>Ga0172362_10004110_pt1 | contig 12630 bp, 12 predicted proteins | sample LakKivs1_kivu2a2_FD_114534 | JGI IMG/M metagenome (GOLD analysis project Ga0172362, IMG submission 114534) | Sediment microbial communities from Lake Kivu, Rwanda - Sediment s1_kivu2a2 | ecosystem: Environmental > Aquatic > Freshwater > Lake > Sediment | place: Rwanda: Western Province, Lake...
ATGAAAGATCACGCTGATGTCACAATCGCCCCAGCTGTCGGACCTGAGGTTGTGACCGGATCAACGAGAATGAAGTCAGGTACGGCTCAGAAGCTCGTTCTCAACATGATAACCACGACCGCAATGATAGGTATCGGGAAGGCCTACCAGAACCTGATGGTAGACATGAGACCTTGGAGCAGCAAGCTCAGGGAGAGATCGAAGCGGATAATAATGGAGCTGACCGGAGTAGATTACCAAAAGGCCAACGCAGTATTCGAGGAATCGGGCAGGGATTTGAAATCCGCCCTCGTCATGGTGGAAACGGGCGTCAACCCCGAGGAGGCGGGCAAGCTATTGAAGAGTGCAGACGGGCACGTATTCAAAGCCATCGACCTCAAGCGGAAGTTGCAGGAACAACACTAGAGCAGCAGGCGAGCCGTGAAGAAGCCATTTATGGCAACCGTCATTGAACGCAGGACAGCAGTCTGAGATGCTATCCTCTGTTTGCTTCCTACGCTGGGCACGAACAACCTGAAACTCTCGCTGACCCCTCGAGCTATCATGCCGTCGGCCTCGGAGAAGGCTCTTGCTGACTTGGACAGTATATCAGCCGCCTCGGACAGATAGACCTCGTCTCTCCGCAGCGATTCAGCATCGACGTCAAGAAGCGCATGCACTGCTTTCGAGGCCCTCCTCAGGTTCAGCAGAGCCCCGATGAGCAGCAGATGGTCAATTGACCTGGAGGGGTTCATTTCCATGTACAGGTTGGACGCCCTTACAGCCATTGTCTCGGAGAGCGACGACTCCACTGCATCCAAGGAAGCCCTGTCAAGCTTGCCCAGAGGCAAACTCTTCATTATCGCGGAGAGCATCAATGCAGCTCCCTTCACCGTTCCGACTGCCTCCGAGGATTCTGGATCTGTCACGACTCTCTTCACCAACTCGGGAGGGTTGAAATCCGTCAATTTAGATCGCTCCACTTGGCCGGCGCTCTCTGCAACTATCGGCGGCCCATTTGATATGACAGGGCAAGATCTGACTCCCTCTGTCTGTGTCAGGCACTCTCTGCATCCGCCGGATATGCATTCAACAGCTGTCATGCCGTTCTCTGGGGAGAATCGGCCACAGCCAGTTTACCGCTCCCCACATCAGGTTAGACAGAGCTGAAAGGCCCATGCCCGAAGGAGGGCCTGGACCTGTTGGCAGAATGCGTCCGTCCGATACTAAAAGCAGGGATCGGGTGCCCTTGCTCAAACGGACGGCTTCCAAACCCGGAAACGGTCTTGTCGCGTCGAACACCCTTGCAGCCTCTACTAGCTCGATGAACGTGGACATGTCCAAGAAATCCGCCACCTTGCCCTCGGAACTCGAGTGGTATAGTGAGAAAGGAGTGCCGATGACTCTTGCCTCGGACGACACTTCTGTTCCGCGATAGGCTTTGACCGCATCTTCTGCGTCTGTTGCTCTTAGTCCTCCCTCTGCCCATCCAAGCACGGGACATTCGTAGGGCGTGTTCAGTCCGAGCAGACACCTCCTTGCGAACGACCTGCAAGTGGGAGTGAAGCAGGCACCACAATCAATTGATGGGAACTTTGCGTACAGGTCACGGAGTGTCACGGCCGTTCACCTCACGGAAGCAGCGACCTGTCCCATTGCCTCGACGAACCTCTCGACATCGTCGGCGTTGTTGTTCACGAATGGGGAGGCCCGGACGGTCGCCCTTTCCGGATAGATTGGGGAGAGCTTGGATGAGCCCATGCCAGGCTTCCCGTATGATACCAAGAGGTTCGCTGCAGAGTCCAGCAACAGAGCAACCTCAGATGACTCGAGACTTTTCACCTCGAGTGTAAAGATGGCGGATCTTTCTCCGACCTCCGTCGGACCTAAGATCCTGATCGTCTCGATTCCCTTCAGTCCGTCAAGTATTGTCTTGTTGCGCTCCAGTTCGACTCTCCTTCGGTCGGCCACGCCAGACAAGAACTTCATCGACTCGACAAGCGAAGGGATCAGTTCGGAAGGAGCATCAAGGGCAGTCATGTTGCGCCAAGATGCGGCTGCGTCTGCGTCTTGCTTCAACGTCTCGCGCATCCTGCGAGATAGATAGACTACCACTACCCCATCAGGAGCCAACAGGGGCCTGGATCTGACTATCATCAGGTCAGCGTCCACGGAGCCAAGCGCCGGTCCGATCCTCTGTACATAGTTGGTGGCGTCTGCCACCACTAGTCCCCCGAGTTCATGCACTGTCTTCACGATCTCTGCCGTCTTTGCGATGCGGCCTGTGACGGGTCCGACCAACGAGAATAGGAATAGCATGGGCCCGCTTTTGCTGACTTGAGGCAAGAGGTCGAACCTCGGGTCGAAATTCGTATCAACTGGTATGAGCTGAGGTAAGAAACCCCTTCCCTTCAGGGAATTCACGAAGGGAACGACGAACGGTTCAGGTTCAAAACAAGGAAAAGCCACTGAGGCTCGTTTCTCAGCCTTGAGGTTCAGGGTAAGCCACTGCGCGACCTGCCATATGGTCCTGAACACTGAGATCTCAGTCTCAAGCACGAAGCCGAACAGCGCTCCTAGCTCGTGTCTGCGATCTGCATCACCAGATCCCCAAGGGGATTGAGCCCTGCCATCCGTAGAATCGGACAGACTCGAGAGCAACTGCTTTGGAATCGGCGGATAGTCCACGTTGTCGAACGGTATCTTTTCTATCGAAGCTGGCTGGCTCACCCCGGGCGTCGACCTAGTGTGAACATCCCCTGCTGCCACATAAAAGGTTGAACGGCGGTCATAGCGAGCTATGATTCATGGGAGCAACAGGAATCGTGCGGTGCAAATCATTCACAAGACTTATATCTGATGCGCCCGATGATGTGCGCGTAAGCACAGACAATGCTCACATCGCGTCGGTCTACGGGCCGGCGGAGGTAGAAAAAAGCGGTTTTGGAACAGAAACTGCTTAGAAACCTCGCCACACCAATTGTTGAGTTGCGAAATGGAGGGCCTCTCCACGGTTACGCACAGCTATACCTGAAATACGAAGGTGCGAATCCGACAGGAACACAGAAGGATCGCATAGCAGAGCTGCACGTGCAGAGAGCATGGCGCATGGGCTTTGACAAGATGACAGTCGGAACATGCGGAAACTACGGAGCGGCTTTGGTGAACGCCGCAGCGAAGCACAGCATTCAGGTCAGAGTGTACGTACCTTCCGGCTTCCACCCGATGAGACTGCTCAGGCTCGGCAAGAAGTTCGAGTTGGCCAAGACGGAGGGGTTCGTTGAGGATTCGATCTCGATCAGCGCAGAAGCTGCGAGAGACGAAGACATCTATGATGCCAATCCCGGTTCAGTGAATGCCGACCTCGACAGATTGGGGTACTCAGAAATCGCGGAGGAGATCACAAACCAGTTGGGCGGAACTCCCGCCTGTGTCACCGTGCCAACCGGCAACGGGACGACACTCGTGGGGGTCTACTGGGGTTTCAAAGACTTGGCGGCACGCGGGCTGACTGATTCCGTTCCTCGGATCGTGGCAGTTGCACCGCAGGAAACGAATCCGATAGTTTCATCCTACTTGAGAAGAACCCCTTATGTAGACATGGATCCTCGCAGCATAGAGATCACTGAAGCCAACGAACCACTCGCGGGATACCATTCGGTGGACGGCGTCGAGGCCTTGGCGGCCATAAGGGCTTCAAGAGGCGCAGCGATAGAAGTGAATGAAGGCGAAATGGCCTCCGCAAGGGATGTCATAATGAAACGGACGGGACTCAACGCATTGCCTTGCTCCGCGGCCGCAGTGGCTGCTGCATGGAAGTTGCCTCCTAAGGCCTTGAAAGGCAAGTCTGTTGTCGCGATTATCACAGGAAGGTCTTTGCCCCAGTAGAGTCTCGCTTCCTTGAAGCACAGCCCAGGGCGTTCACGAACTTGGCGGCTGGGCGTAAGTGGAATGGATCGGCCAGCGTTAGGCTTTTAAAGAGACCCAAAAGCGCAAGGGCGCAAAAAAGGGCAGAGCAAAATGTCAAAGGAGGAAGAAGGGGCAGGAGAAGAGGAAGAAGGAGAAGAAGAGGACTGGGAGGAGGAAGACTGGGAGGAGGAAGACTGGGAGGAGGAAGAGTAGCTCTTCCGGGTTCCCACACACTAGTCTTTTTTGACATCTTGTCTAACGCACAATTCGTTTGAGTCAACAAGCCTGCAGTTGCATCTGGGCGGTCCGCACTTGGCAAATAGCGCGTTCCACGTGGCTACTGTGGTGCCCGAGGAACCTTGACTACGCTGACTGAGACGGCCTTGTAGTTCGGGGTGAATGTACCCGACGTGTATTCAAGCGGCACAAGCTTGTTGACCATGAGTTTCTCGGAATGGATGAACATCTTGACCACTCCCTTCTGCTGAGTTGGATCTGTCTTCGCCCCCACGGTGATTCTCCCGCTCGGGCTCGTTACCGTCACTCGGTCTCCGTCCGACACCTGTATGTCACGAGCGTCGTCAGGGTTGAGATAGCAGAACTCGATGTACTGGCCACCGTGCATCAGACTCGTCGCCTGGGAGGTCAGGTCGTCGTGAAGGAAGTGCAAGGGTGATCGAACCGTCACCAGAACATAGGGGTAGACGGGAGAACGCGAGTACGCGGTCCCTTCGAAGTCCACGGGGGTATATCTCCTGAAGAGCGGCTCCTTTAGTGGCCATTGATCTTCGCCTTCATAGAGCCTCTCGACGTTGACGGTGTGGAATGGGCTGACAATTGAAGCGGCCTCTTTCAGAACTTCCTCGGCCGACGAGTACGGGAAGGACTCGGCATGGCCGAACCTCTCGGACAGCTCTTTGAAGATCATCCAAGCAGGCTTCGCTTCGCCCACCGGCTCCGCGACCTTTCTGGCGAGGCGAACCCTTCTTTCTCCGGTCGTCACGCTTCCCATGGACTCGAAGAGCATTGGGATCGGCAGCACAACGTCGGCGAAGTCCATCGTTGCATTGCGGTGATGATGAAGCATCACCACGAACATCTTGCGAAGGTTGTTGTGGAGTCTGTCTAAGTCAGGAAGCGACAGCGCGATGTTGACATCACAGAGAAAGGCAGCCTTCGCTGGCGTCAAGTACAAGGCTTGGATCATGTTCAAACCCATCTCCTTCGATAGGCTCGCCTTCCACAGCCTCTCCAGCTCGTCGTTCATCACGGGTGAGGGCAGAATGCCCGTGGGGTTGCAACCCATGTCTCCCACTCCCTGCACGTTGATCTCCCCCCTGTTCGACAGCAATTTGCCGTTCTTCACGGTCAGCAGGTTCAGAAGAGAGTAGACATTCGCGAGACCGTTCCTGCTTTGCGTCAAGCCCATCCCGTGCATTATTCCGAAGTGAGAAGAGGAGGAGACCCCCTCGACTATTTTGAAGAAGGCCTCAGGTCTGATGCGGCAGATACTACATACTCTCTCACATGTGTACTTTGACACCATGAGAGAAAGTTCCTCGAAGCCGGTCACGCTCCTGGCATCCGCGTCTAGGCCACCTCGCTGGATGATCTCCCTTATCAAACAGTTGATGAAGGCAACTTCCGTGTCTGGCTCTATCTGAGCCACGACATCGGCCACCCTCGAGGTTTCGTTCGGAATGGACACGACACTGATAAGCTTCGTCCCCCTCTTTTTGGCCCTCAGCAACTCCCTGAAGAGCACAGGGTGATTCGACGCGGGATTGGAGCCTAGGATCAGAATGCAGTCTCTAGTGGCAATGTCCTCGAACTTCCCAGGTGAGCCATCCGTGCCAAATGCCTGCCTGAGGCCCGTTATTGTGTTCACATGACAAAGCCTGCTACAACATCCGTCCACGTTGTTCGACCTCAGCACGACCCTGGCGAACTTCTGCATGACGTACGCGTTTTCGTTGCTTGTCTTCCCAGAAGGGATGAATAGGATCTCCCTGCCATCTAGTCCTCTCACTCCTTCTTCTATTGCGTCATATGCCTCTTCCCAAGTTACTGAGCGCAGCGCAGCATCCTTGCTTGATCTCACCATGGGCTGCGTCAGACGATTCTTGTAGGCAACTTCAGAGATCGTCAACCCCTTGGAACAAGGCTGTCCCTTGCTCACTGGGTCGGTCTTATCCGGTAGCATCTTGACGACGCGACCTCCCTCAACTACGTAGGTCAACCTGCACCCGACGCCACAGTAGACACAGGAGGAGAGTACCTCCATGAACTATGGAGTGCAGCGAGGGTTAATTGCCTTTGCAGACAACATGGCTTTCTGCGGTCAGCACTGACAGCAGTGCCAGGTGAATTCTTAAGGTACCTGTCTCTTCCTCAGCGAATGGCGGACACCCTGCGACCTGTGGCAGAGGAGATAGAGTCATGGCTGCGAGGGGCAGACCGCGTGCTACTCGTGGGATTGGGCAATGAAAGCAGAGGAGACGACGGTGCCGGGGTTCTCGTGGCGAGACGGATGGAGGCCCGTGCTTCAAGCCGGTTCAGAGTGATGAACTTGGGGGAGGCGCTGGGTAGATTGCTGCCCGATGCCACTGACTTCATGCCCTCACATATCATCATCGTCGATGCGGCCATTTTCGGTGCCAAGTCCGGCTCAGTGAGGCCGATGGAGCTAGATGAGATGGAGGCTGCTCATTCATCCTCCACTCACGACCTTCCCATCAGCGTGGCAGTGGGACTGGTCACCTCAGAGACTCACTCGAAGTCGATTGCCATTGGCATCCAGCCGAAGGAGGTCGGTATCGGCCATGAGATGAGTAGCGATGTCAGAGATGCTTGCGAGCGAGTCATCAGCTTGCTCGAAGAAGAACTCAGTTTTGCCCATGTGATCTAGGTCAGATTGCGGTGCCCTGCGGGATCACCCTCTGGCGGAGAAACGCAAGGCCACTATTCCGATGCGAGGTCAAGCTTCAGGAAGTGGGCCGAACAGGATATGCAGGGATCGTAGTTTCTTATCGTCTGTTCGCACAGCCATGTTGCCTTGTCGTTCTGCATGCTCGCCAGTCTGGGGGCTAGTTCCAGTAGATCCGCCTCTATGCTGGACTGGTTTTGCGATGTTGGGGACACGATGCTTGCCTTCTTGACGATCCCCTTGGAGTCTATTGAGTACCTGTGAAACAGCATACCTCTTGGTGCCTCAGTGATGGCTGCGCCCTCGCCTGCTCTCGGCTCCTTCTTCACGTAAGGAGATGCAGGAGGCCTGTACTCCCTGATGATTTCCTCCGCCTCAACGACTGAGTGGGCTACCTCAAGCATTCTCGCTATTATGCTCTTGTACGGGTTCGAAATCGGGAACGAAATGCCAAGCGCTCTCGCCTTGTCCAGTACTTCTGGTGCGAGCTTGTCGTGGTTAAGGTTGACTCTGGCCTGAGGACCGGCGAGATACGGGGTCTTTCCCCGCACCATGTACCTGCGCGCAGTCGAGTAGGGCACTTGACTCTCCACGCACACCTTCTCGAAATCCTCTTCCGGCACATCTATGCCCTTGTTCGATCTGATCCTTCCATCCAGAAGAGCATATTCGTCCTTACTCGAGAGCGAAATGTACTCCGTGTCCCTATTCAGGTCAGGATACTTCAGATCCATGACCCAGTCTATCGCATCGAACGCCGTCCGCTTGATCTCTTTCACGTTTGTGAGAAGAGGACCAAGCTCTTCCATCTTCGGCGCTCGGTGGAAACCTCCGACTCGAGGTGAGACCGGGTGTACCGACCTCCCTCCTATGACCTCCATGACTCTGTTACCCCACTGCTTTAGCCTAAGGGCTGCCTTGACGACATCAGGATGATCCCTTGCCATTTCCAGCGCGCTCTCGTACCCTAGGAAGTCCGGCGCGTGGAGAAGGTAGGCATGAAGTACATGACTCTCTATGTACTCACCCAGGTAGAGCAGCTTCCTCAGTTTCCTGATATCATCCGGAACGTCCAAGCCCAGTATCTTCTCCAATGCTCGAGCAGAGCTCATTTGATAGGCCACCGGACAGATGCCACATATCCTGGCGGTTATGTCGGGCACTTCTAAGTAGCTCCTGCCGACCAAGAAGGCCTCGAAGAACCTCGGGGGCTCGAATATCCTGAGAGACAGGTCCTCGACCTTGCCGTCTTTCAGCTTGATGTGAAGGGCCCCCTCTCCCTCCACCCTCGCCAAGTAGTCTACCTTGATCTCCTTACTCATACTCATCCACAACCTTCCTGAATTTCTCAGAGTATCCGGTGAACATCCTCAGCAATCTCAGCACCTCTCCCTTGTCAGCGCCCTGGGATGTCAAGTAATCGATCAGCGACCTCGGATTGGGGTCGTCCATTGGACCAAAGCAGCTGTAGCATCCTCGGCCGTAGGACGGACAAAGCGCTCCGCAGCCGGCCATTGTGACAGGCCCCATGCAAGACACGTCTTTCGTGACGATGACGCAGGGAGTACCCTTGGCCTTGCATTCAAGGCACACGCTGTAGGTCGGAACGTACGGCTTCTTGCCCCTGAGTAACTGCGATATCACATAGATGAGTTGATTCTTGTTTATTGGGCACCCCATCAACTCGAGGTCGACCTTCACATGTTGGGAAATCGGAGTCGCGGTCTTGAGGGCTGTGATCCATTCTGGCTTCGGGTACACAATCTTCTTGAATAACTCCACATCCGACCAGTTGCGCAGGGCTTGAATACCTCCGGCAGTTGCACAGGCACCTATGGCGACCAAGAGCTTGGAGTCGTCCCTGGCCTTCTTGATTACATCCTCTTCATGCGGCGTGGAAACAGACCCCTCAACAAGTGCTAGGTCATACGGCCCTGGCTGGGCCCTTCTCGTGGCCTCCATGAAGTAGGATACCTCCACTTGGTTCGCCAATTCCAGTAGGTCGTCCTCAAGGTTGAGCACTTGGAGTTGGCACCCGTCGCAACTCGAGAACTTGTAGACAGCTAACTTGACCTTGCCATCTCTACTCAAATCTGTTTCACCCCGAAGAACTTGCCTATGGAGTCGTACGTGAAAATCGGCCCATCCTTGCAGACGAAGAATGGACCAGTCTGACAGTGACCACAGAATCCCAAGCCGCACTTCATGTGACGCTCCATCGAGAGGTACAAGTTGCTGCTCGGCAGCCCTCTTTTGATGAGTTCCTTGGCTGTGAAGTACATCATGACCTCAGGGCCGCAGAGAAGGGCCACTGTGTTGTCCGGATCAAACTTGAATCTGTCGAATAGGGTTGTGACGACCCCAACGTTGCCCTTCCATTCATCATCCCCTGCATCGACGCAGATCAGAAACTCAGAGTTCGGGATCCTACGCCAGTCTTCGTAGTCGCGAGTGAAAAGCAGATCCTGTGGCGTCCTAGCACCGTGAAGGAGGAACAGCTTCCCGTATTCTGACCTCTTCTTGGCTACGCCTATTATCACGGACTTCAGTGGGTTCAGCCCTATTCCCCCGCCCACGACCATCACGTCCTTGCCTTTCATGTTCTCCATGGGCCAGGTTGTTCCGAACGGGCCTCTGATCATGATGAAGTCCTCCTTCTTCAGCTTGTACATGACATTCGTCACTGACCCGACCGCCCTTATCGTGTGGTCCAGATAGTCGCTTTGGTAAGGATCGGAGCTAGCCGTCACCGGCACCTCGCCGACGCCGAAGACGTAGAGCATGTTGAACTGCCCTGGGTGGTACTCAACGCCATTCCCATCAGTAGGGCGAAGCCTGAATGTCCTGACGTTGTAGGTCTCGTCTGTGACACTCTCGATCTTCATCGGCCTAGGGACCATGCATCCCTCTGGCATTTTCTGCGACATCATTGTTGCTGCACCTTCTGTGCTTCTTTCACCGACTCGGTCACGTCTATGCCAACTGGGCACCACGTTATGCAGCGGCCGCATCCCACGCAACCGAAGACGCCGAACTGGTCGATCCAGTAGGCGAACTTGTGTATCATCCACTGGCGGTACCTGGCCCACAGTTCCGGCCTGAAGTGGCCGCCAGCAACCTGAGCGAACTGGTACGTGAAACAGGAGTCCCAAGTGACCTGTTTTTGTGTAGACCTTCCATCAAGACTCGGAATGTCTTGATACATGGAGCAGAAGCAAGTCGGGCACTCGTTCGTGCAGTTGGCGCAACCGAGGCAACGCTTCGCGATCTCCTTGAAGGCTGGCGACTCTAGGTTCGAATACAGTCTCTCCTTCAAGTTAGTCACGACAAGCGTGCGACCCATCTTGTGCTCGGCAGCTTCCAGTCTTGATTCGGCCTCTTTGATCGCGTCCTGTTCAGCCGGCCTCTTATCAAACCCAGAGAGGATCTGGTCCCCCAACTTGGAGCCCACCTCGACCAGAAATCCGTCGGACAATTCAGTCAGTGACAAGTCGAACCCATTCTTGGCCTTGGGTCCAGTGCCCATCGAATGACAGAAGCATGTCCCACTCGGTTCGATGCAATTCGCCACTATGATAGCTAACTTGTTCCTCATGTTCACGTAGCGCTCGTCCACATATTCGCCTTTCATCAGGGTCCTATCAAACACCTCGATGGACGCCAGGTCGCAGGGCTTGATTCCGAAGAACGCCATCCTGTCACCCTCACAACTTGTTTCCTTCACGTCGAAGCCACCATCCTCAACCGTCATCTTCCAGAGCTCCCGCTTTGCCGGATAGAGGAACGACTTCGGGGAGTCAGGACCATGGGTAAACGAGAATAGCAGAGGGCTCGGTTCAGTGTGATACTTGCCCGGACTCTGCATTGTAGCCACGTTCTTCGCCAGTTCTTTGCTTGATTTCATCGGGCCTAGTCTCAGGACTCCGTTTTCGATCGTCGGGGCGATCATCTCATATCCGAGAGCCTGCACCTTATCGAAGAGAGCGGCTAGCTGATCCTTGCTCACTACATACGCAACCATCTTCTACCTTCCACCTTTGTCGATGACATTCAACAGGACGTCCTTCACGGACTCCCTGGCTGCCTCCTCCAACGTGATGTATTTCAACGCTTTCTTGGGACAGTACTTCACACACTGGGGCTCTCCAAGATCGGCACAGAAGTCACAGGCAAATGCTACTCCGCCATCGAAGCGAAGTCTAAGCGCCCCAAATTCGCAACTCTCAATGCACCAGCCACACCCGTTGCACTTGTCCTTGTCTATCTGGATCGACCCATCCGATAATACCCTGATAGCATCTCTGGGGCATGCCCTCTCGCAGACTGGGTCCTCGCACTTCCTGCAGGCAATCGCGATATTGAAGAAGGGCTCGATCCTCATCGCCCTTATCCTAGACTTCTTCTGGTTTGTGGCCTTCTCCCGGACGATGGAGCACACGAACTCGCATATTTGGCACCCATCACACTTATCTGTGTCGCAGACGATGATTCTCCTCGTCTTCTGCTGACTAAGCGCCAACCTCTTCCGCCTCTTTGGTCAAGTTCAATTCGACGAGCTTCTCTTTGGTGGGTATCCCCTCCCTATTCCATTTTCTTCCATCGTAGTAGCTGTCGAGCGCAGCGTCATACTCCTCCCTGATTATCTTGGCGCCCTTTACCACGCCGTCCAACATTGGTTCTTCAAAGGCCCTGGGTGGGGGGTAGTCGTCCTTTCTCTTAGCCCCGAACCTGACGTTGAAGCATTTCGCGGCGTTGTATATCCGCTCGCCGGCTTTCAACAGCTGGTCACCGGTCATAGCCAAACCAGTTATCAGAGTGTACGCTTTCGCCAGTTCGTCGAATGAATTGTAGACATTCCTAGTGAACTTACAGATGATGAGCGAATCAATCACCGCATACTGGTTTTCTCCTTCATATACGATCTTGCCCCTTGAACTGTCAAGCTTCAGCCTGTCGACCTTGCCCGCCACATCAACCTGATAGGATCCCGACCTTAGGTAGTCAGCTCCTCTTATCGAAGTGCAGAAACCAAGCGTGGAAGTCTGAAGAGATCTCAAGGAGTAGGCAGCCCATTCCATCCCCTTGCATTGTATCGCGAACTTGTCGGAACCCCTGCCGACAACCTGCGACGCCCTCTTCACGCCCTCGGACAACAACCCACCTAACTTGCCTTCCTTTAGGGACAGCCCCTTGACGGCTTCCACCATCGCGTCTCCATTGCCGAAGCGTAGGTCAAGTCCATCAGTATCTCCCCTGTTAAGCAGACCTTTCTCAAAGCACTCCATCGCCCATGCCACTGCGACGCCAGCGGATATCGTGTCCACACCCAGTTCGTCGCAGACTGCGCAAGCTTTCGTAATAGCGTTCAGGTCAGAGACCCCGCAGAGTGGTCCGAGCTGAGCGAGGCTCTCGTAGTCGACGCTGGCAACGGTACCGGAGTATGGTCCGTCCTTGACCTCGTTCACGTGGTCGCATGCAACCGGGCAGTTTGTGCAGGCAAGTATTTTCTTCACGTGGGTTCTGGCCATTTGCTCGCCCGATACCTCCTCGGCTTTCTCGAACGTTCCACTCTGAAAGTTGCGCGTCGGCAGACAGCCGATCTTGTTGTGAACGAGTATGTTGGCGGGAGTTCCGTAGATCCTGTACTTCTCAGTCTTGGGCCCTTGGCATCTTTCATTGATCTCAAACGCAAACTTCGCCAGCTCGTCAAGGTTGGCTACCTGAACATCCCCAGTCCCGCGAACTGCGACTGCCTTGATGTTCTTCGAACCCATCACCGCACCCATTCCAGATCTGCCGACCTGCCGGTTCTTGTC
>Ga0172362_10004111_pt1 | contig 12628 bp, 8 predicted proteins | sample LakKivs1_kivu2a2_FD_114534 | JGI IMG/M metagenome (GOLD analysis project Ga0172362, IMG submission 114534) | Sediment microbial communities from Lake Kivu, Rwanda - Sediment s1_kivu2a2 | ecosystem: Environmental > Aquatic > Freshwater > Lake > Sediment | place: Rwanda: Western Province, Lake...
GAATCGTTCAGGCTCAACTTGTCCAATGCGTCGCGCAGCGCGGTGAACTCGCTGTCGTTGGCCGGGTACAGCCCGCAGAACACCATCGGCTGCGGCTGCACGTAGCCCCTCAACGCACGAACGCCCTCCGCCTTTTCGTGCGTGATTGTGTCGCCGATGTCAATATCGTGCACCGACTTGATGTTGGCGATCACGTAGCCCACCTCGCCGGCCGACAGCGTCTGGCGGTCCACCATCTTCGGTGCAAAAACGCCGAGGCGGGTCACTTCGGCCACGCGGTTCGTATTCATCATCCGGATTCGCTGACCGACGCGCATGGTTCCGTTCCGCACGCGGGTGTACAGCACCACCCCGCAGAATTCGTTGAACTCGGAATCGAAGATCAGTGCCTGCAGGGGCGCATCCGGGTCGCCCTCGGGGGCCGGTATCCGGTCGATCACCGCCGCCAGCACGTCCTCGACGCCCGTGCCCTCCTTCGCGCTCACCTTCAGCACGTCGGCCCCGTCCACGCCGAGGCTGTGCTCCATCTCCTCGACGACCTCATCGTATCGCGCGCTCGCCAGGTCGATCTTGTTGACCACCGGCACGATGATGAGGTTGTGCTCCATCGCGAGGTAGTTGTTGGCGACGGTCTGCGCCTCCACGCCCTGCGTGGCGTCCACCAGCAGCAGCGCGCCTTCGCAGGCCGACAGGCTTCGCGAGACCTCGTACGAGAAGTCCACGTGCCCCGGCGTGTCGATCAGGTTCAGCGTGTATTGCTTCCCGTTGCGCTCGCAGTGGATGGTCACCGCACTCGCCTTGATCGTGATCCCACGCTCGCGCTCGAGATCCATATCGTCGAGCACCTGATCGCGGAATTCGCGCTGCGTGATCGTGCCCGTCTTCAGCAACATGCGATCGGCGAGCGTCGATTTCCCGTGATCGATATGTGCTATGATGCAGAAATTTCTAATGCTCTCAATGCGCATCCAGCCGCTCCGATGATACCGGCGTTGCCGCCGAGCTTGGCCGGCACCACTTTCACGGTGTCGGCCGCGGGTTTCAGTGCCCGCTTCCTCACCTCGTCGCGGACCGGGTCGAACAGCGTGTCGCCCGCTCCGGCCAACCCTCCAAATAGCACGACCAACTCCGGGTTGAAAATGTTCACGAAATTCGAGACGGCGATCCCGAGCAGCTTGCCGGTGGCTTGGATCGTCTGCAGCGCAAACTTGTCGCCCCCGACCGCCGCAACGTAGATGTCCTTCGCGGTGATCTCCCCATTCTTCTCTAACAACTTCTTCAGGCTGGTCCGTTTGCCTTGTTCGATGCCGTCGAGGGCGCGGCGAACCGTTGCGGGCGCCGACGCGTACGCCTCGATGCAGCCGTAACTGCCGCAGTTGCACCTCGGGCCGTCGAAGTTGATGCTCATGTGCCCGAGCTCGCCGGCGGCGTCGTCGCGGCCGTGCCATACGTCGCCATCGAGCACCACCCCTCCGCCGATCCCGGTGCCCAGCGTCAGCAGGATCATCGACGACGCGCCCCTTCCGGCCCCCACCCAGTTCTCGGCGTAGCCGGCGGCGTTCGCGTCGTTCTCCAGAAACACCGGCTTCTGCAGCTTCCGCTTCAGCGTCCGAACCACGGGCACGTTCTCCCAGCCGGGCAGGTTTGGGGCCGTGTAAACAATCCCCTTCGCTCGGCTCAGCGGACCGGGCGTTCCCACGCCCACGCATTTCACCTGATCCCAGGCGATCCGGCCGGCACGTGTGACTTCCCGGCTCAGTTCGGCCATTCGCCCAAGCACGTGGCTCGGGCCGCCGTCGGCCCGCGTCTCGATGCTCGTGCTGACGAGCACCTTGCCCTTCAGGTCGATCACGCCGCCCTTGATGAACGTGCCGCCCAAGTCGATCCCTATGGCATATTCCTTACCCATCGTGATTCTTCCCCTCGATGACATAGCCGGAAAACTTTTCCTTGAATATCCTGAGCGCGTTGCCGCGATGGCTCACGCGATTCTTCTCGTCGCCGGGCATCTCCGCAAAAGTGCGGCCGGCCGGGGGGTAGTAGAACACCGGATCATAGCCGAACCCGCTCGCCCCGCTCATCGTATCCGCGATGACGCCTTCGCATCGGCCGTCGGCCGTCAACGCGATCTCGCCGGGCCGAGCGAGTGCGATCACGCAGCGGAAACGGGCCGTCCGCTTCTCGCGCGGCACACCCCGAAGCTCGTTTAGCAGCTTGCGGCACTTGTCGGCGTCAGTGGCGTCGGGGCCGGCGTACCGGGCCGACATCACACCCGGCCGCCCGTTCAGCGCATCGACCTCCAGCCCCGAATCATCCGCGACCACCCACTCGTTCAGCGCGTCGGCGAGCGTTAGCGCCTTCTTGCGAGCATTGCCCTCAAACGTATCGGCATCTTCAGCCACGTCGGGCGCATCCGGGAAATCCGCCAGCGACATCAGCCGCACCGGGAATTCTGCCAGTATCGTTTCGATCTCGCGCAGCTTCTTGACGTTTCGAGTGCCGACGACGAGGAGCAGGGGCTTTGAGCTTTGGGCTTTGGGCTTAAGGCTGCCGCATTCAGCCATCTTCTTCGTGACCCTTCGTGCCTGCGGACGCCTCGTCCGCCCGTGCCATTCGTGTCGAAAACACGCTCCGATCAGCCCTCTGCCTGCAGACACTTCTCCGCGATCGCCACCGCTTCATCGATCTCGGATTCCTTCGCCACGAGCGATGGATACCAGCGGATGACGGTGTCGTGCGTGCAATTGAGCAGCAAGCCCGCCTGCATGCAGCGCTTCACGAACTCGGTACCAGGCTTCTTCAGCTCCATGCCGATCAGACAGCCCTTGCCGCGAACGTCGGCGATGAGGTCCGACTTGATCGCCCGCAGCTTCTTTTTGAGCAATTCGCCGATCCGCGCAGAATGCTCGAGCAGTCCATCGCGGTCGATCACCTCGAGCAATGCGATCGCACCGGCGCAGGCGATGGGATTGCCCCCGAAGGTGGATGCGTGCGTGCCGGGTACCAGCTTCTCGGCGACGTGCGGCCGGGCCTCGATCGCACCCACCGCCAGCCCGCCGCCCATCGATTTCGCCAGCGTCATGATGTCCGGCTCCACCCCGAAATGCTGATAGGCGTAGTGCTTGCCGGTGCGTCCGCTGCCGGTGGTCACCTCATCGAAGATGAGCAGCAGGCCATGCTTCTCGCACAGCCCCCGCAAAATCTTCAGGTAGCCGGCATCGGGCACGTTCACGCCCCCCTCGCCCTGGATCGGCTCAACCATGATCGCGCAGGTGTTGGCATCGATCGCCTTCTCGATCGCGGGCAGGTCGTTGTATGGCACGTGGACGAACCCCATGTCCGACGGCGGCAGGCCCTTCTGGTACTTCGGCTGACCGGTTGCAGCCATCGCCATCGACGTGCGCCCGTGGAAGGAGTTCAGCGTCGTGACGATCCGGTAGCGCGGCGCGGAATAGATCCGTGCCAGCTTTATGGCGGCTTCCACTGCTTCGGCGCCGCTGTTGCAGAAGAAGCACTTCCCGCCGAACGACCGCTCGCTGATCATCTGTGCCAGCGTGCCCTGCCGCTCGTTGTAGTAGTTGTTTGCCACGTGCATCAGCTTGGCGGTCTGCTGCTGCACCGCCTTCACCACGTCAGGGTGGCAATGGCCCAAGCCGTTCACGCCCCAGCCCGGAAACATGTCGAGGTATCGCCTGCCGTCGGCGTCCCACACGTAGGATCCCTGGCCCTTCACAATCACGGCCGGAATCCGCATGTAGTTGCCGATCACGTATTTCTCGTACTGCGCGATGAACTCCTGCGTGGTCACGGAAAACTCCTCAAAACAGGCTGCAGGCTACAGGCTGCAGGCTACAGGCCGAAAGCTGCAGGGACAGCCGGAAAACGTTCCTGAGCCTGCCCTGCAGCCTGTGGCCTGTAGCCTGTTCACGCAACTCGTTGCGTGATGATCTCGGTGCCGATGCCCTTGTCGGTGAAGATTTCGAGCAGCAGCGAATGCGGGATATTGCCGTTGATGATGTGAGCCTTCTTGACGCCCGAGCGCAGGGCCTCGAGGCAGGCCTCCACCTTCGGCTGCATGCCGCCGGCTATCACGCCCCGGCGGATGAGGTCGGCTATCTGGTCTTCGTTCACCGAAGACAGGAGGGAATTCGGATCGCCGCGGTCGGCCATTATGCCGTGGACATCGGCGACGAAGACGATCTTCTCGGCCTGCAGGCGAGCGGCGATTACCGAGGCCGCCGAATCCGCGTTCACGTTCAGCGTCCTGCCGTCGGCGTCCTTTCCGAGCGGCGCGATCACTGGAATGATGCCGGCATCGCAGAAACTGCGCACGCGCACGGCGTCGATCTCGGTCACCCGCCCCACAAAACCGAGGTCGAGCGTCTCGCCGTTTTCCTCGACCAGGAACAGCTTCTCGGCGAACAAGCAGCCGTGCTGACGGACGTGCATCCCCACTGACCGTCCCCCCAGCCGCCAGATCTGCTCCACAAGGTCGCGGTTCACCACGTCGATCAGCACGCTCTCGGCGATCTCGAGCGTGTCGCGGTCTGTTATGCGGCGGCCTTTCACGAACTGCGGCTGCAGACCGCGCCGCTTCATCTCGGCCGAGATCATCGGCCCGCCGCCATGCACCAGTACCGGGCGCATCCCCACCTGGCTCATGAACACTAGGCTGGTCAGCAGGTTTGAAAGATCCCCGCCGACGTCCATCGCGCTCCCGCCGAACTTGATGACCACGATTTTATTGTGGAATGACTGAATATAGGGCAAGGCTTCAATGAGAACGCCCGCTTTTCTGATCGCTTCTTCCAAGCTGCAGTCCTTGCGCCACGCGGGCGCGTGCGACCGACATGGTCGCCGTCACCGAATCCCTGAGGGATAACCGATTTTGGAGCCTGAGACTCCACCAGATAATCAGTACCTCATTATAAATGGATTGACGCGGATGATCAAGGGAAATTCAGGCACCAGGCGGGCGGAATGAAGGTTTGCTCCGGCGGTCGCCGCCGCCCACGCGGTGTCGCGGAATCGGAATTGGTCTCGGCCAGAGCCCCGAATGCGGATTCACCCGGGCACCCGTTCCCTCGCCTGTTTCTCCACCGCATCGCACAGTTCCTCGGGGGTGAACGGCTTGGAGACGTACCCGTCCATTCCCGCCTGCAGGCACTTTTCCTGCTCACCCTCGGTGGCATAGGCAGTGAGGGCGACGATGGGAACGTGTCCGCCGGTCTCCTTCTCGCGCTTGCGCATGATCTGCGTTGCCTCCAGGCCCCCCATTTGGGGCATGCGGACGTCCATCAGGATCACGTCGAACTGCTGCGACTCCAGTGCGGCCAGCGCTTCCTTGCCATTGCCGACTGCCACCACCAGATGGCCCCGGCTTTCCAGCATCTGGACGGCCACGTACTGGATGTCTGCGTTGTCCTCGGCGATCAGAACGCGCAGCGAAGGACGCCCCTCGGCCGTCGGGGCGGCCTCCGGCATTGGCGGCGTCGGCGGCACCAAGGCATCCATGATCTCGGTGAACAACTCCGCCTCGCTCGGGGGCTTCAGTACCTGGCCTGAGATGCCAAGCTCGCGAAGCATCCGCGCTCCCGGGGGCTGTGCGGCCGTGATCAGCATGATCAACTGTGCCCCGGCGATGCTCTCGTCCGCCTTGATCTCCCTGGCCAGGGCCAGTCCATTCATATCGGGCATGTCGGAATCGATGAGGACGAGCCTGAAGGGCAAGGCAAGCGCTTGGGCCTTGCGCAGTGACGCGAGTGCCTCGTGCGATCCCTCCGCGGCAACGGGCGCGAATCCCATCGAGCGCAAGATGTCCGACACAATCGAGCGCATAGTGGCATTGTCATCGACCACGAGCACAGGGAGGCCCCGAAGCTCATCGGGCAGTGCAAGAACCGGCGGGACCGCCCCTGGCTGAAACTCGAAGCATGCGGTGAAGTGGAACGTGCTGCCCTTGTCGACCTCGCTTTCGGCCCACATCCGCCCGCCCATCATGCGTGCCAGCCGCGACGACAGCGCCAGGCCGATGCCGATGCCTTCAACCGTGAAGCCGATCGTCTCCACACTTGCGAACACATCGAAAATCGCTTTCAGCCTGTCCGGTGTAATCCCGATGCCAGTATCGGCCACGGTGCAATGCAAGCACGTCCTGGCGGGAGTTTGCCAGCTCGGGACGATGCGAACGACGACCTCGCCCTGCTGCGTGAACTTGATCGCGTTGTCGACGAGATTGATGATGATCTGGCGCAGCCTGCCCGGGTCGCCCGTCAGTGCATCGGGAACGGACGGCTCGATCCTGCATGCGAGCTCCAGGCCCTTGGCATGCGCCTTGACGTTAAGCGACTTCATCGCGGCGTCGACCGCGTCTCGAAGGCCGAAGCTCTGGCTCTGCAACTCGATGCGGCCCTTCTCGATCCGGGAGAAATCGAGGATGTCGTTGACAAGCCGCACCAGTGCATCGGCGGCGGTCCTGGCCGTGGTAAGGTACTCGCGAGCGGACGACGGCAGCTCGCCGCCCAGGGCGAGGTCCGTCATGCCGATCATGGCTGCAAGGGGAGTTCGAACTTCATGGCTCATGTTGGCGAGGAACTCGCTTTTGGCTCGGTTGGCGGCCTCCGCCTGCCGGCGGGCCTCCACCAGCGGCGTCACGTTGATGATGTTGAGCACCGCCCCGTCGTAGCGCTCGTCGTGCCGGACGGGCTGGATTCGGATGATGGCTTCGATGTCGTGGATCCGACGCTGCAGTGCGACCGGCTCCGCTGCCCCGCTCGACCGCAACAGGCCGACGTGATCGAGAATTCGCGGCGGAAGATCGTGTTCGCGGACCACTCGCTCGAGTGTCCCTCCCAGAATCTCGTGGCGCGCTACGCCCATCTTCCGGCAGAAGTGCTTGTTGGCTTCCACGATCACGTTGTCGGCATCGACGAAGACGACTCCTTCCTCCATGCCGGAGATCATGGCGGAGAGCTTCGCGGTTTCGCGCCGGAGGGCCTCCTCCATCCGCTTGCGCGAGGTGATGTCGCGCCCCACCGCCTGGTACTCGATGAGCCGCCCCATCTCGTCGAAGATTCCACGGTCCGTCCACTGCACCCATCGCACCTCGCCCTCCGGCGTGGAAACCGGAATCTCCATCGTGGCAACGGGATCGCCGGGCGAGAGGGAGCGGATCATCCGCACGAGCCGGTCGTGCAGTTCTTCCGGGACGTGAGGAAGGAAGGAGCGCCCGATGAACTCGTCTGCCGGCACCGCATAGTAGCGGCAGAGGGCTTCGTTGACGAACGTGAGCTCCATGTTGGCGTTGAAGCGGGAGATGAGTTCGGTCTGGTCCTCAACCACTGCCCGATAGCGTGCTTCGCTCACGGAAAGCGCCTGTTCGGCGCGTTTCCGCTCCGTGATGTCGGTGGCCATAGTGCAGACGGCGTACATCCCGCCCTGAGCATTGTACATGGGAAACCTCACGGAGATGAAGGTGCGGGGCTCGCCGTCGAGGATCACCGTTTCCTCGGTCTCGATCAGTCTGCCTGTCTCAATCACCTGCCGGTCACGCGCGCGGACCGAATCCGCAGCCTCCTTGGGCAAAAAGTCATAGTCGGTCTTGCCGACGGCTTTCTCATCCGTCCTATGTACCAGCGAATTGAAGCGACGGTTCGCGAGAATGAAGCGTCCATCAAGATTCTTCAGGAAGATGACCATCGACGAGTTGTCGATGATCGCCTTGAGGCGTTCCTCGCTTTGACGCAGCCTTTCTTCGGCGTGCACGCGCTCTGTGATGTCAACAGCGAAGCCGATGACGCCGATGATGGCACCGGCCGCGTCACGGTACGGGATCTTGTCGGTCCGAACCCATCTCCTTTCGCCCGAAGCAACTGGGAACGGCTCTATGATCCCCATCTTGGGGCTGCCAGTCGTCATCACCTCTCGATCGTCAGCGACGTACTTCCTGCCTTGCTCCGGGTAGATTTCCTCCGTGCGCTTGCCGACTTCATCCTCGGGAGCCATTCCGGCAGCTTCGGCCGCCATCCTGTTGGCCCGCACAATCACTGAATCGCGGTCCTTGTACCAGATGAAGGCCGGAACGGTGTTGAAGATGGTCTCAAATTCCTCCCGCTGGCGCTGCAGCTCGCCCTGAATCCTGATGCGTTCGGTCACGTCGCGGTTGATGCCCCGGTAGCCGACGAGCTTGCCCTGGTCATCGAGAACCGGAACACCGCTGGTCTCAAGAATAACGACGTGGCCGTCCTTGTGGAGGTTGCGATTGAGGAGCTGCTCGATGGGCCGCCGCTCGTTCATGGCCCGTCGGAATTCCTGCTCCACCCGCTTCGACTCGTCCATGGGCATCAGGTTGAAGGGTGTCCTTCCTACCACTTCCTCCGGCGCGTATCCCAGCAAGTCCTTCACTCGAGGCCCGACGTACGTGTAGCGAGCAGAAGCATCCACTTCCCATGCCAAGTCGCTTGTTGCTTCCGCGAGCGCCCGAAACTGCTCCTCGCTCCGCTTCAGTTCTTCTTCAGCATGAACCTGCTCCGTTACGTCCTCGTGCTGGACAACCACGTTCATCACCTTGCCGGAGGCGTCCTTGATCGGGAACAGAAAGCCCCGCAGTATCCGATGAGTGCCCGTGGGAACCCGTACGCGCGTGAGCTTCGAGAAATCATAGTCCACCACGATGGTAGCGGACGTTCCTTCGCTGAAGACCGCGCGGATGGTGTCCAAGTGTCCTTTTTCCATAAGAATGGTATCATTGAAGACGTTGTATCTGCCAACGACGTCCTCCGCGCGCTCGATTCCGAAGAGTTCTCTGCAGGCCCTGTTGAGCCTGATGAGCGTGCCGGACTGATCGGCGATCCACGCGGAGATGGGGCTTTGGTCCACGATGCCGGCGAACAGCGCCTCGGAGCGCTCCAGCGATTCGTGGATGGCGCGGTTGCGCCGATAGACGAGGTACAAGGCGGCCGCAAGAATGCCCACGGCCACGCTCCAGCCGGTAATCGAGAACAGATGAATCTGCGCGTGGCCAGCGTGCGATCGGGCAGCGTGATCCTGAACCTGCTCCTCCAGAGCGGCGAGCCGGCTCTCGAGATTCGCCAGCGATTGATGGTATTCGGGGGCGGGGACCGGGTTGGTGCGCTCCTCGGCGATCGCACGCTGGATGGTTTGCTCGGCGGCGGCGCGGGCATCGTCGAGTGCGGCGGAGGCACGGTCAAGCTCCGCCAGGATGGCAGGGTCGGAGATCGGCTGCGCTTCAATCCCCCGGATGACGCTCCTTCCCCGGCGAGGATGATCGATGGCTTCGGCGGCCTGAGCGAACCACCCTCGTACAGCGGCCGCACGCTCTGGCTCCCGGCGATGGAGCATCTCGGCGAGCTCCGCGCGGGCGGCCTTGGCACATAGCTTCGCCCGCTGCACCTCGTGCAGGGCGGGGAAAGTCGATCCGGTCGTCCCGACGTGTATGCGGCTGCAGTTCAGGTACAGGGCTATCGAGCCCAACCCGAGAAGGATGATTGCCCACGGACTGAGGGCCATCAGGTGCTTTTGTCGCTTTGTCATAGCTGAAGCGAACCATCTCCATCTCGACTGTCGGTGCAAGCAATCGCGTTGCGTTCCACCGCTTCCGTATCGACAGTTCAGGGCGAGTGTTGACTGTCATTTTTCACGAGGATTTGGGGCTTGCGGCGTTAACCGCTTTGTGAAATCCGTGGCTTGCACGTTCTGCTGTTTGCCGTTCTCGTTTGTTTTTTTTCTTTTGATTGGCTCGACCGTTCTGCTATGATATCCCGGCGTGGAGTCATCATCCAATGAACAGCCGTGAGATAGTCGTCCGCACGCTCGAATTCCAGTCGCCGGAGCGCATTGCAATGTCGCTGCCGGCTCCGTATCCCAACGACCTCTGCTGGGGTTGGACCGCCCGCGATCCGAACCGTCCGGGCACGCCGTGGCAGCAGCAAGCCGATGGCTCGTGGCTGATGGTCGACGAGTGGGGCAACGTCTGGGCGCGCCTCGAATCGATCTCGAAAGGCGAGGTGGCCAAGGGCGCACTCGAATCGTGGGAGCAAATGAAGACACACCCTTGGCCCGACTACACCATCCCCGCCCGCTACGATCCCGCCCGCAAGGTATTCGCTGAGAACCCCGACAAGTTCAAGATCTGCGGCCTCCCCGGATTCCCATTCGCCGTGGCACGCTACCTGCGACGCATGGAGCAGTTCCTGGCCGATCTCCTGCTCGATGAGGAGAACGTTGTTGCCCTGCTCGGCAAGGTGGAGGGGATCATAGGCGACGCCATCCGCGGGGCAGCGGGCGCCGGAGCCGACGCCGTCATGTTTGCAGAAGACTGGGGCACCCAGAACCAGTTGCTGGTAAGCCCGAGCACGTGGTGCAGGATCTTCAAACCCGGCTTCCGGCGGCTCTGCTCGCTCGCCCACGAGAATAACCTCTACGTCTTCATGCATTCGTGCGGCTTCATCTACGAGATCATCGGCGACCTCATCGATAGCGGGATTGATCTGCTGCAACTCGATCAGCCGCAACTGATGGGGGTGAATCGCCTTGCCGACGAGTTTGGCGGAAAGGTCACGTTCTGGTCGCCCGTCGATATCCAGAAGACGCTGCAGACGCGCGACGCCGCCGTCATCGAGGCCGATGCTCGCCTGATGATCCGGCGGCTCGGCATGGAGGGGCGCGGCGGATTCATGGCCGGCTATTACGGCTCCAACGAGGCGATCGGCCTTGATCCTAAATGGCAGGACGTGGCGTGCAGGGCGTTTGTGAAGTACGGCACGAAGACAATGATGAATGAAGAGGAAAGGCTTGAGGCGTGAGGCGTGGGGCTGGTGGCTGAAGAGGATGCATCACGCGACAGGCTGCAGGGCGACAGGCGTCGCACCTTCATCATTCGTCGTTTGCTTCACAGGAGAATCACAATGAAACGGAATCTCGTTCTGGCAGTTTTGATAGTGTTGGCGACGGTGGTGACGGCTGGCGAGTATCCGAAAGAGGAAGGCACGTGGCAGACGCTGCCTCCGATGCCCACGCCGCGGCACGACCTCGAGGCGGTCACATGGGGCGGCAAGATATTCGCCATCTCGGGCGCCGGCGAAAGCACCGTGCGCACGGTCGAAGTGTTCGACCCGAAGACCGGGAAGTGGGAAGCGTCGGCCCCCATCCCGGAGGAGCGCGGATGGTTCGGAGCCGCCATCATCGACGGCAAGCTGTATTGCGTGGGCGGCAAGCGCGTGCGTTCGGAGGACGAGAAGAAACGGACCGGCAACAACGACCACTACGAGTTCCGGGCGAGCGTGAACATCTACGATTTCGCGCAGGGGACGTGGACGTTCGGGCCGCCGCTGTGCGGGCCGCGTACCGGCCTGAAGGCCGCAGCCTGCGCCGGCAAGCTCTACGCCATCGCCGGCAACGGACAGAAGGAAGGCGTTCGCGTGGAAGTATATGATCCCCGAACCAACGAGTGGACGTTCGGCGTGCCGCTGCCGGCCAACCGCTGCGCGCCGGGCGTGGCGGTCGTGCAGGACAGGATCTGCGTCTTCGGCGGCTACGGCGAAGGGGGAGAGCGGAGCGAGACGTTCATCTACAACACGAAACTGGGCGAATGGACGAAGGCCTCGCCCATGCCCACGAATCGCCGCGACCTTGCAGCCGTCGCCATCGGCACGAAAATCTACTGCGTCGCCGGCGTCAGCAACGGCAAGTACACCCCCGCCGTCGAAGTGTACGACACCGAGAAGGACACGTGGGCGATCGCCCCTCCGCTCGCCGTGGCAAAGGCATGGGTGGGCGCCTGCGGGTTGAGCGGCAAGCTCTACGTCATGGGCGGAGCCAACAACGACGGCGCGAAATACATCTGGAGGAATGAGATGGAGGTGTACACGCCCGAAATGGGGAAGAGGTGAGAGTGGGAGAGTGGGGGAGTGGGAGAGTGGGGGAGTGGGAGAATAGGCGAAGCCGGGCATGAGGCATTACAGTATGGTTCGCGAAATGGTTCGCAAACGCATCAGGCGAAGGAATGTGAGACCATGATAAAGAAGATAAGGTATCTGAGCGAACTGGATGTCTGGCAGAATGCGTTCAATGATGCAATGGCCATATTCAGAGCATCAAGAGCATTCCCGATTGAGGAGCGCTACTCGCTGACAGACCAGATACGGAGGTCTTCACGCTCCGTTGCTGCAAACATAGCAGAAGCATGGCGGAAGCGGCGCTATCCCGCAAACTTCGTCTCCAAGCTGAGCGACGCTGAGGCTGAGGCGGCTGAGACGCAAACTTGGCTGCAGTTTGCTTTTCATTGCGGCTACATCGATAAGCGCACGGCCGATGAGCTCGTGATGGAATACGACCGTGTGCTTGCCCAGATTATCACGATGATACGGCGTCCGCAGGATTGGACGATCCACGAAGATGAAACTGCCTATGGAGTTCTGGAAGGCGAAACTGCACCAGGCAGTCCGGCTGGGAAGAACGAGCAACTACCCGGCGACGACACAATCGCCCAATAGCTGCTCTTCTCCTCTTTGCCCTTCTCCCCCTCTCCCACTCCTCCCATCTCCCACTCCTCCACTCTCCCACTGCCCCCTTCTCCCACTCCTCCACTCTCCCACTGCCCCCTTCTCCC
>Ga0172362_10004114_pt1 | contig 12619 bp, 8 predicted proteins | sample LakKivs1_kivu2a2_FD_114534 | JGI IMG/M metagenome (GOLD analysis project Ga0172362, IMG submission 114534) | Sediment microbial communities from Lake Kivu, Rwanda - Sediment s1_kivu2a2 | ecosystem: Environmental > Aquatic > Freshwater > Lake > Sediment | place: Rwanda: Western Province, Lake...
CTCACCGCCTCCATCTTTTTTTCAAGTTTTAAATTAATTAGTTTATTATTAAAACTTGGCCACCTGCAAAGATGAACACTTTTTGGATCTCCCTGCTTTTTTAAGGATTGATAAATGTACTCGGAGAAAAAGGGACAAAATGAAGCCATTAATTTAACTAGGGTTATTAAAACAAAATAAAGGATCTGGGAGGATTCTATTAACTCTTTTTTATTACTTGGTTTTTGAAATTTCCTGCGCGATCTCCTTATATACCACAAAGATAAATCTTCAATAAAAAATTTTTCAATTGCTTTGCTTGCCCCAGCTGCTTCATATTTATCTAGATATTGTGTCGTCTTTTTTATTAAATTTTCTAAACGAGAAATTATCCATTGATCCAATAAACACTTTGATTTAATGCTTTGAGTTGCAACCCTGCTCTTTAATTTGGCAATATTTTCTTTGGATACATATGTGGTGAAAAAAACATAACTGTTCCAAAGAAACAAAAGTTTCCTTTTTGTTTCCTCAGCAATATTGTATCCAAACCTTAAATTATAAACTGGATTGGATTTAGTATACATCCATCGCATTACATCAGCTCCTATCTTTTCAACGGCCTCATCAAACCAAATTGCGTTTCCTTTTGATTTATGCATTTCTTCTCCTTTTTCATCAACTACTGTTGCATAACCAAAAATTGTCTTAACAGGCGCAGTCTCTTCAAGTACTTGACTCATCACAATGAGAGAATAAAACCAATTTTTAAATTGACCGGGGAAAGATTCACAGATAAAATCTGGCGGAAACCACTTCTGCCAATATTTTTTATTAGAAAAATAATTTAATGTTGAAAATGGAACAATGCCAGCATCAAGCCATGGATTGCCCACATCAGCAATTCTTGGAACTACAGAGCTACATTTTAGACATTTTATTTTTACTTCATCTATAAAGGGACGATGCGGCGCCAGACCTTCAAAATTCTGCCAACCCTCAACCGCTCTTTCCTTTAACTCTTTTTTTGATCCTATAACTTCAAAATTTCCACATTTTTGACATTCATAAATAGGAAGCGCCAAGCCCCAATATCTATTTTTCTTACTTATTAACCAATCATCCATATTTTTTAGCCAATCTATTTCTCTTTCAAGGCCAAAATATGGAATCCATTTTATTTTTTTTGCAGAATCAATTAGATTATTTCTTAAATTATCCATTGATATATACCACTCATCAGCAACTTTCCATACAAGTTCCTCTTTACACCGCCAGCAAACAGGATATCTGTGTAGATATAATTTTTTATTAAATAAATAACCTGATTCTTTTAGAAAATTAATGATTATCTGCGGTTCTTTTTTCGCATTTTTAGCAGTAAATTTTCCCATTCCCCCTAAATAATCAGCATTGTCACCTATCGGAGAAATTACAGAAAGTTTTTCTTTTTTAGCAATTTTAAAATCTTCCTGTCCCGCCCCAGGAGCGATATGTAAAAGACCTGTCCCTTCCTCGTCGTTCACAAAATCTCCAACATCCACGATTGAATGAAAGGTTTCTGGATTTTCTTTGCGAGCGCTTTTTACTATATCCAGATCATCAAATGCTCCTTTATATTTTAAATTTAATAATTCCCTAGTGGGTATGGTTTCTGTTCTTTGTATTGTTTTGCCAGAGCCATCCATAACCCAAGCCTCCAAAGACAAGCCATCTCTTGATGGCGGCTTGCCTTCTTCACCTGTATATAAAAATATATATCTATCTTTTGCCCCTGATTTTTTATTTCTCCAAATACCATATGTATATTTGCTATTAATACCGACTGCAACATTTGCGAGTATGGTCCAGGGGGTTGTTGTCCAAACCAAAAGATATGTATCTTCCCATCCCTTATTTATGATAGGAAGTTTAAAAATTACTGAATCATGAGTAATTTCTTTATAATCCTCGGTGAGTATTTCATGTTGAGAAATTGCGGTCTCACATCTTGGACACCAAGCAACAGTGTCGTGCCCCTTATAAATTAACCCCCTTTCCTTGCATTTTTTAAGAAAATGCCAAATAGCATAATTGTTTTCATCTGACATAGTATAATAAGAATTCTCCCAATCCATCCATTGACCAAGTCTTATTGATTGACCCGTTTGAATCTTTGAGAATTTTTTAACCCTGTCCTTGCAAAGTTCAACAAATTTAGCGATTGATGCTTTTTTATCTCCGGGAATGAGATTTTCTATTTCTTTTTTAGTTTTAAGTCCCAATTCTTTTTCTACCTCCACTTCAACCCAAAGGCCCTGACAATCAAAACCGTTTTGAAATCTTTGATCAAATCCTTGCATTGCTTTATATCTTTGAAAGAGATCTTTATAAGTTCTTCCCCAACCATGATGTACACCCATTGGATTATTAGCTGTAATTGGTCCATCCAAAAAGGACCAATGTTTTCTGCCTTGGTTTTTCTTTTTTAGTTTTTTAAAAATTTTGTTTTTTTCCCAAAATTTTAAAATTTCTTTCTCGTAATTTGGAGCTAGCATATAAAAATAATAAAAATTAATGTTTTTTAATTCTTTATTGGTTAGTTTTTTCTATTTTACTAGATTTTTGTAATTAGACAAGTCGTCTAACTTCTCCAATTTTTAAAGTAAGCTCATCCTTTCTTTTTATAATATCCTCGTCGGATAATCTCAAAATAACTCCCTGAAGTAATCGCAAGGGGTCTCCATGACTGATAATAAAAATATTTTTGTTGGGATATCTTTCTATTATTTCTTTATAAAATTCAGCTATTCTCTTTTTAACATCCTCTCTTGACTCCCCACTTTTTGGTCTTTTATAAAACCTTTCTTTTTGGCTTCTAAAATACATTGCATAACGAATAATAGATTTTGATTCAAAAATACCGGGGTTAATTTCTTTTAATCTATCATCAAAAAAAACTGGTTTATTTATTATCTTGGAAATAATTTGAGCAGTTTCTCTACATCTTTGAATCGAGGAAGAAATGATAAAATCTATATTTTTACTTTTTAAACCTTGAGCTATTTTTTTAGCCTGCCAAATCCCCCTTTTTGTTAATGGGAAACCCCTTATTTTTGCAGAAATCTTTAAGAGTATATTGGTTTTTGCCTGAGTATGCCGCATTATAAAAATTGATCCCCCACTGTTTGACAACGAACTAATTTTGGTATGAAGTTTTGGATTTTTATAGAGCATAAAGGTATATAGAAGCGTTATCTAAAATTTAAAATCTTCATTTTGGTGAAGATGGTTCCGTTAAAAACGAACTAATTTAAAAAAATGAGATTTTTTTTATTTAGGTAAAGATAAAAAAGTTTGCCTATTTTGAAAATTCCATCTGATATATCCTCCACCATTCAATTAAAACCGCACAAAGAGGAACGGCTGCAATCATACCCAGTAACCCCCCAACATTTCCCCCAATAAAAATAGCGATTAAAGTAATTAATGGATTTAATCTCACTCTGTTTTTCATTATAAAAGGCAAAATGAAATAATTATCAACCTGTTGAATAATTAAAAATATTAAAAAAACCCAAAACACCAGATGTAAATCTTGAAAAAGGGTCAGAATTAAACCCACCATCAATGCAAAAATAGGCCCAAACAAGGGAACTATTTCACAAAAGCCTGCAATAACTGCTATAACAGCACTATATTCTATACCCAAAATTGAAAAACTAACCCAAACCAAAAAGCCAACAATTATTGCTGAAATTATATAACCCTGAAGCCATCTTCCAATAATCTTTTGAGTCCTCTGCCAAAATAAAAATATATATTCTTGTTTCTTTTTAAAATTGGGGAAAACGAACTTAGCAAACCTCTTATCAATATTTTTTTCAAAAGAAAGATAGGCACTTAAAACGATTAAAAAAATCAAACTAAAAATAACGCCCGAAACGCGGGTAAATAAATTAAAAATTTTTGGCGGGGTTTCAACGATTTTGGCAATCAAATCTGAAATAGCGCCCTCTATGCCCTGGATTACCTGATGTGGCAAATTTAAATCTTTATATTTTTGGATGGTATTTTGAAGATTATTTAACCATATGGGCAAACTACTTGTCATTCCTTGAATTTGATTAACAAATGGTGGTAGGGAGAACCAAATAATTAAAATAAAAAATGAGATTATTACCAAATACGTTAAAATAACGCCCAGGACCCTTGGAATTCTTTTTTGCTCCAGAAAATTTATCAAGGGAATTATTGCTGAACTTATAATCAAAGCAAAAATTACATAAGCCAAAATTCCCCTTATTGAATAGAGAACCACAAAAGATAAAACAATAAGAATAATTTTTATTATGGTTAATGTTTTTATTTCGAATGTATCCATATTATATAAGGGGGTTCACCCTTACTAAACCATTCTTTGCCAGCGAGCGAACTGGGACAATATAGATAAAATTAATGAAGCGTCTATTTTAACGCAATACCTTTAATTTTTATATTTTTTGGTAAAATTGCAACTAGATTCAATTTTTTATCTTGGAAAATAAAATTAGCCACCTCTTGAATTTCATTTTTGGTAACCCTTTTAATCATAGCAATTTTTTCTCGGGGAGACAAGATTTGATTTTCTAATATTTCCTGAATACCATAAAATAAAGCGACTTCATCTGATTCCTCAAGGCCAATTGATGTTTTGCCCTTTACATTTTCTTTTGCCATTTGAAGCTCGGATTCATTTGGACCAAAAATCTTTATATTTTTATATTCCTTTAAAATAATATCTACTGCCTTATTAATATTTTGATAATCAACACCAATATTTGTAGTTAAATAACCAGTGTCAGGATTTTCTTCAACTATTGTTTTGACATAATAAGCCAACCCTCTTTTTTCCCTAATTTCTTGAAAAAGCCGCGAAGACATATAGCCACCAAGAATCGTTCCCAGGAGATTGAGGGCATATCTTCTTTTATTAAAAATATTGAGACCCCGAACCCCCAATGAAAGATGAACCTGTTTAACATCTTTTTTAAAAAAATGTTTTTTTGGTTTTACTTGGCGCTCAACAACTTTTTTATTTGGGCGTACACTTTTGTTCGAAATATTAGAAAAATACTTTTTTACCAGATTAATCACTTCCTTTTCTTTAAAATTACCCGCAACAGAAATAACAGTGTTCTGACTGCTATAAAATCTTTTAACAAAGTTTCTCAAATCAACATCAGAAATTGACAAAATACTTTTTTTTGTACCCATTATATTCCATCCTGCTGGTTGATTGCCATAAAGAGCTCTTTCAAATAAATCGTATATTAAAGAAGTGGGGGTATCTTCATATAATTTAATTTCCTCAAGAATAACGCTTCTTTCTCTTCGTACCTCTTCCTTATTAAAAAGAGAGTTTAAATAAATATCCGAAAGAATATCGAGCGCCTCATTAATGTGCTCCTTCCTTGCTTTAATGTAATAAGAAGTAATATCTTTGGAGGTGAAGCCATTAAAAATTGCGCCAATTTGATCAAGTTCCTTAGTTAAAAGATAAGAACTTGGCCTTTTTTTGGTCCCCTTAAAAAACATATGTTCTAAAAAATGAGAGATGCCTCTCTGGTTGGGAAATTCATATTTAGAGCCCACCCTAATTAAGACATAAGTTGAAATACTCATTGTATTTTTCAATGGAGCCAAGATTAATCTAAGATTATTTGGTAAAATTACTTTTTTAAACATTGTCTTATTTTAAAAGTTGTATCATTTCCTCTAGTATATTATCAATATTCGCTCTTTTTTGTTTCATTGTATCCCTATCCCTAATTGTTACGGTATCATTTTTTAATGTCTCAAAATCACAAGTTATGGCATAGGGAGTACCTATTTCATCCTGTCTTCGATAGCGCCTACCTATGGTCCCCACTTCATCATAAACCACTATAAAATTCAATTTCAACTTCTGGTAAATCTTTTTTGCTACTTTTACCAATTCAGTTTTGTTTTTCACCAATGGTAAAATAGCAATTTTTATAGGAGACATTTTTTTATCTAATCTTAATAATATTTCAGCATCCTTATTGGACTTTGTAGTCTGGGTTCTTCCCCCTATTACCTCTTGATAAGCAGAACAAAGAAAAGCAAATAAAGATCTTTCTACCCCAACTGAAGTTTCAATAATATGGGGGAAATATTTTTCTTTTCTTTCTTGATCAAAATATCTTAAATCCTGATGAGAATGTTTGGAGTGATTAGAAAGATCCCAATCCCCTCTATTGTGGATTCCCTCAATTTCTTTCCAACCAAAGGGAAACTTGTATTCAATATCAACTTGTTTTTTAGCATAATGGGCCCTTTCGTTTGAACCAATTTCTTTCAATCGTATTTCGCTTTTTTTAATACCGAGATTTAAATACCATCTTATTCTTTCTTGTTTCCAGTAATTAAAAAATCTATTAGTATTTTTAGGATGACAGAACCATTGCATTTCCATCTGTTCAAACTCCCTGGTTCTGAATATAAAATCTTTTGGATTAATTTCATTGCGAAAAGCCTTTCCAATCTGGGCTATCCCAAAAGGTATCTTCATCCTCATTGAATTTAAAACATTATTAAAATTTACATAAATTCCCTGGCATGTTTCCGCTCTTAAATAAGTAAGAGTACTTTTGTTTTCAAGTGGCCCCACAAATGTTTTCATCATTAAATTAAATTTTCGAGGAGCGTTAAATTTTCCTCCACACTCTGGACATTTCAAGTCCTGAATTTCATTAAAACGGAACCTTTTATGACAACCCTTGCATTCCACAAGTTCGTCGGCAAAACCAGCTGTCAAATGACCGGATGCTTCCCAAACTTTTGCCGACATCAGAACTGCCGCATCAAGTCCCACAATATTTTCATGTTTTTTTATCATTTCGTCCCACCAAATTTTTTTAATATTGTTTTTCATTTCTACCCCCAAGGGCCCAAAATCATAAATCCCACCAAAACCACCGTAAATTTCTGATGATGGAAAAATAAAACCTCGCCTTTTGCATAAAGAAAAAATTTTTTCTAAGGTAACCATAATGCAAAATAAAAAGTAATTTATTAAATTGAGATAATTTTAATTTAATAACTACTTAACCCTACCATCTCCTTGGTAAACAATATCGTCAACCAATGTAGTATCTCTACCATCACTCTCCGAAAATACCTCAATTTCACAAAAAGAATCTTTTGCTATAATTTTTGCCTCTCCAATAAGATCGAGAATTTTTCCTGATTGATCTTTGGTGGGAATAATTTCAATTAAAAACGCATAAACCTTTGAGGGTTTTGTAAACCCAGTCCCCGCTTCTATAGTATTAACTGAAAGAGTAACTATTTTTTTATTTTTATTAAAAGAAAATTTAGCATCTTTAGGAAAAACTTGACCCACGAATTGGACACTATCCGGTAGAGTACTTTCTACCTTTACGTTCCCAATATTATTTGTAGAATTTTTAATCTCCCAAACAACTAAAAATTTTGTTGATTGATTAATCTCGGGAGGCAGAGGTCCTGTTGGGATAAGATTAATATTTTTAAATTCTTTTGGAATATTATAGAACACCATCTGCGAAAGACCTACTTTTGTTGCTACTCTTGTTTGATACTCTTTTATTAAATCATTAACAATAAGTTTTTCAGAAATAACTAAATTTTTATCAAAGGCTCCACTAATCTTTAAGTCATTCCTTACTTTTATTGAAAAACTTACCTTTCCTTTTCCATAGGGTCCAACAAAGGCGAGCTCCGGAAGGGTACTTGAATCCCAAACCAATTTCCCATTTAAAATTTTTGCTCCCGGGGCAGAAAGTGTAGAGGCATCCAAAACCTTCCCCTTTATCTCAAATTCAATTTTCAAATCATTATAAATCGCCTCTTTTTTGTTTTGATATAAAATTTCATAAATTAAAAGGTCGCCGGGTTTTGCAATATAATTTGGATCTCCGTTAATTTTCCTGAAAACCTCAATTTCGCTTTTTGTTAATTTAATAACTTTTTGCAATCGAGCTAGGATAATAAATCCTATCTGTGGATCTTCTCTGCCAATCTCCGCTTCAATAACTTTCTCTTCTCCACTCTCCCCTTCAAAGGTTCCCCCTATTTTAACACTACCTCCCTCTTCAATATTTAGTGAACCCAATGACCAAATATTTGTTTTTTCAATTGGTTCTGGGCTTGAATTTAAAAAATTAAATCCCGATGGCCACTTTATTTTGAGCATTAAATTATCTAATATAACATCGGAAATAGAAGAATAAGAAAATTCAATATTAACATTATCGGCAGGTGCAACATGAGAGGGAATAGAAACATTAAACAAAAGGGGATTGTCGCGCACAACTAAAGAAAAATTAGTTTTACTGCTATAACGAATATTAATATCTTTGGGAAAATAATAAATAGTGGCTCGGGCTTCCTTTTTTTCATCCTTGTACCCAAAGATTTTTGCTTTAAAACTTACACCTTCTTCAGAACCACCCATTATATTTTGGATAGACACTTTTTCCTGACGAAAATCCTTTTTAATCCCCCCTTCTTTTTCTTCTGGCCCTCCTTCCGTCTGTTGATTCAACTTGCCGTCTTTTGTTTCTTCCTCTGTTTTGATGGCGCCCTTGGGCCAGTAAAAAGTTAGCTCTATATCTTTAATAGGTAGTTGGCTATTGTTTTTGATTTTTACTATAAAATCTACTATCTCTCCGTTGTTTACCTCATCAGGAGCAATAATTGAAAGAATTACATCTTCTTTTGAAAAAATATTCTTTTCGAAAAAGAAAAAATAAAAAACCCCAAAACCGATAATAATTAAGATTAAAAAAATGTAAAAAAAATGAACCTTTGAAATATGAAATGGCATATTAATCTGCTATTTTATCAATAAAGTTTTTTAAATCTTTTTGGGAGGAAAATTTTAATGTTAAAAAGATGCCTTTTTTTCTTTTTTGGATTCGGGGGAAATATAAATTTAAAACATTTTTTATTTTAAGTATTAGTTTTTGGGGTAAATTATCTAAAAAAACAGATTCTATATTGGTTTTTTTCTTTTTAACACTATCTTCTACCTCCCTTACACTTATTTTATCCCTTAAGATTTTTTGAAAAATTCCTTCTTGTAATTTTGGATTTTTCTCTGAAACCAAAACTCTGGCGTGACCCTCGGTAATTTCTTTTTTTCTTATACTCTCTTGGATGTAAGGGGGTAAATTTAATAACCTAATTGTATTGGTCACACTTTCTCTGCTCATTCCGATTATCTTCGATATTTCATTTTGAGTTAAACCAAAATCTTCATTTAATTTTTTAAACGCCTCTGCTTTTTCTATGGGATTTAAATCTTCTCTTTGAATATTCTCTACCAAAGAAATTGGAAGTTCGTCCTCTCTTTTAACATCTTGCACCAATACAGGAACCTCTTTGAATCCAAGCATCTTCGCCGCCAAAAACCGTCTCTCTCCCGCTATAATCTGATAATCGGCCCCTATACCCTTTGTCGACTCTTTCTCAATTCTTCTTACTATTAATGGCTGCAGGATTCCATATTTTTCAATAGAGCGCGCAAGTTCACTTAAAGATTTATTAGAAAAATTCCTTCTTGGTTGCAAAAGATTTGGTTTAATTTTTTCTATATCAATCCAAAATATATTCTCCCTTCCCCCTTCCATTTTCTTGCTATCTTTTCTTTTTGGTATTAATGATTCAATTCCCCTTGGCATAATTTTAAATTTTTATTGAACATTAGCGAAGCGTCTGTCACCACACCAGCAAACTTGGCTTGCCCAGCGGCTAAATGTGTCATTTTCTTAGATTTATTATTTCCTCGGCCAACACTTCATATGCCCTTGCTCCTTTGGAATCAGGAGCATATTGGAAGATTGTTTTACCATATTGAGGAGCTTCCGCCAACTTTACATTTCTTGGAATAACAGTGTTTAAAATTACTACCGGCAGCTTATCTCGCATCTCCTTTACAACTTGGCGAGATAATCTATTTCTTTTATCATACATTGTCAAAAGACCTAAAACAAATTGGAAATCTTTATTTACATTTTCTTTTAAAATCTTAAATATAGATAAAATATGAGAAATGGCGAATTTGGAAAAAAATTCACATTGGATTGGAATAATAACTTCTTCTGCTGCTACCAAGCCATTTAGAGTCAAAATAGCAAGTGAAGGAGGCGAATCAACTAAAATAAAATCATAATTATTTTTTATAGAAAATAGTTTATTTTTAAGGACATCTTCGCGCCTATCTCTTTGCAAAAATTCAACATTAACACCAGCAAGGTCCTGAACAGAAGGCAAAATATCAAAATTAAAAAGACTTGTATTTCGAATCGCATCCTCCGCCATTACCTCGTCTGAAAGAACATCATACAAAGAAAGAGTTAAATTATTCGGATTAATACCCAGTGAAATAGTTGCGCTTGCCTGTGGATCTGAATCTATTAAAAGAACTTTTTTGCCAAATTTTGTTAAAAAAGCCCCTAAATTCACCGCCGTTGTAGTTTTTCCACTGCCCCCCTTCTCATTGGCAATTGCAATAATTCTTGGCATAAAATTAAAATCAAAATTTTCATTTATTAAATGATAACTCAAAATAAAACAAAAATCAATTGCCCTTTATTAAAGATACTTCCAAAAAAAATCAAAATTTAGTATAATAAAAATCGTTAATCATTGATCACCAAGTACCATCATCGTCATTAGTTATTATTTATATATTTTTTGTAATTATATTGTAAGTAGTAAGTCGCTTGTTGCCCACTTGTTCACGCCGAAGTGGCGGAATTGGAAGACGCGCACGACTCAAAATCGTGTGGACTTCGGTCCATGTGGGTTCGATTCCCACCTTCGGCACAAAAAATAAAAGGGGTTAAATTCTCTTTCTATTTCTTAAATTATAAAAATACAAATGAAAGAGCAAATCAAAAAAATACTAGAAAAAGAACTTGCCTGCTCTGCTCATAATTTGGATCACGTTATGAGAGTTTATAATCTTTGCCATCATCTAGCAAAAGGAGAAAATATTGATATGGAAATCCTTGAAATTGCTGCCCTGCTTCATGATATAGCAAGAATTAAAGAAGATAGTGATAATTCGGGAAAAACTAATCATGCAATTTTAGGTGCAAAAATGGCAAAACAAATTCTCAAAAAACTAAATTTTCCAAAAGAAAAAATTAAAAAAATTCAGGAATGCATTGTTTCTCACAGATATAGAACGGGGCAACCCCCCAAATCAAAAGAGGCGAAAATTCTTTTTGACGCTGATAAATTAGACGTTTTGGGAGCCGTTGGGATCGCCCGTTCCTTTGTCTGGGTCGGAAGAAACAACGCGAAAATATATTCAAAACCAAATATTAAAAAATATATCAGAGAAAATTTGGGAAGCAGGACTAATGGTCGAATTATGAACAAGACAAAACATAGTCCCCAAATAGAATTTGAAACAAAAATAAAATTTCTACCAAACAAACTTTATACAAAACAAGGAAGAAAAATAGCAAAAAAAAGGATAAAATTCTATAAAAATTTTTTAGACAGATTAGAAAAGGAAATTGAAGGAAAACTGTAATTACTTGCCAGAATATATTTTAATAACATCGCCATCTTGAACTATATATTTCCTCCCTACTGTCTTTATTTTACCAAGTTCACGGGCCTTCTGCCAACTTCCAATTTTAAGAAGCTCTTTCCAGTTGATGATATCAGCCCGGATAAAATAATTCTGAAAATCGCTGTGTATTTTACCAGCTGCTTCCAAAATTGTTTTTCCACTCTCTATTTCCCAAGCTCGAGTTTCTCCATCCCCAGTACTTGTGAAAAAAATAATAAGATTTAAAAGAAAAAAACACTCTTTAATAAGGGCATCTACACGAGTCTCTTTCACATCTAAAATCTCTTGCTCTTCTCTTGAAAATCTCAATCTTTCCTCTTCGTATTTTAGGTTAATTATTAAATATTTATTAAATTTTTGATTTAAAATATCAAGCGCCTCTTTTAAAACACCTTTTTCATCTCCATTTAATAAAATAATTTTGGGTTTTTGGGTTAAAAATTGAAATGGCTTTAAAATACTATTTTCTTCTGATGTAAGTTGCATTTCTATAATCCATTTTCCCTGTTCAAGCCATTTTTTCACACTTTCTAGTAATTTATTTTCTTCTAGTGCTTTTTTGTCTCTTTTTTTTATTTCTTTCTCAAGATTTTTAATTCGCCTTTCCAGCACCTCTAAATCTTTTAAGATAAGCTCTGTATCCAAAATATCAATTTCTTCTAATGGATTTATCTTACCTAAAACATTTATTATTTTTGAATCTAAAAAAGCTCGAATTACATATAAAATTGCGTCCGATTCTTTAATTTGGGCCAAAAATTGGTTCCCAAGACCCTCCCCCCTATGAGCATTTTTAACGAGTCCAGCAATATCAATGAACTCAATAGCTGCTGGAACTTTTTTTTCTGAATAAAACATTTCTGTTAATTTATTCAATCTTTCGTCTGGCACTTCTACAATACCAATATTGGGGTCAATAGTGCAAAAAGGATAGTTAGAAATATCTACTCTCTTTTGAGTTAAAATGTGAAATAAGGTTGATTTACCAACATTTGGCAAACCGACAATACCAATTTTGAGCATAAA
>Ga0172362_10004119_pt1 | contig 12606 bp, 11 predicted proteins | sample LakKivs1_kivu2a2_FD_114534 | JGI IMG/M metagenome (GOLD analysis project Ga0172362, IMG submission 114534) | Sediment microbial communities from Lake Kivu, Rwanda - Sediment s1_kivu2a2 | ecosystem: Environmental > Aquatic > Freshwater > Lake > Sediment | place: Rwanda: Western Province, Lake...
CCGCCGAAGCCGGGGAACAGTCCCTTGTGGACACCGCAACTTCTTCAACGCAGTTCCAATGCGCCACTTACCAGATCTATGGCGGCGGCTACCGCACTCTATACACGGGCACCTTGACGGGGTTCAAGGGCGGGAACTTGTATATCGAGTGCCAAGGGTGCGGCTATGTGAACCCCCTGGCCCATCAGACACACAACAACAACTACCCTCCGAACCCCAAGTTCATCGGCCTGCGTATCTTGGTGGCCGGGGTCAATGTCGCTGAATCTATGGGGTCGGCGTCCGGCGGGTGTGAGGGCTTCCGCCTTATGGGGACGGCCCAACTGCCCCCCGGCGACCACCAAGTTCTCGTACAATGGAAGGGCACCCCGCCCGGTCAAGACGACCCCATCGTGACCTTCACCGGACCCTTCCACATTATGCAGTACCACATATGGTCCGCCAAGGTCTTGGCCGTTGGTCGGTGGAGGTAGACCATGAGCCGCATTATCCGCACTCCCTATCAGCCCGGTGACCTTGCCGACCCTGCCCGTGCCAACGCGGACTTCGCGGCGTTCTCGCAACCGGGGGCCATTGACGGCTTCAACCTTCGGGACGCCGCCATTGACCTACCGCAACTCGCCAGCAACATCATCATTCTGAACACGGCCACGACGGAAGTAGGCACGGGTGCCGCCGGGTGGCAACACAACACCCCGAACATCGCCCCTTCTTCGGTTGTGACTCCGGCGACCAAGACGCCCCTTGTGGATGCCTCGGGCAACCCCACGCCGCTTGGCCCGTTCGCTTGGAACCTTGTGGCCGGGGATGTTCTGCGGGTCTATTGGGACTTGAGCGTGCGCCCGAAGTACGCGGGCACCCCTTGGGTCGGGAACTTCGGAGAGATCGACATTCAGATTGGGGTGACCTCTTCAAGCCAAGTGGTCAACCTTGGCGGACATTGCTGGTTGATCTCCCTTCAATGGGACATCACCAATGCTTCCTTGACCAACTGGACCGAAGTGTTCGGGCAGACGGGGTACACCTCGGCGGTCGGCGGGACGGTCGGCGGCAGGCTCGCGGATAGCCCTGCAAGCGTCCCGGTGCCTGCTTGGAAGTTGAGCACCCTGAACTTGCTCAATGGCAAGTGGGGTGGGTCGTCTATCGAGATAGACGAGCCGACCGGGTGGACTGCGGCCAACGGCGCTTGGTACTACTTGCCCGCCGGACCAATCACCGTGTACGGCCTTCGGCTTGTCATTCACGGCATCTACAACCCCGGTCAGACCGCAACCGAGAACTACTTGATCTTGGACACCGGGGTTGGCGGGAATACGCAGGTGTTGGAGTATGACGGGGGCACCTTGACGGCCATTCACCAACGCACGGGAGCGTGACCTATGGCCTACACCCCGCCCAACACCTTCCTGCCCGGCACGGTCGTCAACTCGGTCCAAGTGCAGGGCAACTCGGACGCCCTGCGGGTGTACCTGCACGACGGCATTGTGGCCGGGGACTTGCTTGCGGCACGGTGGGCCGACACCCGGCACATTCAGTCCCCCCAAGTAGACCCCTACTTGGGCTTGCAGCACGGGGTCACGGGTTGGCAAGGCGGTCAAGATAGCGGCGGCCCGCTTGTTCGGGCCACCTTCACCACTTCCTACATGACCGGGGGCAAGTACGGGTCGGCTGAATGGATCCCCGTTCCGCAGACGGCCCTTCGGGTGAGCATCCGTCGCCCCATGCAGTTGCTCTACCACTACCGTTGGGAGTTGATTGCCGGGCCGGACAATGCCCCCAATGACGCCCCGCGCATCCCCGACCAAGACGAACGGCTCGTGGCCGTTGCCCCCTACATCGGCAGCGTCCAGTTCCCCGCCGTGGCCTCGGCCCAAGACACCGTGAACAACCACCGGGGTTGGGGTGCTTCGTCCACCTTCTCACCGGAGAACCCCTACAACATTGTCGGGTGGGGTTCTAAGACCGGGACCATCTTGCAGTCGTTCAACGGCATCGGGACGGGCACCTTCGGGCTATGTTCCTACTCGGAAGTTGACCGGGTGGCGTTCCTGAACTGGCAAGTGGCGGTCGAGGGCTACTACCTCTAAGGAGTTGGACAATGGCTATCGGAACCCTGGCCGCACTCGGCATCGCTTCCGCCGGACTTGGGCTTGCCAAGGGCATCGGTGGGGCCATCGCCGCCAAGCGGTCCTTCACCCCAAGCCAAGAAGCCCGACTAAGGGACTTGGAGAGGCGTCGGGCCGAAGGGGAGCTTGGCTTAGAAGACCAAGAACGTGCCCGACTGGAAGGGGAACTTGCGTCGGCCCGTGGCGCTGCCCTGCGTCAAGCCGAAGTGCAGGGGGCGCAAGCCCGCCAAGCCGCAGGGGTCAGCGGTGCGGGCCGTGACCTGTTCTTGGCAGAGATGGCCGGTGCCGAAGCCCAACAGCGTTCCCGTGCCGAAGGGGCCAAGATCATCGGTGAGCAGGAAGCCCTGGCCCGACAGCAACAGCAACAAGAGATTGCCGCCCTTCAACAGCAGCAGGGTGCCGCCCGTGCCGGGGTCGTCAGCGCCCTCACCGGGGGCATCGCCGCCGGTGCCGAGGGGGCCCTCAACCTCGCCGCGCAGGACTACATGCAGCAGAAGGAGTTCCAGCGTGAAGCGAAGTTGGAAGAGCAACGCTTGTTCCGCGCAGCCGTCAGTGCGGGCTTGGCTACTCGGGAAGAATACGAAGCCTTGAGGGGGGCCTGACCTATGCCGATGTCTACCAAGCGGGCGAACTTCTACAAGGAAGTCTACTTCCCGTCCGTCTACTACGGTGAACTGTTCAAGGTCACCTTGGAAGAAGCCAAGGACAAGGAGAAGGCGCAGGCCGAACTCCTCAAGATGCTCATCGACGCGGACGCCAACCTCTCTCGGTTGAGCGCGACGTACCGGGTTCGTGAACCCGGCCTTGCATCACAGTTCCAGGCGCGGGAAGACCGGAAGACTCTCGACGTAGACGAACAGCGGCGTATCAACGCCGCCAAGTTCGCCGATGCCATGAAGGACAACCCCGTATCCGCGACGGGGCTTACCGAGAAGATCAAGGGTGCCAAGATTGGCGAAGGCGGGTTGACCCCGACCGAAGCCGACATTGCCAAGCGCGCCCTCACCGAGATCTACCGAGAGGCTTCCAAGTACGAGGCTTCGAACCCCGCCATGGCCCGCCGCATCATGGCGGACGGACTTCGCACCGCTGAGAAGCAGGGCATCAAGTTCGGCGCGGTTGCCACGGATGTCAATCAACGGGTTCAGGACATCGCCGGCCAGGGGATCGACCGCAAGGCTCTGGAAGCCCAGGTCGCGTCCACCGGGGACAAGAAGCAGGTCAGTTCGTTCACGGCGGGGGCCGGTGCTCCTCCGTCTCCCGAGACGGAGGAAGCGGAGGCCCGCCTGAACGCCATGGCGTCCCCGTTCGCCAACGCTTCGACCGAACAGACCAATCACGTCGCGGCGGGCATCACCGACGAGCAGGACGAACTCCTGCGGCTGTACCTCACCCGCTTGCAGGACAAGGACAGTCCCGGTGAAGTGACCCCCGATGAGATTGCCGCAAGCCCCGAACTTGCGGCAGCCGAGGAGGTCTACAACTCGGTTGTGGCCCGCAACTCGTACCTGAAGACCGGCGCTGAATGGTTCTCGGCCGAGTACCTGACCGCATTGAAGACCAAGGCGATGTTGGAGAAGAAGGCAGAGAAGGACCCCTTCGAGGGGTTGGACCCTTACCGGTGGGCGCAGAAGCAAGCGTTCGAGCGCGGCGGCTACACCAAGGAGTCGGTGCTGTACCTTCGCATGTTGTCCGAGCGCCCGGACTTGGCCCCCTATGTCACCCCGGCGTTCACCCGCCTTCGGGACGACAAGGGCATGGAACCCAAGGACGCCGCCGAAGCGGTCGTTCGAGCCGCCTTCGAGCAGAACCCCAAGTTGACCGTGGCGGAACTCGACGCCGAGTTGGCGAAGAAGCGGGCCGAACTTGCCAAGACCGGTCGGCAAGTCGCCCGTGAAGCGGGGGTGTTGACCAAGGAAGGCATGAAGGAACGCCGTGCTGCCCGTGAGGTGGGCGCGGAACTGTACGGGTCGCCGGAAGCCGCCGAAGCGGCCAAGGCGTACTTGCTTGCCCTGCGCCTGAACCGGGCGGGCACCAAGGCCACCCCGACCACCGGCACCGAGATTGTCGGTGCGGCACCCCTGACCCCGCCCGTGTCCCCGCAGGTGGGCGCAGGGGCGACCGTGAACCGCGCCGCCGCCAAGGCCAAGGACGACGCGCAGAAGGCCGCAGAAGCCGCACAGGCGGCGCAGGACGCGGAAGGCGGCCCGACGCCCACCCCGACGCCCACCACGCCAAAAGCGCCTCCCAAGCCCCCTCCCGCCCCCGCCCCCGAGGCCGAGGTTGAGCGCACCCTGCAAGAGCGGGTCCGCACCCTGCCCCCCGCGCAACAGGCGTTCCTTGCGACCCTCCCCGGTAAGGAACTGCCCGGCGGTCAACAGGCCACCCCGAGCCGTGGGTTCACCACCGACCCGACGAACCCCGACTACAAGTACATGCGGACCCCCACCGGGGACTACGCGGTGCTCTACAAGGGTCTGCCGGTGGACCCGGCGAAGAAGGGGACGCGGGCCGCGCAGTCCATTGAGCGGGTGTTGGCGGGCCAGCCCCCCTTGCCCCTCACGCCTCCCGCCACGCCCCCTCCCGCGCCCCCGGCCCCCATGTCGCGCATCACCTTGCCGCCCACGGACATTCGGGCACCCGCCGCACCCCCGGCCCCCGCCCCCGCACCGGTCAGCGAAGCCGCGCAACTGCGTGCCCTGTTGAAGTCCAAGACAATCACGCCGGGAACCCCGCAGTACGATGCGGCACTCGACCGGCTCATTGAGTTGGGGGACTAATGACCGAAGAAGAACTCGAAGCCGCACTTGCTGAACGCCGCTTGCAGCAGGCCCTTGATGCGCGCCGTGCCGTTCGTGCCGCCAAGCAGGCCGCAGGACCCACCGTTCGGGAACCGGAACAGGTGGCCGCGCCTCCGGTCGCCGCGCCCGGCGTGGCCGGGGCCGAAGCCCGTCAGAAGGTCGAGGCCGGGGCGTTCCGCCTGACCCCCGCCCAAGAACAGGAAGCAATCCGCAAGGCCGAGGAGGAAGCCCGTCGCAAGGAAGGTGCGCTCGTCGCCCCCGGTGGGCGGGTTGACATTCCCCGCTTGCCTGAGGAAGAACCGGGCATGTTCGAGCGGGCCGTGTCCGCCGTCCCCGAGTACCTCCAGACCGCATACAAGTTCTACAAGCCCGAGGCCAAGGAAGACATCCGCAAGGTGTTCGAGCGCCAGGAGATTATGACGCCCGAGGCTGTGGCCCAGGCCGAAGAACAGGTCAAGGCGTCTGGCAAGCCGGTCGAGGATTACCTCCCCGATGCCCTCCGCTTGTCCATCAAGGGGCGGGAGACGCCGCTCGGAGCCACCCTGCGGGCCGTGACCGCCCCGTTCACTTCGACGGCCGAGGTCGCGCTTCGGGAGGCCCTGACCTACGACGTTGACCCCGCCACGGGCAAGCCCGTTGACCCCGAGGACTTGTCTTACAAGGCGGAACAGACTCTCCGCAAGTACATCGGTGACGAGAACTACCCCACCACCTTGGCCACGGGCGGTGTCCTTGGGCTTGGTCAGGTGGGCAAGGCAATCAAGAAGGCCACTGGGTTCGACGTGGGCGAGGCCCCCGTCGCCGCATTGCGGGAAGCCGGCGCCCCCGAGTGGCTTACTGGCTACCTCTCCGAAGGGGTCACCGTCCCTACCTTCGGCCCCATCGACTACGGTGAGGGGGCGGCCCCCGACGTTACGGCCTTGGACCCCTACGGGCTTCGCAAGGCGGACACCCGGCTTGATTGGTCCGACCAGATCATCCGGGGCGCACGGGTTGATCGTGGGGTGAAGGACCTGTACGTGGACATGCCCGAGGTCCGCAAGGCGTACAAGGACAAGTACGGGGCCGAGAGCGCCGCGTTCTACGGGGGTGTCATCGCGGATATGTTCGTCCCCGACGCCACCCTTCTCGTGGCCCCCGCCGTCAAGGGAGCCAAGGCCGTCGGCAAGGGGATGGACGCGGCCCTGACCGGGGTTGCCGCTTCCCGCTTGTACGGGGGGAAGGTCGCCCGCGAAGCCATCAACGCCGCCCGTACGGGGGGCAAGTTGACCGGGGAAGCCGTCAACGCCGAGGTGGCCAAGATTGTCGCCCGGGAAGCCGTCGCCCCCCGGGCCGTACTCGATTCCATTGAACTTGCCGAGGACACCGGGCGCGGACTGGCGGGACTCCCCAACGAGGTCCTGCGGTCCGGCGCGGGCCGGTGGATGGTCGGGGAGATCAGCAGGGGGGTTGACCCGTTACAGGCGTTCGCCGAGGTTCGCATCGCGCAGAACATGGCCGACGTTCAGCGGGTGTGGCAGGCGGCCGTGGCCTCGGGCAAGACCGTTGACGAGGCCCGGCAGGCGGCCGTGGCGACCGCACGGGGAGTCCTCGGCCGCCGGGGCGGTTACCTCCCGCCCCGCATCGCAGACGCGCTCCAGGGGGCTACCACGGCCTCAGACGCGGCCCGTAGGGTTGAGGCAATCGTCCCCCGCACGGCCGCCCCCCTCGTTCTCGGTTCCCCGGGTTCGGGGGCGGCCGTACGCAACACCCTGAACCTCGCGGACGACACATTGGAAGGTGTCGGGTACGCGGACGCCGCCGCCAAGGTTGAGGAGTCGGTTCGCAAGACCCTCGGGGAACTCGTGCCCCGGAACATGGTGGCCGTGACTTCCAAGGTCATGGTGCCCCGTGACCTTGCCCCCGCCCTTCGCCGGGCCGTGGATGCGGAACTCCGTGGGGTCATGGAAGTGACCCCGGCCGGGTTGCGGGTCACCGACGCCGCACGCTCCCGGGTTGTCGAAGCCCTCCAACGGGTCTATCCCGAGAACCTTCGTTCGGAGTATTGGGACGACGCCATTCGGGTCATCAGGCAGGGTGGCACGGTTCCGCAGGACATGGTGACCCGTCTCACCGACGCCTTGCAGACGGACGCCTACTTGCGCCTTGCGCCCCGGGGGGCGGGTGAACGCCTTGCCAACGTGGGCCGTGAACTTGACCTTGCGACCGGGACCGCATTGCAGAAGTTCCTTGCCGGGAACCTCGTCAGTCGGGCCGTGGGGGCGTTCAAGGGGCGTGCCGGGGGCGTGCCCGGTGCCTACGCGGCCATGGGCAAGGCCGTGGGCCGGGAGACGTTCGGCATCCCCAAGCGGGTCGCCGATGACGTTCGCAAGGCGTTCAAGGAAGGCGAGGCCGACCCATTCCGCCGCGTCGGGGAGGACCTTGCCGCCAAGGCCGAGGACGCGGGCATGGGGGACAACTTCGTTGAGGAGGCGTGGCAGAACGCGCTGGAACCCCTGTACGGCCCCCTCTCGCAGGTCTTGAAGGATTCCATCCGGGCCGGTGACCCCGCCGGACTGGCCCCCCTGTTCCGCAACCCGCCCACCCTCGCCGCACTTGAAGAAGTGGACCGCGCCCTTGTCGGGATCGTGGGCAAGGAGGCCGTGCGGGGCGTGAAGGACTTCGGTTCCGCGCTCTTGTCGGGGTTGGTTGAAGCCGAAGCGTGGGTCACTTCCCGCCGCGTGGTATTGGAAGCCATTCAAGACACCCCCGGCCTTGCCGTCACCCTGACCCCCGGCCTTCGCGGATTCACCGCCGAAGAACTCCCCGGCCTTGTGTCGCGTGCCCTCTCCGACATCATGTCGCAGGGGACGACCCGCGCCGTGGACCCCAACTGGGCCCCTACCTTCGGGGGCCGGGAGTATCAGACGGTGCTTGACGCGGTGGGGGCAAGCCTTCGGGCCATGGGTGTCAACTACTTGGACGGGGCCAAGGCCGAAGAAGTGGCCGCGAAGATCGTCACCGGCGTTCGCCCACAGAGCTACGAACTTCCCGGTGCCGTGTTCATTCGACCACCGGAACTCGAACGCCTCCTCAACCCCGAGTCACAGAAGAAGTTGGCGGAGGGGGTGGAAGTCCTGCGCCGTTCCAAGGAAGGCAAGGGGCTCCTCACGCAACTCATGGACTTCGCAAGCGGGGCCGAGCAACTTGGGCGGTCGGCAGCCGAGTTGGCGGCCGGCTCCAACCTTGTGACGGCGGCGACCAACGTTCTCGCCATGCCCGTCGCAATCTTGGCCCGCGAAGGAATCAACGGTGCCCTCGGCATCACCCGGCGGTTCTTCCTGCCCCGCAAGGATGGGGTCCTGTTCGAGTCCGGTGGCCGTCCTTGGACCCGGGCCGACGTTGACGCGGAGGCCGCGCGCCTTGGGGTGGGGGCAAGCACTCGCCTTACGGCCCAACGTCGAGGACGCCTCGCCGCCGACCTCATGGCCGACATTGAACGGACGGTCGGGGGCAACCCCTTGTACCGGGGGTCCGACTTGGCGAAGCAGGTTGGTGAGTCCGCCGGGCGCATTGTGCCGGACTTGGTGGACGCGGCCGAGCGCCGGTTCCGTTACCTCGGGTTCGAGGAAGGTCTGCGCCGGGGCATGACCCCCGATGGGGCCGCGGACTTCTCTCGTGATCTCCTGTTCGACTTCGAGCCCGTTCAACTGACGGGCGCGGCACGGGCCCTCCTCCCGGTCATCACCCGCGCCGTTGAAGCCCCCGCCGCCATTCGCGCCATCGTCGAGAGACCCGAAGAAGTGGTCCGCATCCTGCGCATCTCCCGTGCCAAGCATGACTACAACGAGCGCACCTACGCGGGTGACGAGCCCCTGTTGGAAGTGGTTCCTGGGGTTCGGCCCCTTGGTGGCGCGGCGCTTGCATGGTTGACCGGGGTCATGGCCGACGCCTACTACGGCAAGGCGAACTTCCTTGAAGCGTCCAAGTTGGCGAACCCGGTCAAGTCATTGGGGGACTTGATTGGCGGCTTGTCCACCTTCACCGAGGGTGGGGATGCTGCGCCCCCGGACGAAGTTCTGAACGTCATGTTGCTTGCTTCCATGGCCGACCGTGCAGGTGGCAAGGCGGGCGCGGCGGCGGGTTGGGACGCCATGGTGGAGCGGTACGGGCTCACCCCGACCAACGTCACCAAGGAAGGCGTTCTCCCCGAGTACCGGGTGCCGGCCGGAGTTCCGACCCGCATGGGAATCCCTCCCAAGGGCGGCACCCTCGTCCCCATGGCGTACAAGATGAGCCCCGAGGGCCGCAAGCAGTTCCGGGCCGATTGGGAGAGGCTGCGGGCATTGTCCCTCGGCGTGGCCCCGATTGCCATTCAGGCGTGGCTGGACACCGGCCTTGCCCCCGAAGTGAGGGTGGATCAACCCATGACCCCCGCCGCGACCTTGTACGGTCAAGTCAGGCAATCCACCGGCCGGTGACCGTTATCCGCGCTATATTAGCCGTAGACCCCCAGTCGGCCGTAGGTGCCGGAGGAGTGGAGCCGATGCCCTCGAAGATCACGAACTTCTTGCACGACTCGGTCGTCGCACCCAACCCCGCGCCGGTACTCGGGGCCGCGTTCGACACCGCCGACGTCCATGTCCACGACCTGACCCTGCGCCTCCCCGCCTTCCAGCGGGTCGGGTCCTTCTCCGGCATCGTCGAGGGCATTCACGTTCACCTGACCTCCGTGGCTGGCGGGGCGACCAAGGCGTTCCTGAAGATCTGCCTCGACGCGAATGGAGACTTCGCGGTGGTCCCGACCGTCGAGGTCCCCCTGGACGCCGGAATCACCACGGCGAACTCGGCGTGTGTGGCCGTCGCCGTGCGGTTGCCCGTGTCCCAGGCGCTCGGCGGGACCACGGTCTACCTGTTCGCTCGTCTCGACGCGGGCACGGCCACCATGGCTCAGTCCTGCATCACCTGGCGGGAGTAAGCCATGCCGATCATCCCCGCATTCGACCCCAGCACCGGCGCGTCCGGCGGTCCTGCTCCGGTCGGCCCGCCCCCGCCCCCGCCCGGCATCCCGACGTGGTTGGACATCCCGTCCAGAGTGCACCTCATCCAGACGGTCCCGTCCCCCGACCCGTCCGAGTACGAGTGGAACGCGCCGACGAACGGCACGGCACCGTACACCTACGAAGTCACGGTGATGGGCTCGCAACCGAACGCGGCGGGCTGGTACACGTACGACTACGACAACCGCAAGATCATCTCGTCTCGACCCGCGGGCATCGGCACCGACAACACACTCCCCCTTCTGTTCCGCATCCGGGCCTACGACGCGGACGGCAACTGGGGCGACGGTCACGTCCTGTTGATGTACTCGTTCGCGACCGGTCAGACCGTGCTGGACGAACAGGTCCTGGAGGAGTCCGACCCCGCGGTGTCGTTCACCTTCCCGCCGCACGCCGGGACCTGGGTGGGGACCAACTCCAACTCCCCTTGGTCGCACCTCGTCGGGTCGGGTGACTGCTACCCGTCCGCGATGAAGGACACGACGACCGCCCGGTACCAGGGGCCGTTCACCGTCGACCCGTCTCCGGGCTCGGTGATCTTCATGAACACCGTCCAGAAGAACCCGTCGTCGTCCGACACCCGGTACATCGTCAAGGCGTTCCGGCGGAAGCGCGCCGACAACATGACGTCGCTGAACGCCCCGTACCGCGCCGTGATCGACTACGACTGGACCGACATCGGCACGCAGATCCCCTACACCTGGCCCCCTCAACCGTCCGGGCTCACCTCGAACACGTTCTCGTGGGCCGAACCGGGCATCGGTACGGATGCGTCGACATTCACGAACCAGACGGCGGTCACAGGTGCGGCCTCCGTCGAACAGGCGACTCTCGACTCGACCGGGTTCGGCCTGCGCATCGAGAACCCCACCTCGTCCGCGCGGCAGCAGTTGTTGCGGTGCGAGCTGCGGCTGATGACCTCCCACAACACCCCGAATACGGCACCGTTGGGGATCCGCAACGCGATGATCGGAGCCTCCGACGAGGTTGTTCTGCGGGTCGTCGGAACATTCTCCTGGTCAGGTACGGCGAGCCAGGTCGGCATCGCCTTCGGCGGGGCGAACTCGGGCGCGGTCCGGGTTCAGTTCCGCCAGGGCGGTGCCATCGGCGGTGCGCCGGCCACCAACGTCGCGTTCATCGAGATCAACAATGGCTCGTCGATGCGGACCATCGGCGTCGCCCGGGCCAGTGAGGTCAAGGACGTCCCCATCGGAATCGACTTCTACCTCCGCGGAACCTCGTTCACCTCTGTGGTGTACGTCTACGGTGGATCGCTCCCCGACCTCAACGAACAGAATCCGTACGCCAACCTGCGTCGCTGGACGGCGGAGGGTTCTGCCGAGAGCGCCCAGAACCTCTACGTCTCCATGCTCTGCCCGAGCAACATCTACGCAACGACCTCCGGGTTCGGTCAGACGTACATGCGGCTCCCGATCTTCGAGATTCGGACGGTGCTCGGGAACTCCGGCGCGTCCGTCGCCGGTGCGAAGATCACCCAACTCATCGTCGCCCACCGCGCCGGTCGGCAACTCCGCCCCTACTGAGGTTCGCCATGCCCATCGTCGCCCCGGCCATCTCCGTCGAGACCACCAATGGTGCGATTGACGCCGTGACCTCGGAGATCCTCGACGGGGGTGTCCGCCTCGTCGTCTACGTGTCCGAGGCCGAACTCATCGCCGACGTCGCCCAGTACGACCCGTCGCAGGGCGCGAGCCCTTCCGTGACCATCTGCCGCAAGTACGTCCGCAAGATGTTCGACGCGTACAACGCCAACCGGGTCGCCGCCGGCCTGGACCCCATCCCCTACGTCCCTTAGCGGCTGCCGAGCCGGACCAATCGGTCGAGTACTGGAGTAGACCGGATCAGATGCCCGAACCCATCGCCGCACAGGTGTTCGAGGAATGGCGGCAGACCTACCCTGCCAACCACCCGTACCGCATGTACGGCGGCGTACCCCACGGCCCTTACACTGGTTGATCCATGCCCACCGTTCTCGCCCAAGCTGACCCCATCACCACCACCACCGCCTTGGCCCCGTACTTGGCAGGACCGGGTGCCGCCGTCGTGGTGCTGGTGCTCTTGCTTGTCGGCCTGTACTTCCTTGTGGTCAAGCACCTCGTCCCGCTCGCCGCCGCCCTGGGCAAGCGTCACCTCGACCAGATCGACGCGCTGATCGCCAACCAGAAGGCCGAGAGCAACGCCATCACCAAGACCCTCGCAAGCATTGACCGCCGCCTTGCGCGCTTGGAGGACTTGACCGACTCCGGTCGTATTCCTCTCGGCACCCTCTCTCCCGACCGCCTCACCTGACTGCGGAGCAGCCCCCATGCCCACCAGCAAGAAGCCCGCGAAGGGCAGGGCCAAGGTCAAGATCACCCCTTCGGGCAAGAAGGTGTCCTACGGGCAGGCAGGCCCCGCCAAGGGCGGTGGACCGCGTGTGCGGCCCGGCACCAAGAAGGGTGACGCCTACTGCGCCCGGTCCATGGGCATCAAGCGGGGGCTTCCCGAGGACAAGGCCAACGACCCCAACACCCCGAACAACCTCTCCCGCAAGGCATGGCGCTGCGTGGGCGAGAAGTCCAAGCGGAGCAAGTGATGAAGGACGACGCCTGCACCCGCAAGGTCAAGCAGACCTATGAC
>Ga0172362_10004120_pt1 | contig 12605 bp, 10 predicted proteins | sample LakKivs1_kivu2a2_FD_114534 | JGI IMG/M metagenome (GOLD analysis project Ga0172362, IMG submission 114534) | Sediment microbial communities from Lake Kivu, Rwanda - Sediment s1_kivu2a2 | ecosystem: Environmental > Aquatic > Freshwater > Lake > Sediment | place: Rwanda: Western Province, Lake...
CTCTGTGCCGAGGAGGTTCTCAGCGGAAATCTCGCTTGTCGGATTGCCGGGCTGGATGCCGAAGTGCTCGGTCAATTTGAAGGCCGCCTCGGTCGCCTGGGGGGCCAGCGTACTGATGCGGTATGAGATCTCGTTGCCGGCGGGCGGAGCAACCGCAGGCGCATCTGCGTCCGCCCGGACCACAGAGACGGTCAGTTGCGTGGCGGAATCGACCGACACGATCTCAAAGGCGCCGTCGAGGGCCCCGTCGGACGATCTCAGATAGATGACGCCGCCGGGCTCGATGCCCGTCGCAAGGAAATTTGCTTCTCCGGCGGTCAGGATGCTCCCATTCAGCACCGCGCCCGTTCCGCTCACCTGCACCTGCGAGGGCAGGTGCAACTCGCCGAACAGCACCGGCTCGTATTTCAGTACGTCTACGTCACTTGAGAATCTTGCCATTGTTCGAGCTCCCGTAGGGTGCGCAGGGGCCCCCAACGCGATCGATCGCGTTGGGGAACCCCGCCACGCACCATCTTCTGTCGCATGCGCGGGTAGAGTGGTGCGTACTACGCACCCTACAAACCACGAACTCACGAATCCGGCCCTTAGGTGTGTTCTCAGCTCGTCGTGAGATTGCGGATCATTCCGTGGGCCGCCTCGTTCTTGAGTTCCAGCGTGTACTCGCCGATCAACTCGCCGCACTCGTAGTCCCCGGTGCTGGCCAGCGGCTTGAAGTGGAAGCTGCGACCCGCCAACGGCAGCACGCTGATCCGCGAGGAATCCAGAAACAGCACTGCGTCCTGGGGCACGTGCCGCGTCGTCACGATCTTGCAGACGCCGAAGTCGCTCTCGTAGAGACTGACCAGGTCGGTGAACGCGGTGTCGCTGGCGCCGTAGGTGCGCGTCGCGGAGCAGAAGGCATTGATCTTGCGCTTCTGGAAACCGCCGACGACGATCAGGTCCACGTTGCCGCTGCTGTTCTCCCAGATCTTGCGGAGCACGTAGTTGACCTTGGCCTCATCGAGGTCGTCGCCCGCCGGGAAACCGCTGTCACCCGTGTGGAAGACGTTCGCGGCCAAGTGCTGCACGATGCCCCTCATGGTTCGTCGCACCGTGCCGTTGCCTTCAGGGTCGCTCGCGGGCCGGCCGCCGTTGATCACGGTGTTCTCCAGGTCGCGGACCATCTCGCGAATCCGGCCCTGCTTCTCATGGTCCATCTCGTTGGCCAGACCGAGGTGGCTGGCGGCCAGATTGCTGCCGCTGACCTCGACCGCAGAGGTGAAGATCTGCGTGTAGTTGGCGCAGCGGACGCGATTCGTGAATCGGGCGTTCGGGCGGCCGTCGCCCTCCAGGGCCGCGTTGCCCAGGATGTGGAGAACCTGGTCGTTCGCAAGGGCCTCGGGCGTTGTGCTCGCGTAGCCGCGCTGCACGGTGAGCGTGTTGCCGGCGACCGCGGCTACGAGCATGAGCTCTTCGCTGCCTTCGACCTGGATCTGATCGCCGTTGCGGAAGCGGCTGCCATGCTCCACGTCGAACGTCGTATCCGCTGCGGGATTCGTCCACGTGGCGTCGTCGATCGCGTCCTTGTTGGGCAGCAGCTCATCTTCCAGCCACTCATGGCGCGTGCTGGTCGCCTCCCGCAGCGGGTCGCCCAGTACATCCAGCAGAGGCGTCGCCCAGGGCGTGATGATTGCGACCAGGTCCGCCACGTCCTCCGCCAACTCCGGCAGGGTCGCGCCGGCCGTGTACGTCGCTTTTCCGGTAAATGCCATCTTCGCGTCTCCTTAATCAAAAGCCACAACCATAATCGGAATCACATCATGCTTCTTCGCAATTCGAGATACCGCATCAGATCGATCCGGCGTCCCGTCTTGGTCGCCTTCGCAGCGGCCTGCTCGAGGGCGGCTTGGTGATGCGTTGCCCGCTCCTTGAGCGAGGCCGTCCGGCGGGGGACCGCGACCGGGGTATGGGGCTCTCCCGATCCTTCGAACAGGTACTCCTTCTCCTTCTTGAGCCGGGCGATGCAGCTATCGATCTGCGCCTCGGACTTGCCTTCGACCCGGGCCTTCGCCACCAGGACCGCCGCCTCCAAATCGATCGCGCCGGCGGCCGCGAGCTTGTGCGTCAGTCTCTGCTCGATCTGAAGACCGTCCAGCTCCTCGGACACTCGCGCGAGCCTCTCGTTGGCCTGCGCCAACTGCTCGGCCAGGACCTTGTCGTCGTTTCTGTCGTTCTGCACGTCGGTGTCACTCATACTGGCTCCCTACTGCATGGATGATTTGTGATGGATGATGGGGAGGAGGCCTTCTCCCATCACGTGGTCTCATAGCCCAGCTCCCTCAGCACCTGCTCCTGGGGAACGCCCAGCTCCCGCTTGATCTGCGCCTCCTGAAGTCTCTCCATCGCGTTTTCCGGCAGGGGACTGGGAAAGACGACCTCGACATCGCGCTCCGACTCGCTCGTCGGATACACGCCGGCGGTGTCGAGCATGCTCAACGCCATGCGACAGATCTTGCGGAGACCCTCGCTGTAGGTGTGGCGCTTCCGCTCGTTCCGGCTGAGCATGCCCATGAACGTCAAGCGAAGGGCCACAGCACTGGTCAGATTGCCGACCCGGTCCTGGAGGATACCCGCGACAACCGGCGTCACCCCGCTGGCCTTGTCCAGCGCCTCACGGATCTCTGCGATGTGCAGGTCCTCGCTTGGCGCCGCGGCATCCCCGCCGAACTCCTGAATGGAGGCGTCCGGATTGTCCGTGCACCACATCCGGCCCGGCGCCACCGGCTTGTTCTCGAAGCCCTCGATGCCCTTGCCCAGGTACATCTTGAACGACTGAAACGTGATCCGGCTCGCCCGGTCGCTGAGTCTCGTGTTGAGCTCGTCCTGCAAAGGAATCAAGGGCTCGACGTCGCTGACGCCCTCGTAGTAGTAGGGCTGTGCCACGTTCTGGATGTGCACGACCGGCAGGAAGCCCCAGGGCATCGGTCCCTCGCCGACGAGTTCCTTGTCCTCGTACCGCTGCCAGTACTCCGGCGACGTGATCTCCGTCACCGCGACCACCTGGCGGGTGTCGCTGCGATGTCCCGCCGGACCGAGAATCCGGGAAAGGAACGATCCCCGGCTGCCCAGCGTGTTCTTCTTCTGACGGAAGTGCTGCACGTAGAACCGGGTGACGCGGTAGTCGTCTTCATCCAGGACAGGCAGTGCCCTCGGCGCCTCGATCAGCTCCAGATCGATCGCCTGTGCCCATAGCAGCACGGCAGAGACAGGAGGTGTCGGAGGAAGGGAAGACGAGGTCTCGGGGGAGGGATCCCGAGACGGGATGTCCCCGGACGCGCTGATCTGCATCCGGGGCGCTCGGAGGAGGCAATCGACGAACCCGTAGACGCTTCCGAGCACTGCCATATCCTGGAAGAAACCAGGGCCGCCGTTGGCCGCGAAGAGCGCCTTTAGAATGGCCTCGATGTCTTTGCGCTTTCGGCTGTCGGGGGCCCGGGAGGTGAGAGTGACTGGTTTGCCGAACAGGAAGTCCGCCGCCGCATTGACGCGCCAGGCGATGTCGTTCTCGATCACGACTTCCTTTCGTTGGATGTCGCGGACGGGCTGTGCGCCGAAGACCCCGCCATGCGGCGCATGGACCAGGCCCGTGATCCGGGCGGGCAGGCCGTACTCCTGGGCCTGGACGTAGCCGCGCCCGGATTCGTGGACCTTGCGGTCGGCCGCGCTGCCGCCGAAGACCTCGACCACCGGATTCGTGTAGTAGTCCCACAGCCGGGAGAAGTGCTCCTCGATCGTCCCGGCGTGCACGTCCACCAGCCAGTCGAGGAAGTTCGCATCGATCCGTCCGTCGAAAGCGTCAAGCTCGAAGCCCATGTCCCGTTGCCCTTTCTGACTGTGTCATTTTTTTCACTTCGTTTCCGGGTCGCTCGCACTGACGCGTCCCTCTACCCTGGGACGATGTTGCACGAATTTGTCGAAAAATCTGTGTTTTTCGAGCGGTCGAAATTCACCTAACTTCAAGCCCGGCCTGGAATAAAAAAAATTTTGCCCGGAGGGTGTTTTAGGGTCCTGAGATGTTGCACGAATTTTGCTATTCCCAGTCGTTTAGTAGGCTATTTTCGCCCAATCGCTCTGCCCAAAATTGCGGTACTCCGAGGAATTCGGCAACGCACGGAGAGAGGGCTGTTTGCGGTCAAATCGAAGGAAAAAACGCGCAATTCGCACCGGATTGGCACAGATTCGACAGATTCCTGCGGATTCCTGTGGCCCCGAAGCGTGTAAAAACCAGCAGGTCGTCCGTGCTGGCATGACATCGCTTGGAGGTTGTGCAGCTCGCTTCTGTTTATGGTGACGCCGTGAGGCGTTATCTTCTGCTCGAACGAAGATATGCCCTTACAGGCACACTACGAACGAGCCGTGCAGACACAGTCTGCTCGAATTCCCTCCAGGACGCGGTAGATTTCGTGTTGTCTACCTCCTGCCGCCGACGTACAATGAACGCGGACAATCGGCAGGGAGAAAGACCATGAGAAGCACAACGCCATTTCGCGTTTGCGCTGAGCGCGCCAGCAGCACGGCCTTCACGCTCATCGAGTTGCTTGTCGTCATCTCCGTCCTCACGGTGCTCGTGGCGCTGTCGCTGCCGGCGCTGCAGCGCGCCCGAAAACAGGCTCAGGCTGTCCGTTGTCAGGCGAATCTGCGCCACGCAGGGCTCATCTTCTCGCTGTATGCCCAGGAACACGGCGGGCTGCTCTCGGCGCCCCCTTGGACCTTTTGGCTTCGGGCGGAGCAGCCGCAATTCAAGGAATACCCCAAGCTGGTGACCTGTCCCTCGGCATCCCCCCCGGTGCGGGGGGAGCAGGTTCCGTGGGGAGGCACGTTTTCACCTTACTCGTGGCCAGGGACCTACAACGACTACGACTTCGGGCACTTTCCGATTGCTGGAGTCAGGCGCAATTACGGCAGCTACGGCCAGAATCGTTGGACGTGGGGTTGGTGGTGGGAGCGTGACCTTCCACCCGTGAGCCTGCAAGTCTATTGGGGTGTCTGCGACGTCAAGGGGGCGTTCCGTGTACCCGTGCTGCTGGACAGCACATGGCCTCTGGTGGGCCCCATGGGAGAGACGGGCCCGCCACAATGCGAAGGCCACCTTCGCGACGACTACATGTCCCAGGTCTGTATCAACCGACACCACGGCGGGATCAACGCCTTGTTCTTGGACTGGTCGGTCCGCAGAGCGGGTCTCAAAGAGCTTTGGACGCTCAAGTGGCACCGCAAGTACGACACGGCGAACTGCTGGACGAAGGCCGGCGGGGTGCAGGCAGAGGACTGGCCCGAGTGGATGCGCCGGTTCAAGGACTACTGATTCGTGTCTCGTCGCTCGTGACTCGTGTCTCGCCGGAACGGCGAACAGGAGGTGAGATCGTGAAGACAAGAAAGGCGTTCACGCTGATCGAGTTGCTGGTCGTGATCTCCATCCTGGTGATGCTTATGGCGCTCCTGCTGCCGACCGCCGAGCGGGCGAGGAAGCGCGCCCGGGCGGTGGCTTGCCTGGCCAAGCTGCATCAGTGGAGTCTGGTCTTCAAGATGTACACCGACGCCAACGGCGGCCGCTGGTTCGACGCCCCGATCGCCAGCTACACCTATGACGACAAGAGAGGTTGGGTGGGCGTCAGCAGAGACTCGAGAAAGAGCATCAACAACTGGGTGGGCCTGACGGCTCCGTACTGGTCCAAGACGCCGGGTTTCACCGCCTGCCCGATGGCGACGAAGTGGCGTGAGTGGCGGACGACCTACGACGCGTTCACGGCCTGGTGTCCGAAAGAGTCATCCCTCTTCCAGACGCCATCCGGTGAGCCGGTCTACGGACCGGTCAGCTATAGCCTCAATCATTGGCTTGCCTGGGGTTGGCCTGATCATCCCCTGGTTGAGAAACCGCCCAATGAGATCTTCTGGGCCACCTGTGATGCTCGCGGCACCGGTGCCGTGCCCGTTCTCTTTGACTCCGCATGGAGGGACTTTGAGCTGGCCGACTTTGTCGGGCCTCCTTTGCTCGAGGCCGGGGCGTGGCACCTTGAGTTGACGAGTTGGCCGATGTGCATCAACCGCCATGACGGCGGGGTCAACGTGCTCTTCATGGACTGGTCGGCGCGCAAGGTGGGTCTCAAGGAGCTTTGGACGTTGAAATGGTATAAGACGTTCAATACGGCGGGTCCCTGGACCAAGGCCGGGGGTGTGCGGCCGCAGGACTGGCCCCCGTGGATGCGGCGGTTCAAGGACTACTGAATCGGGCCACGCGTCACGGGGCACGGGTCACTACTCGCTGTGACGGGGCAGGTCGATGTCTTCGCTCTGGAGGAGCTGGATGATCTCGTCCTTGGAGGGCAGGGCCTCGATGGCGCCGAGCTTCGTGCAGGTCAGGGCGCCGGCGGCCGAGGCGAATCGCACCGCTTCGCGGACGTCGTGCCTGACGCCGCAATAGGCGGCCAGCGCGCCGGAGAAGGCGTCGCCGCTGCCGGTGCGGTCCACCCAGTCCACTTCGAAGCCTGGGACGTGGTCGGCGCCGCTGCGGTCGACGACCATGCAGCCGCGACGGCCCAGCGTGATCACCGCGCAGTGCACGCCGCGCGCGACGAGGTCGGAGCCGATCATCTTGGCCATGCGAATGTCCGCGCCCACCTGGTCGGTGATCTCCGCGGCCTTCGCCACGTCGGCGACGAGGCAATCCGCGGTGAAGTATTCGGAGGGCAGGTTCGCGCCGTGCTGGTCCATTTGCTCGATGGGACGGGCGGGATTCAGGATCACCCGGGTCCGGTGGAGATTCGCGCAGTGGATGGCCGCGACGATCGCCTCCTGGGGCAGGCAGCCGTGGATCAGGCAGACGTCCGCCTGGGCGATGCGGTCTTCCGCCAATTGGATGTCCGCCGGCTGCAGGGCGCTGTTGGCGCCGGTGTAGTGACAGATGGCGTTCTCACCCTCGGCGTTGACGAGCGTGACGATGACGCCCGTGGTTTTGGCCTCGGCGAAGAAGACGTACTCGGTGTCCACCTTGTACTCGGCCAGGTTCTTGAGGGCCATCTGGGCGAAAGCGTCGCCGCCGACCTTGCTGATGAGGGAGACCTCGCAATGACACAGGGCCGCCTGGACCGCCTGGATCGGGCCGGGACCGGCCAGCGTGCAGGAGAGGGCCGAGCCGCTGAGCGACTGGCCCGGCGCGGGGATGTGGCAACACTTGACCGCCAGGTCGATGTAGGTGCCGCCGATGACCACGATTTTCGGATTCCGTTCCGTCATGCCTAACCTCACGAATCAACCACCAATATAGTGACGCGTCTGAGCGGTGACAACGGTTTTTTCCGGACGCAGCCGGCACGCCGGCCGTTAGCGCGACAAATCGTCCTGCTGTTCGAGGAGCCAGCGCCGGAGGACCGTCGTCACGTACTGCTGTTCTCGGTCAGATAACGGGCGCCCTTTAGGGATCCTGTGCCATTTCTCCAGACAGCCGCGACAGCACGTGGCCGTCGCGTGCTGGGCGATAAAGACCGGGTGGTTCTTCATGGGTGTCTGCCGGCCGTCGTTGGCGATCCTCGCCGGCGCCAGACGCTGGGCAATGAAGTCCCGCGCGTGCGCCAGGATTGTGTCCAGGCCTTTCTCGCGGAGGTAGGCGGCCTCCCGCCCGCGCAGGCGGAACCGGCTGCGGAACTCCGACTGCTTCAACGCCTCGAATAGCTCGTCCAGGTCACGCATATCACATCATCGCATCGATTCGAAGAAGCCCTTCTTCTTGAGGTACTGGTACAGGTAGGAGACGCCGACCAGCGCCAGGCCGGTGGCGAGGAAGCCTGCGATCCGGTACATGGTCTCGACCGTTCGCGTGTCGATGAGGAAGATCTTGGCCAGGAGCAGCAAAAAGATGCCCAGCGCGACGTAGCGCAGCGGCCTGACCCTGCGCCAGAACCCCACGATCATCAAGCCGGTGGCGTACACCGCCCAGAGGACCGAGATGTACATCTGTGCGACGACGCGCCACGGGTCGATGGCCCGACGGGACTGGTAATGAAGCCAGATCTCCTGGGTCATCACGAGCCACAAAGCGATGAGGCCCGCGAGGATGACGGGTGTGGTCAGCTCGAGGGTCTTCTCCGCAGTGCGTGCCCCGCGCCGCAGGAGCCAGGCGCCCGCGAACACCGACCCGATGAGCACCAGGGCGCGGGCGAAGCCGTCGTTCAGGAAAATGGCCGACGGGTCTCGATGGAGGCCATTGTACACGGCGACAAGAGCCAGCAGCCCGAGGATGGAGATCGCGCCGGTCATCGCGCGACAGAGCGGGCCCGGTGGGCAGATCGGCCTGGCCGCAAACAGCAGCAGGCACGCCGCGACGACGAGTGTCATCTGCCGGAGGAAGAAGCCCTCTCTGCCGACGGGTCGATTCAGGTGTTCGTGTGCCCACAACTCGATGCCGATAGCGACCATCAGGAGCAGCAGACCCGCGGTGTACGCAACCTGCGAGGCAGCCCGGCGCACGTCCGCGTCGGAGCGACGGTCGAGTCGATACAGAATGTGACATGCCACGCCGGCGCCCGCGACGAAGCACCAAGCCATGAAGGCGGTGTTCAGGACCGGTCGAAAGGCCCCGCTGTGCATCGGAAGCTCTGTCACGAGCTTGCCAACGGACAGCGCCAGCACCGCTCCGGCGGCGGCTTGAACGAGCGCGTTGCGATAGCGCAGGCCGAGCGCGGTCAGGGCGGTGGCCTCGGCCGCCCAGATGACTGCAATCGCATGGGTCTCGAAGCGAAGCGGTACGGCCAGCGACAGGAATGCCAAGCCCGCGATCAATAGGGCATTGCGCAGGTCCGCGTCGGCCCGGCACCGCAGGGACACCAGTCCCATCAAGCCCAGGTACGCTGTGCCCATCATCAGGCTGCACAGAGCGAGCCAGTGCCCATGCTGCTCGGCCAGCACAGTCCAGAGGTAGTAGAACACCACCGCCGCATTGGCCAACACCAGCAGGGTATCCTGGACCTCCGACCGGACCCGCCGCAGCAGCGTGTGCAGTACGGGCAGGATCAGGAAGACCAGGAAGAACACCGCCAGCCAGAAGAGCGCCACCCCCACCTGCGGCGGCGGCCACCGGACATCCATCAGGGGACGGTAGAACTTCTCGAACCAGGCGGTATAGAGTACGTACGTGCCGAGGAAGGCGAGGATGTTCACGATGCTCCACTTTCGCCGATAGGCACAGAGCATCGCACCGGTACTCAAGATCAGAACATAGGCGAACAGGAAACTCGGCAGGTTCCGCCCGGTAGAGAGCACCAGCGGCGTCACGTACCCGCCCACGAGCGACAGCAGAGCGACGACCACTTCGTCCAGAACGACCGCGTAGAGCATGGCGGCCACGGTGACGCCAACGGCCAGGACATAGGCGGACGCCGACCCGATCAACTCGTACGAGCGATGGGCCGCGAACACGGTCGCGTACAGGATGGCGAAACCCAGTGCGGTCACGCCCTTGGCGACAAAATCGTACCCGCGCCTACGCGTGACCTCGCCGAGGGCCAGGGCGACCAGTCCACCGAGGCCGGCGATCAGCACTCTGCCCCAGGGTCCGATCCACTGACTCTCATACGCGTACTTGAGAAAGAACCCGACCGCGAAGATCACGGTGACTACACCGGCGATCAGCACCCATCGCGTTCCGATCCGCTGCTCCAGACCGGCGGCTTCCTTTTGTTCGTAGTGTGCCCGTGAGGGCATATCCGGATAACGCCTTACGGCGTCACTACGAGCAGGGCCTTCCGCCTTGAGACGGTCGTCCTCCATAGACGGCGCAGGGGCCACCAGGGCCACGGCCTCTCTCTCGACCGGTTTGGATATTGCCCCCTCGGGACCAGGTTCGATAGGCTCGGGAATGTGAACCAACGGGCGCGTCGTCGCCTCGTTCAGTTCGCGGCGCATCTGCTCGATGCGCCGCAGCGCCGTCAGCGCCACGATCAGGGCCACCGGCCCGCTGAGAATCGCCGCCAGTGCCAGCAGGATCAACAATGGGAAGGCACCATCCATAGTCTTCTTGCCCGTTGGCTTCCTTCACGCCGGGACGCCCACGACGGACATGTAGATCACGCTCTCCTGGACGCCGTCCAGGCCGAGCAGCTTGTTGACCTCGTCGTCGAACAGGGCGCCGACCTGGCAGGTGCCCAGGCCGAGATTCACCGCCGCCAGGGCCAGGTTCTCCGCAATGTGGCCGGCGTCCAGGTAGATATAGCGGTAGGCCCGCTGGCCGTACTTCCACTTGGAGCGCGCGAAGATGGCCGTCCAGGCGAACACGGCGGCCGCCCGCGCGCACATCGTCTGGCCCAGGGCCGCGGCGACGATCTGCCGACGAAGATTGCCCGCTTTGATCTGCTCCAGCTCGTGGTTGCGGATGCCATAGTGGTACGCACCCGGGCCCAAATCGCGGATTTCGTTGGCGATGACATAGGTTTCAATCGGGTACAGGGCCCCCGCGGAGGGCGCCATGCGGAACTCGATTCCCTGCTCGGCCCGCTGGACTCCGGCGGACGCCCAGAGCAGATAGCTCAACTCGCCGAGCGTGAGCGGATCGGGCTGGAAGTCACGAATGCTTCTTCGGTTGTTGAGGATCTCATCGAGGGTCATCGGCCGGTCCGGCTCGAAGGCAGGCAGCACCACCCTGGGATTGCCGGGATAGGTCTTGTATGCCTCGGGGCGCAGGTTCCACTGCATTCCTTCGTTACCCATCGCCTCCGGCCGATACTTCGTCTGCTGCTGGAACTCGTCGCCGATGTTGCTCATCGTATCCCCTTCCCGTCCGGCGGGTCGCCGGCCGAAATACACCTTCGCACATCACGATTGGCGCATTTTATCATCTCACGAAACCCGCCTGGTGCAAGTGGAAATCGGATGCATGAAATGTACGGGGGCATGAAGGAAGTCCCCGACGACAAAGTCCGATCCCGTCGTGCGGAGAAGGGAAACCGAACGCTCGGAGATTATCCTATCGCGGCGAATGTCATGGCGAGGAGCCCCGCGATGAAGCAATCTCAATTCCCCGCGTGGGAGAGTGCTTCGCTGCGCTCGCAATGACCTGCCTGAAGGCCGTTTTGAGATAGTCTCTTATTCGATCACATGCCAGGTCTGGTCGTGCCGGGCTTCGCAGGGACCGACGTCGAGATCGATCTGGACCCGGTACTTGCCTTTGAACCCGGAGGGCACTCGCCACGAGGACGTGAGGGTGCCTTCTAAGCTGTACGCGAACTGGCCGCTGCCCAGACGGTTCCCCTGCTCGTCGAAGATGGAGAAGGTCAGGGGAGACGGACGCCATGGGCCTGCATGGCCGGAGGGCGTGGGGACGTACACGCTGCCGGCACAATCCCGCAGAACAGGCTTCATCTCCACCTGACCGCCGGTCCATCGCACCTCGGCAGTTGTCACAAACGGCGCGCCGATCTTCAGCGTCGTGGTTTCTCCCGCCTTGATCTCAAAGCATTCCAGGCTGCTGCCCGGATGGTCGCACTGAAACGCCAAGGGACGGCCGTCGGCATTCAGGGTGCGCAGCGTGCCTCTGCCGACGCCATACGTCCCCGCCGGCAGCGGGTGGCTCTTGGATTCATACGTCCAATAGAACGATTGCGGTGCGGCGTCCGACAGCAGGTCGCACTCAAATTCCGCGCCCGGGCAATCGATCACCAGTTCCCCCAGCGCGGGCTGCACGGCTCGCAGCTCCAGCCGGCTGCCGTCAGGCTCCAGGTCAATGGCGTAGTATTTGTCGTGCATGACGACCATGCGACCGAGCGGCATGACCTCGCAGCGGCGGCCTGAGTAGCGGAATTCCCCGTCGCCGTCGCGGTCGACCGCGATCAAATCGCACTGCCTCCGCCAGGGGTCTGCGACCGGCAGGGACAGGCGCGTGCTGAATCTGCCGTCGTAGTCGCCATCAACTGCCGCGAACTGGTACGCGCGACCATCGATGCGGAGCCAGCCGGTTTGGCAGCCATCCGGGTGGACGGACACGGGACCGGGCACATCCTCCCGAAAGCTCCGAACCCGAAAGCAGGGGGTTGCGCCGCCCTTGGCAGCGGTGCTTTTGAGGCGGACCGGTCCATACTCCCAATTATATCCCGGCTGCCCGCGATCGATGCCTCGAAAACAGCGCTCATTTGAGAGCATACCGTCGCCATCGGTGTCCACATAGAGCTTTCGTCCCGGCAGCAGGCACAAGAAGACGGACGATCCGTCCCCGCACTCCAGTTGATAGAAGCGCGCCTGCCCGGCCCCGGGCGGCAGGTCGCGGATTTGCGCGGGCTTGCCGGGCAGGGGCAGGAGCATCCGCTCTGCCATATTGATCATGATGCTGCCATCGGATGAAGGGCCTTTCTGGTACCGCAACGGGCAGCGGCTTTCCTCGATGGAGGAACGACCTGCTAACACCACGAGCAGAACCCCCGCCGTCACGACCACAACCGCCAGCCACGCGATCCCGATCCGTTTCACGGCTTTCACCTCCGCGACAACTCATCTGCTGCGAACCTATCCGCCATTGTAGCAGATCTGGCTTGGGACGGCACTCCGCAGGGTGCGTAGGAACGTAGGGCGGTGGCCGGCAC
>Ga0172362_10004121_pt1 | contig 12604 bp, 13 predicted proteins | sample LakKivs1_kivu2a2_FD_114534 | JGI IMG/M metagenome (GOLD analysis project Ga0172362, IMG submission 114534) | Sediment microbial communities from Lake Kivu, Rwanda - Sediment s1_kivu2a2 | ecosystem: Environmental > Aquatic > Freshwater > Lake > Sediment | place: Rwanda: Western Province, Lake...
AAGAATACTAATTCTCTTGTTGATATTTTTTTGAACATCTTAATCCTGAAGCTGTTTTATCGCGCCTCGGCTTTTGAATTTGTTATATAATACATATCCAAAAAGAACTCCGAAGCCGCACGCAACAAGAGTTACCAGAGGAATTACAACTATCAAATATTCTGCTCCTTCTATCTGGCTTGTTGTGGGTATGCCAAGCAAAGTGTATAATAAAAATGCTCCGACAAAAAAGAATATGTGCCCTAAAATCAAGGAGGTGTAGTATCCTACTTTGGAATATTTGAAAGCAAGGACAATTAAGTCCGTCACTAAGCCCATTAAAGTAAACAGAACAACTTTGAAAATTGAAGGAAGAAAAGTGATTGGAGCAAAAATTGTCAGAAATCCGTAGATGAAATGCATTAAAGTAAAAGAGCCGAATTTTCTGACGACAAGCGCTCCGAACGCAACTGCTGTAGCCCAGAAAAGAGTGCTAACCATTCCACCTATTCCAGATATTCCTGTAGCAGCGGTTAGAGGGGAAGCTATAAACCAGTCTACTACGAACATAACTGCTCCCATAATTGTCAAGAAAATCAGCTGTTGTGTTGTAAACCGTTTGAGCATTGTTTACATCTGCCTAAAAATCTTTTTGTTTTTCAGCTTATCATGAAGTTTTAGCCCGAGCCATCCACCAATCAAACCAAATACTAAAGCAGTTAGCGTCATAGGCAACAACACAGAAAGAGTTTTTTCCATGTTTGGAATGCCCATTGCAGAAGCAATAAGATATGTCAAGACAGGAACCAAAACTAAACCTAAGGACATTGCAATAGGAATGGCTACTCTGACTTTTCTTTCCCCGATAATCAAAATTGTTTCTGTAACTAATGCAATGATAAGAAGAACAATTGGTTTATATATCCCCGGAGGGCCCATTGCAGGACCAGGTATTATCAGTATGCCATGGATGAGAAAGTAAATAATTATTGTTCCAAACTTTTTGATTGTTAAATAAAGAAACGTTGCCAGAATAACTGAAAATAATCCATTCACAGCAGCTAAAAGCGGAATTCCTGTTATTATGTTTAATACTCCAAAAGCATACGCAAAAGCTACAGACAATGCCGAGACTAATGCAATAAGGATTAATTCCTTTGTTGTAAACCTCTTTAACATACTCAATAATGTTTAAATATCTTAATAAACTTTTTGTATTATGCAGTTTTACGACTTTATATACAGAGATTCGTTAATACACAAACTAGACCCAAGGACAAAAATATTATGGGTTATTGCGCTTACATTTCTTGTGTTTATGACAACTAACACATATATAATTCTGGCTGCTTTTGCTTTTGTTGTGTTCTCTATATTTCTTGCAAAACTTCCGCCGAAAGCAGTATGGACAAGTTCAAAAGTGTTTGTTGTAGGATTTACCATAGCTTATGTTATCCTGTTCAGCTTACTTTTGTGGGATATAAGGCAAGGAGTTGCTGTAGGAATTCTTTTTTCCATTAAGTTTTTGATTATTATTCTTAGCACTATAGTTTTTGCTATGAGCACTTCTCCCAGAGACTTTATATCAAGTCTGACAAAGCTAAAAATTCCTTACGAAATTGCTTTTATGCTTACTTTAGCTATAAGATTCATTCCTGTAATAACAAAAGAGTTCAATCATGTAATGAATGCGCAAAAGGCAAGAGCACATAAGATAAAGCTTTCTTTAAAACACCCTATAGAATCTGCAAAAAGCTTCGTACCAATTATAATTCCTACACTTCTTATACTCTTTAAGAAATCTTTTGACTTGGCCTTATCTGTAGAGTCGAGGGCATTTAGAGTGTACAAAAAGCGGACATATAATCCAAAACTGAAAATGAGATTTATAGATTATGTTTCTATACTTCTCTTAATAGTACTTTTTATTCTTTTAATGAAGTATAAGTAAGGCAAATTATGCAAACATAAAATTTAATAATCCTTAATTCTTGTATAAAACATGGCAGTTAAAAAAACAAAAGCGAAAAAGGCAAAAACAAAAGTAGCAAAAGCCAAAACCAAGAAGGTTAAAAAAATCAAAAAGGCAAAAGTGGTAAAAGCAAAAAAACCAGAAGTTGTAGAAAGAGTGGCAGAGGTTGAAAAGGCAGAAGAGCTTGGAAAAGAAGTCGGAAAGATAAGGCATTATTTTGACAAGATACAAGTTGCTGTTATTGATGTGACAGACAGCCTGAAAATAGGTGACAAGATAAGGATAAAAGGGGCACAGACAGATTTTGAGCAGACAATAGACAGCATGCAGATTGACAGGCAACCAGTATTGGAGGCGAAAAAGGGCGATGCAATTGGGATGAAAGTAAGCCAGCCAGTAAGAGAAAACGACAGAGTGTATTTGGTAAAATAATCTTACCAGAAACAAAGTATTTGGAAAACTTTTTGCTTAGTCTTTATTAAGTCCACTTAGTTTTCTCTCTATGGCTTCATCAATGTCTTTTCCGGAAATACTTATTGTTTTACTTCTTTCTATTTCATCCGGCATTGCGGGTTTTGGATTTGGAGTGTAAGGAAGCATACGGTTTGTTGGAACTCTTGCGGCTTCTCTTGCAATATTTGTAAAGACATTGGCTATTTCAAGTGCTTCAAACTCTTCCTGGCTTACTATAATTGTTCTTTGTTTTTCTAGTGGAAGCCCTTCTTTTAATAAATCTTCCAGCTCTCCTGGCTTGAAAGGGCCGGTTGTGAAAACGTATGGCGCTTCTTCTTGGGATTCTGCTAATTGACCTGTTGCTTGATTTAGCTCTGGGAATCTTTGTGTTGCCCTTCTTTGCATTTCTCCTGGGAGTGCAAAAAATATTTGGGAGATTCTTGAGTCTATTCTTGAAAAATCTCTTTCTGTATCTAATATTGCGTCATACAACTCTGCAACAGCCTGGAATCTTTCTTCAGGAGTTTTAGCTATTGCTTTAAAGACTAAAGGGCTTAGAACATCATAGATTTCTCTTGGACATTCGGGGTTTGCTTCGTGCAGTTGGGGAGGGCCTTCTGCATCTCTTGTAAGCCAGCCGGCTACTTTTAACACAAGAAGAATATTGGGATTTTCATCATACTGTTCTACTCTTTCCCTTTCTTTTTCATTTAGTATAAATGGCGGCCTGCCTGTCAAAAGCTCAAACATTGTTGCGCCCAAACTGTATACTTCTGCCCGCTCATCATAACTTTCCAGGCCTCTTGTTAGAACTTCTGGAGCGAGATAACAAGGGGTTCCTTCTGCGATTCCGGTTTCTGTTATTTTCCATCTTTTTCTTTTTTTGTCTTTGGTTCTGGCAAGTGCCCTTTCCTGCAATTCTTCCAAGGTAAACTCTCCTGCCTGCATCCAATCTATCACAAACACGCCGTAAGGATTATCTGTAACAAGAGGACTTATTGCAGAGCTTCTTTGAGCTAAGATATTTCCGGGTTTTAAATCTCTATGAAAAAGCCTTTTCCCTCTTTCCATTGCCCGTTTTCCAACTTCTTTTACTACTTTGACTGCATTTTTTCCAAACTCCCATCTTTCCCGAAAATTTTTTCCAATTATATGGTCAAGTGTTGCGGTTCCTGGATAATAAGGCATTATGTTTACTTCACTGTCATGGTATATGGAATGAGGAACATTGGGATGTTCTATCCTGCTTAAAATTGCCCCTTCATTTTCAAATCTTTGGACAGCATTGCCCCTGCCTTTTCTAGCGGATTCCAGGAGAAATTTGCATGCGCATAACCTATTTCTTAATTCTGCATGATGCTCTTTGCAAAATCCTTCATAACCCAAAGATCTAAACCTATTTGAGAGTTGTCTTCTTGTTAAACCAGAGTGCGTTATTGCATAAGCAACAGGATCTTGTATGCCCAAATAAATTATCCCAAATCCTCCTGCATTTACTGGCCCTATAATTGTTACACCGGCTTCATCTATTCTTTCTCCAACATATGACAAATCTTGTTCTGATAACTTATCGCCTCCTAATTTTCTTATGGATTCGAAGGAACGCGTTTCGCTATCAAGGGCTGTTAAAAAGGTTGTAGTGCTTGCCCTGTCTTCAGTCCCGACTAGATTTCTTTTTTTTAGTTCTTCTAAATCAAGTTTTTCTAATCTTTGCTCTGACATTTTCTTCTTATTCTCCTTTTTTCATTTCCTGAAATTCTCTCCTTATTTTTCTTGTGATTGTTTCAGTTTCAGAAGGGTCGTAAAAGAATTCTCTGAAATAGAAAGTGTTGCCCCATAGCAAGCCGTAATAGCTACAGTCTAGATGCATGCCCATATCTTTTGCCCTTCGGATTGTTTCCTTGTCTTTTCTCCTGGAGATTCCAGAAGAGCCAACATTGATGAATGCTTTTTGCCCGGGCTGAAGCGTTACTCTCGTCATGTACATTGATCTGCTTTCCCTTCCTCTGTCTGGCTCATGATGTATGACAAATCCTCGAGGGTCAAGTATTGCGATATCAGGAACATGAGAATGGCCTGTGAATCTCCAAGAAACTCCTTCTGGAAAAACTCTTTTGCACAATTCGGGATCTGTCAGCATTTTTTCAGGGTCTATGCATAGCAAGTCATAAACGCTCATTGGGATTCCGTATTTTCTTGCCATTTCTTTTGTTAAAGGGTATTTTAATTTCTTGTCTATATTAAATCCGTGAATTCCTCTTGCATCTTGCCTTATTTCGACTTCTGTCCTATTATTTACAAGTTCTTCAAGAAAACCCACTAACTTTTTTTGTTGTTCCTCGTTTTCTAATTCAGTCAGCTGGTCGCCTACAATCTCCAAAGTTTCTGCAGCCCAGGACTCCATAGATATTCCTAGCCAGTCCTTTAAACCTCCTGCACTTAGCCCATTATATGCCCCAAATGCCGCCCTCTCGTGATTCCCCATGCAACACCCTGCAAATTTCATTGCTTCTTCTAAAACTTCTATTGTCTGAAGATTGTAACCTACAACGTCACCTAGACAATATATTTGAGGATAGCCGATTTCTTCTGCAACTAAATCCACATCTCTTTCTAAATCTTTTTCAAATCCCGGCTCTATGCGAAGAACTTGCCTTGGTTTTCTGCTGGTTTGCTCTTCTCTTCTTATAAGTGCTTCTCTTACTTCTGTCCTGAATGACATTCTTATGTCTTCTAATGCAGTTTTTAAAGCAGAAAAATTTCCGTGAATGTCTGACAAAATTGCTTTTTGAGGCTCTGATGGCAGTCCAAGTTCTTTTATACTTCTTCTTAAATAGTCTCGTCTTTTGAGCTTGCTGGTTGCTGCCTCTCCGATATTAATCCCTGCATTTGCTAGCTCTTCTGTTGTTAGTTTAATTGTTCTTCTTTCTGGCTTTTTTTCTTGGTTTGGGTCTGGCATTTTGTCCTGCCTAAATCATATTTTTTAAGTATATAAAACTTTTTGTTTGTAGTAACTTAATAATAGTTACATTATACTTTACAGCACTGGCTGGATGTAAATTCTTGTTTTATCTTAGCTTTAGCAAGCAAAAATTATATAAAGAAGTTTCTTGAAACGAAAAAAGAAAAGATTTGAAACTACTTTGCTTTACTCCAAAACAGCCTTAATCCTTCTTACACCAGCAGAACTTGCTTCTTCTTTGCCGAAGGACCAAGGTCCTCCTGGCTATCTCTCCTTTAAATTACGTGCTCGCCCTAAAGGACTCGCACATACAAGCCGACGAACCCAAGGTCCTCCTGGCTATCTCTCCTTTAAATTACGTGCTCGCCCTAAAGGACTCGCACATACAAGCCGACGAACCCAAGGTCCTCCTGGCTATCTTTCCTTTACTCTAGAATTGCTTTTATACGCCTAACGCCTGCGCTAGAAGCTTCTTCTTTGATAATCTTGAAGTGACCTAACTCGCGAGTGTTCTTGGCATGCGGGCCTGCGCAGATTTCTTTTGAAAAATCTCCTATAGAATAAACAAAGACTTTTTCTCCATACTTATGCTCAAAAACACCCATTGCTCCTGCTTTTTTTGCCTGTTCAATTGTCATTTCTTCACGCCTTACAGGAAGTTTTTCTTTAATTTTTTGATTGACTAAATCTTCAACTGCTTTTATCTCTTCGCTTGTCAGTTTTCTGTCAAATGTGAAGTCAAATCTTGTCCTTTCTCCTGTTATGTTCGAGCCTGCCTGATGCAAGTTTGGCTTATTTAGGACAATGCGGAGGGCTTGATTTAGAAGATGGGTGGCTGTATGTAATTTGGTTGTGGCTTCTGTATTGTCTGCAAGCCCTGACTTGAACTTTCCTGCAGAGGCTGTCCGTGAAAGCTCCCGGTGTTTCTGGTATTCTTCATTAAAACTTTTTTCGTCAACATTTATCTCTTTTTCTTTAGCAATTTCTTTTGTTAATTCTAATGGAAAACCATAACTTTGGTATAAAAGGAAAGCATCTTTGCCTGAAATTTCATTTCCTTTGCTTTCTTCTGCAATTTTGTTGAAAAATCTCAAGCCAGAGGCAAGAGTTTCGCGGAAGCGATTTTCTTCTTTTTCTATTTCTTCAAAAATGAATTTTTTATTATCCTTCAGTTCTTTGTAATCATCTTGATACATGCTTATTACAATCTCGGCAAGTTTTTTCGTGAAATTATTTTGCATCATTAGTGTTTTGCCATATCTTATTGCTCTTCTGATAAGTCTTCTTAAAACATAGCCTCTTTCTGTATTGCTTGGCATGACTTTTTCAGAGAGAATAAATACTGCTGCTTTAAGATGGTCTGCGATTATGCGCATTGCCCTTGTTTCTTCCTTGTTTTTTCCATATTTTTTCCTTGAGAGCTTTTCTATTTCTTGAATTATTGGCAAGAAACATTCTGAAAGATAGTCATCTTCCAGGCTGTTTAACATAGAAAGAGTTCTTTCGACTCCCATGCCCGTGTCTATGTTTTTTTGCTTTGCAAGATTATAATCGCCTTTATCATTTTTTACATACTGCATTAAAACATCATTCCAGATTTCGACCCAGTTTTCGTCTTTTGGATCAAATTTTTTTGGAACAGGGATATTATTTGGCTTCCAATAAAACATTTCAGTACTAGGACCGCAAGGTCCTGTCAAACCAGCCGGGCCCCACCAATTGTCTTTGCTGTCTTTGACACCACCTTCCATATAAGCTATCTTTTCTTCTTTTATGCCAAGAGAGAGCCAGATTTTTGCTGCTTCATCGTCTTTTGGAATTTTTGAGTAGTCTTTGTCTCCTCCGAAAATTGTTATGCCCATCCTTTCTATTGGGATTTTTAATATTTTTGTCAAAAATTCAGATGAAAATTCAATTGCCTCTTTTTTGAAATAGTCCCCCAAACTCCAGTTGCCGAGCATTTCAAAAAAAGTGTGATGATAAGTGTCACCAACACTTTCAATGTCCTGTGTTCTGAGGCATTTTTGGACATCTGCAAGCCGTTCGCCAAGGGGATGTGGCTGTCCGAGGAGAAAGGGAACAAGAGGATGCATGCCTGCTGTTGTGAACAATACTGTGGGATCGTTTTCAGGCACAAGAGGGGCAGAAGGCAAAATTGCATGCTTCTTGCTTTTAAAAAAGTCTAAATATGCCTTAATAAGCTCTTTTCGTGTCCATTGCATAAGAAGTCAAGTTAGAAGATGTTTAAAAATTTATATCTCTCTTGATATAAATTTTGTTTAAGCATAACATAGAATTAATACAAAATATTCGAGTCTGGCACGAGGATTCATTTGCAAGAGCAACAAGTAACTTCAACTTTTATTGTTTGTTCAAAAACTTTCTTGACAATCAGTTTCTTATGCTTTTTTATTAATGCTTTAACTTGGCAAGGTTACTTTAAAAGACTCAGCAAATATTTTCTTATATCCTTTATATATTTAATGATTCTAATTTTCTTTTTATTTCAAGGAGCTCTCCTTCGAGAGAAGTCATGTCATACCCTTCTTCAGATACTCCAGAAATTTTAGGAGCTTCAGTTTCTAGCCCTTCTCCTTTTTCAGCTTCTAGTTCTGCTTTGAGAGCTTTTTTCCTTTCTTCTCCAGCCATAATTGGCAAATTCTTCCCTATTCTTTCAAGAAGCTTGTGAACTTCTTTAAGAGTGTCGCGTACATCTGCTTTTTTATTGAGTTCCTCTCCCCTTAATTTTCTATAATTACTCAAACGCTGTAAAGCCAGAAGTAAATATTCCTTAGAATTTAAAATATCTTTTTCATAAGAAACTGCTTTACTTAAGTTTAATCTTATATGCAAAGGACTTATTTTAGTTTCTTGAATATTGTCTGATCTACTCTGTCCAGATTCCCCTTTATCTTCAACATTTCGTTTTCCCATTCTATTATTTCGCTTCCTTCTTCTTCTTTAACCTGCTTAATGTATCTTATAATCTCGTGGATTTTATTTACTTTGCTTTTTGCTTCTTCCAAATCTTTCAAAACTTCTTCATATTTTTCAATTTGGATGAAAATCGGCCCTTTTTCCTCGCCTCTTTCAGTAGTCCTAAAAGGCATTTCCCTGACTTCCACTCTTGTTGGCATTCTCATGCCTGTTTCGATTTCTTCTGGCTCTTCTACTAACTGTTTGACTGTTTCCCTGCTCATTTTTTCACCTGCAAGTGAAGAAGGAAGAGCGGGTAGCAATGAAACTTTTTCTTCAGTGGGTTTTTCTTCTTTTCCTAAAGGAGCGGGCAAAGACAAAGGCGGCAAATCAGGAAGCCCTTCTTTCGACATCTCTTTTTTAAACCAAGCCATAGACGATTAACTCAAAAATCATATAAATACCTTTATTTAAATTATAAAGTGGTAACACCAGAAAACGAAAAGTATTTATTCGCTGTATATTTGAAAATCGAATGCAACAAAAGGTTTTTGATTCTCTTGTTAAAAATATCTTCGGAAAACAGGCTGGGGAGCTGGCAAGTTTGCTTTTTGAAAGGAAAAATGTGAATGAATTTTTAATTGCCAAGAAACTTGGACTTACGCCAAATCAGGCAAGGAACATATTATATAAATTTTCACATTTGGGCTTTGCATCTTTTTTAAAGAAAAAAGACAAAAGAAAAGGGTGGTATACTTATTTTTGGTCTATAAATATCATCAAAATTTTGAGCTATATAAAAAAAGAGTTTGAAAAGGAAATCCAGAAGTTTGAAGCAGAGCTGAAAAGCAGAGAGAACAAGAGATTTTACATATGCCCTTCCTGCAAAACAGAAGTAAGCGAAGAGGCGGCTTTATTACATGACTTTGCATGTCCTGAATGTGGGGACATCTATGAATTAAGCAGTGTAGACAAGATAGGGAATGAGTTGAGGGGAAAGGTAAAAGGATTAAATCAGCAACTTAACCTTGTAAGAGGAGAACTTTCTGAGTACGAAAAAGAAAAATTAAGGAAGATAGAAAAGGAAAAAAGAAAATTCGAAAGAGAAAAAGAAAAGGCAAGAAAAAAGAAAATAAAGGCAAGAAGAAGGGAAAAGAAAGCTGCAGAAAAGAAAAAACCAAAAAAGAAAGCAAAACCCAAAAAAAGAGCCCCAAAAATAAAACCTGTCAAGAAAAAACTGAAGAAAACTGTAAAAAAGAAAGCCGAGAAAAAGAAAAAACCAAAAAAGAAAGCAAAACCCAAAAAAAGAGCCAAAAAAGAAGAATTTGTCAAGACACTATTCAGCTTTTTGACCAAGAAAACAAGATGAGAGCAAGAAGAACTTTAAGCTTGACAGACAAGATAATAATTCTTAACATAATCTTTTTTGTTATCTTCCAATTGTTCTTTATTATAAACCAAAAAGCAATTGATTACTTTGCATTAAAGCCTGCCAATATTTTTCAAGGCAAGATGGTTTGGACTCTTTTTACAAGCATGTTCTTGCACATTTATCTTGGGCATTTGTTTGTGAATATGGTGTCATTGTATTTTGTTGGAAATTTTGTCGAGAGGCTGATAGGGAAAAAAAGGCTTTTGATATTTTATTTACTGGGAGGGCTTATAGCAGGCTTGGCATTTGTGTTCTTGTCTTTGGTTTTTAAAGCAGAATATAATGTTTATGCTGTTGGAGCAAGCGGGGCTATATTTGCTCTTGCAAGCTTGTTAATGATAATAGTCCCGAGACTGCCCGTACTTGTTTTTTTCATCTTGCCGATGCCTTTATGGGCTGCTATGTTGGTATTATTGTTCGGGCTTTGGGTTATTTCTTACGCTTTGAGCCTGCCGATAGGAAATACTGCACATTTTGGAGGATTTTTAGTAGGGGTTTTGTATGGAAGTTATCTAAGATTTAAATATTCAAGAAAAGTGAGAATGCTAAATATGTATTTAACTAGGGCGAGAGCATATAAATAATTGTAAATCAAGCAATAAAATGAGAGCTAAAAGAAAATTTGGGGTTTTGAAAAATCAGAGTATAAAATTTAGGAAAAAAACAGAAGGGGAACTAAAAAAATACAAAGAATTATGGAAATTTATTAAAGATTCGAGGATTTTTATCTTTACTATACTTGGATTGTTCTTAATATCATGTTTTGCAGGATTTTTTTACCCTGAAATTTATGCAGATGCTTTGATGAAAGTTATAAAAGAGCTTCTGGAAAAGACAGAGGGCATGAATTTTTCACAGCTTTTGGCTTTTATTTTATACAACAATTTGAAAACTTCTCTGCTTGGCCTGCTTTTGGGCATACTTTTTGGAATTTTTCCAATGATTGTAGGGGTAATAAATGGTTATTTGCTTGGGTTTGTCTTCAACAATGTCTATATGGCAAACGGCTTAAAAGAATTTTGGAGAATTTTGCCTCATGGAATATTCGAGCTGCCTGCATTTTTTCTTTCGCTTGGGCTTGGGCTAAGATTGGGGTATGTCTTGTTCTTCAAAAGCAAGGAGTTCAAGCATAATTTTAAGATGTGCCTGCAAATTTTTGTTTATATTATCTTGCCCTTGCTGCTTGTTGCTGGCTTGATAGAAACAAGCCTGATTTTTCTGCTGAAATAGCAGAAAAATCAATAAAGAATTATAGAAAATTCTGTTAATCAGTATAACTTTTCCACAAAATTTTCTATCTGTATAATCCTAAATCTGTTATACTCCCCCACAGAATTATCCATAATAACAAAATTTAGAGGCGAGGCTGGAGATTCATTAGTTATTACTTGAGGTTTTTTGTTAATGCTTTTACATGTCTTCGAATTTGCTTTGGAAAGCGAGTGGAAATTATATATGTGAAAATTAGATATGCGGAAAATATATGTTTTTGTGAAATAATGTTTATAAACAAGTTTTGTTAAGTTTTAAAATGGGAATGGGCGGCGGAACTGGAACGGGCATTGGTATTGGAGAAGAAGGCTATAAAGCAAAGTTTATTGAATTCTTATTAAAGACAGGAGCGTTAAGGGTTGGAGGAGATTTTTCTTTGAAAAGCAAGAGGCTTTCACCATGGTTTGTTAATATAGGAGATTTTAATGATGGCGAGAGCACTACTGTCATGGGGGATTTTTATGCTGATACTTTATCGAGTTCTGGGGTAAATTTTGATTTGGTTTATGGAATTCCTGAAAAAGGAAATGCCCTGGCAGTCGCAACTGCACAGGCATTGGCAAGAAAAGGAAAAAATGTTCCGTGGTTTTTTACGAGGAAAACACCAAAAGAATATGGAGAGGCAACGAACTTAAGCCAGGCAGACAGAATCAAGGCATTAGTTGTAGGAAGAGCGCCAAAAAGCGGACAGGCAATTGCGCAGTTGGATGATGTTTTCACTACAGGCGACGCAAAATATCAAGCCAGGGAAGTTTTGCAGAGCTTGGGGGAGTTTGGACTGCCTTTACTTGCAATTGCTGTTGACAGGCAGGAAGTTGGGACTGATGGAAGAAGCGCGATGCAAGAGTACGAAGAAAAAACAGGAACAAGAGTTGTTGCTGGCTTGACTGCTTTAGATGTATATGATTATTTGAAAAAGAATGCGCCAGTGCAAACACCTTTTGGAGAAATCAAAAAACAAGATGTTGATAGAATTATAACATACCTAAAGGTTTATGGAACAGAGAAGGCGAGAAAGTATCTTGCAGGGCAAAGAGACCTTGATGGAAGAATTATTCACAGAGAAAGAAGCGTAATTCCTGCGTGCGATGTTGAAACATTAGAAGAATTTGAAGAGCTTGTCAAGCAGACTTGTGATGTTGAGGGGATTGGAGGGTATAAAGTTGGTTTTGAGTTAGGTTTAGGATTTGGATTAGAGAGGGTTGTTGAAACTGCGAGAAGGCATACTAAAAAGCTAATAATTTATGACCATCAAAAAGCAGGGACTGATATTCCTGATACTGGAAAAAACTTTGCAAGGGTTTGCAGGAAAGCAGGGGTTGATGCTGTTATTTTGTTCCCTCAAGCAGGGCCTGAAACAGAAAGAGCATGGATTTATCATGCTTTGGATTATGGACTGGGGGTTATTGTCGGCGGAAGAATGACACATCCTGCTTATTCAGTAAGTGAGGGCGGATTTATAACAGATGAAGGGGCTTTGGAAATGTATAGAATTGCAGCCCGCGCTGGAGTAACTAATTTTGTTGTTCCTGGAAACAAGCCAGATGTTATTACACAGATTAGGGGAATAGTAGAATCTGAGATAGCTGGAGTTTTGGGGGCTGACAAAACAAATCTT
>Ga0172362_10004124_pt1 | contig 12598 bp, 8 predicted proteins | sample LakKivs1_kivu2a2_FD_114534 | JGI IMG/M metagenome (GOLD analysis project Ga0172362, IMG submission 114534) | Sediment microbial communities from Lake Kivu, Rwanda - Sediment s1_kivu2a2 | ecosystem: Environmental > Aquatic > Freshwater > Lake > Sediment | place: Rwanda: Western Province, Lake...
GAAGCGCGAGGTGGCAGGAACCTCGAAGATCGAGGGAGCGGAATTCACGGATCGAGAGTTGGACGTGGCGCTCAACGAAACGCCTCAGCAGCTCCTAACTAGGTCGCAAAGGCAAGCGCATGCCGCGATGCAGACGTACCGCTGGATCGCGAAACTTCCAGACGACATGCCCGTCACATCGGATCTCATATGCGAGACCCATCGCAGAATCGTGACCGGAGCGGACGATGACCACTGCGCCCCCGGACTGATTCGAGCGCGTGACATGAACGTCAATTTCGGAGCGCCCCGACATCGTGGAGCAGAAGGTGGAGCAGAATGTGCTGAGAGTTTCGCCGCTTTTACCCACGCCATTCAACACGACTACAAGGGCCACGATCCGCTCGTGCAGGCGTTGGCAGCGCACTACCATTTCGCGGCCATGCACCCGTTCCTGGATGGGAACGGACGAACCGCCCGCGCATTGGAGGCTCTCATGCTTCGTCGAGCCGGCCTCCGCGACACCTGCTTCATCGCGATGTCGAATTACTATTACGACGAAAAACTGGAATACCTGTCCGCCCTGGCGAAAGTCCGGGAGCTTGAACACAATCTGACGCCGTTTCTCGTCTTTGGCCTGAAGGGGATTGCCCTCCAAGGCAGAAGGTTGCTTGCCGAGATACAACACCAGATATCCAAGGAGCTTTTCCGAAACCTGATGCTGGACCTGTTTCACAGGTTGAAGACAACCCGTAAACGGGTAATCGGGAAGAGGCAGGCCGAGATCCTGAACATCCTCCTGGATTCGGATCGAATGGACTTGGAGGAGCTGATCACCAAGACCGCCTCGACCTACAAGGAACTCAAGAGCTCGCGCACGGCGGTTTTCCGGGATCTCAACCAGCTAGTCGGACTCGGGACAATCAGCGCCCAGCAGAAGGAGGGCGGTGGATACATCCTGTCTGTCAGACTTGAGTGGCCGACCGAAATAACGGAAACGCAGTTCTTCGAGCAGGTCAAGAAGCTCCCAAAGGGGAAGACGCACACTTTCCTGAAGTAGAATCTTCCCTTCTTCGCGGCCTGGCGACAGGCTAGGGTCAAACTGACCCACTACCTGCCGGTCGGCTACTTGGCGAGCTCATCGAGCCCGACACGTCCAGAACCACGACCAGGTTGAGCTTCTTGCGGGCGAAATCGCTTTCCTTGATACCCGAGTTGAGGCCCACCGAGAGGAACGGCTCTTGCGCGGCGCTTAGGGGATCGGTGGAAAGCATGGGCACGTAGCTCGGGCAGAACAGAGCCTTGCACTCGGAGGCGGCGCCGGTGTCGAAGTAGTAGTCGTAGAAGACGCCTTCGTAGGTGATGTCGGTCTCGAGCGGCAGGTTGTTTTGCGCGATGTTCTCGCGGAAGTTGTTCGCGTCTTTGGCGCCGCCGGTCGAGTAGCCGATGTTCCCGCTGCCCGTCGTTGGAGTCGTCGGAGTCGAGGGAGCCAAGGCGGGAGAGCCTCCCGCCATCGGAACCGCAGGCGAGGCGGTGGGGGCTGAGTACCCAACAGGGGCGCCCGCGGCGCCCCCCACGCCCCGCACGCTCGCGGAGTCACCGGCCGAACTAGGTGTGTAGGCCCAATCGTCCGTCTTGGGCTGGCCGCTCGGGTTCGCGGGGCTTTCCTCGACTGAATCGCACGCCGGGCCACAGCAGAGCCCGAACGCAACCAACGCTGCTGGGAGCCTGTGCAAGAGACGCTCGTACCTCATGGGGATCCTCCTTGGCCGAAAGACCGAGTTCTTCGGGTTGCAGCAATCGTGCCATCTGCTCGCCTCGGCGCTGACTGCGCGAGCAACCGCAAGAACGGCAGGTGCACTCAGGAAATCCGCGCCTTTGCCCCAGCCCGGCCGCGACACGGAGCGAGACACATGCGCCCTACCCCTCTCAGATTCCCATGGTTTGCATGCGCCGGCCATCACACTTCCACCGCCGCGAGGCGCGAAGCTGATGGGGCCGTCACGCCCCTTTGGACGAGGAAGGCTTGAAGGGGTTTCGAACTTCGAGAAAGCCGAACTTGAGAAAGTCGGCGTCGTTGGTGTACAGGGCCCCGACCCCGTGCTGGCGCAGGATCGCGGCCAGGTGGGCGTCGGGAACCAGGTTGCCGCGCACGGGTAGGTCTTCGGCAATCTTGCAGTAGATCTCCCAGAACCCTTCCTATCTGATGATAACAAGGCGTGCATCAGATGCAAAGATCGGCCGGCGCTCGGCATAGGCGGCGACCGCCGCCCCTTGCCAAGGCGCCCTATCCCCGTCGGATGGCCGGCGCCGGCAAGGGTGCCGGCGGAGAAGCCGGCCGGCTAGCCAGAGCCGCAGATCTCGGCCGCGCCGACGACATGCCTGGCGCGCCCACGCCCCCTGAGGACGAAGAGGGCGAAGACGAGCTTCTTGCCCGCAAAGAGCGGACAGCGCGCGGCCTTCTCTTGCAGGGCTCGAAGCAGCGGCTCTTCCTCCTTGGGCGTGCAGGTGGACTTGACCTCGCCCACGAGATACAGGTTGGGGTCGTCGGGACTCGAGCTGACGATATCCAGTTCGAGGGGGCGGCCGTCGCTGCCGGGCCCCCACAAGCGCCCGGCGGGCAGCCAGCGCCGGCCGGCGATCTTGAGCCGGGCCACGGCGGCGCGGGCGATTCCCTCCCACGCCTGGCCGAGATATTGCGGCCAGGCAAGGCCGATCTCCTTGGCGATCAGCGCGACTTGTCCGCTCGCCAGCCGCGAACGGTTGGTTTCCACGAAACGGTACCAAAAGCCCAGGAACGGGTCGGCCAGACGGTAGTAGGAACGCTTGCTGTCTCGCGGGGTGGAGCCGAACGGGAGATCCCTCGCGAGCAGGGACAATTCGAGCAGCCGGTTCACCGGCCGGGTGAGCGAGGTTGCCGGAACAGAGAGGCGGCCGGCGATCTCGGACAGGCGCGTGCACCCTTGGCCCACGAGCGAGAGAATGGAAGCCGCGCGCGCCACTTCGCCCATGTCATCAAGCAGCAGGCGATCTGGCTCCTGGTGCAAGACCCCCAGGGGGTCGAGAACCAGGGCCTCGACCGCCTTGGGCCGGCTTGGGAAGTCGACCGCAAGCTCCCAGTAGCGCGGAACTCCGCCCCAGACCGCGTAGTGCTCGACCGCCTCTTCCGGCGAAGCGGGTCTGAACGCCACCATGATGTGCTCGATGCCGAGGGGCTCGATGCGGAGGATTTCTTGGGCGCGGCCGTAGAGCGGCTCGGCCGGGCCGAGCAAGAGTCCTTGCATCATGCGCTGCGAGGAGCCGCACAGGATGAGGGTCCGCGGCTCCGCCCCTGCCCCGTCGATGCGTTTCTGCAAGAGGCTCGGTATCTCCCGCGCGGCTCTCACCAAGAACGGGAACTCGTCCAGGGCCAAGACCGCGCCCTTGGGGGCGCTGGTCCACCAGCGCTCGAAGAGGCTCTCCCAATCGGGATACACGACGCGATCCAAGCCCGGAACCACTCGCGCCATCTCCTTGGCCAAGGATGCCCGCTGCAAGGCCGCGTCCCGCTCGTCGGCGACGTAGTAGGCGGCCGCCTTCTCGGCCCGCAGGAGCTCTTGGAGAAGCCGCGACTTTCCCAGCCGCCTTCTTCCGTAGAGGCAAACCAGGCCAGTGGTCGGCCTCCGCATGGCTTGGCGCAGGCGATCGAGCTCTGCCTGCCGATTCAGGAATCCTAGGCGCACGTGGTAATTATGCAACTAGGACATAATGTTTCAAGAGCATAATCTTGAGCGATCGGCCCATTTCTCCCGAAGGTGGGCATGCCCCCGCCAGCACCCGGCCGTCGATGAGGCCGCAATGCCGGGCTACGGGAGAAGCGCTTCTGCGGCGCTGACGAGGGCCGTGTCGCCGACGGCGCGCTTGGCGTCGGCGGGGAGCCGGCGCAGGTACCAGCGCACGGTCAACGTGCGTGTCTCGCCTGGCCCGAGCGGGGCGTAAGTCCCCTGCACCTCGAGCTCGTTGTAGGTGCTGCCGCAGTAGATCTCCACCTCGCCTTCTTTGGGCGCCTGCTCGGCCTTGGGCACGTCGTCCCAGCTCTTCACGAAGAGGTACGTGCCGTCGGTGTGGGCGAGATAGCTCTGGTTGCCGTCGGCGAAGATCTTCGAACCGCCGCTCGGCCTGGTGGCGTTGTCGAACCAGAGGTATCTCGGCGTGGTCTTGTTGGGCAGATCGGTGTTTGCGTTGGGAGCGCCGAGGATGGGGAAGAACATGAGTCCGCCCGAAGGCACGCGCGTCACCTCCCAAGCGGCCCAGCTCGCCTGGGCCACGGCCTCGTTCTTGACCGAGTATTCGATGACGATGGCGCCTTTGGGTATGTCGGCCGAAAACTTCTTGGCAAAGCTCAGCTGGGGACGCGTGGCAGCGCTCCCTCTCATGGTGATCGACGTCGCATCGACCACCACCGCGTAGTCGGCGGTGTCGAAGGCTGCTGCCGCGGGCACGGGAAACCTCGATTGGGGGCTTGCCCACAAGGTCGAGCCGAAGTAGATGTCGGTCGGAGCCGCGCCCTTCTGCAAGAGGGTCTCGTGACCGGCGAGGCGATAGCTCGTGATGCGCGCGCCGGCCTTCGACACTTCGAAATACGTGTCCCCGAACTCCAGCACGTACTTTCCGCCTCCGCGATCGAGCGGCTGGACCAGGCTCGCGCCACCGCCGTCGGAGTCGGCGGCGCCGACGTCCGGCTCGGATACGGCCGGCCTTGCATCCGACGAAGCCGATGCATCCGTCGCGGTTCCTCCGCTGCCCCCGCCGCCCGTTCCCGAGCCACCCGAGCCTCCGCTCGCGACGGTGCCCGCGACATCGGCGCCACCCCTACCGGTGAAGGGCGCGTCCCGCGAGCCCGCGCCTCCGCTGCCCACGGGCAACGCGTCCCGCGAGCCCGCGCCTCCGCTGCCCACGAGCAACGCGTCCCGCGAGCCCGCGCCTCCGCTGCCGGTGGGCATCCCGCCCCGGGAGTCCGCGGCCGCCCCGTCGGAGGGTGATTTGGTCACAGCGTCACCTCCGCCGCACCCGGCGATCGTGATGGCCAAGACGACGGAACGAAAGATGACGGTCGTAAGGCGCATGACCGCAGAGCTTACCCGCACATTCGTCCCAAGGTCGAGCCCCTCGAGATGGCCCCTGTGTGGGTTGGGCGACAACCAAGTTGCCAAACACGGCAACATCGCTGTCTGCCCTCGGTTTTCTTCTCACTTCCGCGATTTCCGCGACAATAGAAAGGTGATCCCGGTTCTGCCTACAGCGCCATACCTGCACGCCTTCCGGGTGCGCGGTTGGGCTCTGCTCGCGCTTCTCTCGTTCGCCCTCCCCGCCCGGGCCTGGGCCGGTCCGGTCGTGCTGCCCGATCCCATGGCCGCGCCCGACCAGGCCGAGTTGGCGGGCGGGGTTTCCCTGCTCGTCCGCTCGTACCTCCGGCCCGGCCCCAATCCGATGGTACCGCGGCGCCAGCTCGCCTTGGCCATCGAGGCGCTCACCGAGAGACCCCCGGGCAAGAACTTGGGCGCTGCCGCCGACCTCGCGCCCAAGCTCATGGAGCGCCTGGGCGCCGAGTTCTTCGTTGCCTGGGAGATGCAAGTCGCGGAGCGCGGCACCAAGGTTCGCGGCATGGTCTTGGGCGCGGGCGGCAAACGCCTTTTACGCCTCAATGCCGCCGCCGCGGCCGGCGACATCGCCGAGCTCGCGCGTCAGCTCGCCAAGCGCATCGCCCCGGCCATCGGCGCCGGCGAGGCCGACATGCCCGAGGCGGGCGTGGCCGAGGTGCGGCCCTTCGTGGGAGCCGAATCGGCGCTCTTGGCCGGCGACGCGGTGGCAGCTTCGCGCGCCGTCGAGCTGGCCCTGCCCTCCGTGGTCAGCCGCCTGCTCGCGGCCAAGGAGATCCTGCGCGCCGTGGCCGAGGACACGGGCCTGCCTGCCCTGCCCCGTGCCCAGGCCTGGCTGCTCATGGGCGACTTCGTCGCGGCCTCGGAGCTCGCCGATCGCGGTCTGGCCACGGACGCGCGCAACCTTCCACTGCGCGCGGTCAAGGTGCGCGCCCTGGCCTCGCTCAAGGAGTTCGGCGCAGCCCAGCGCGAGCTTCTCACCTGCAAGGATTCGCGCAATTTCACCTTGGTCGCGCTCGCCGCCTTAACCCTGGCCCTCGAGCGCGGGGATCCGGTCGAGAAACGGGACCAGGCCGTGGCCATGCTCGTGGGCCGGCCGGCGGCGGAGTGGCGGCCCCTCCTGCCGCTCATCGCCACCACGCCGCCGGGCTCGTTCGGTCCGCGGGTCGAGGCGGCGGTGCTGGCCGCGGCGGCGAAGTTTGCTCCGCACGAACCCAGCCTGGCCAACATGCTGGCGGCGCGCGCTCTGGCGGGCGGCGCGGGCGCAGAGCAGACGGCCTCGCTGGTCAACCTGCACGACTTGAGCGCGGAGCAGATCCAAGCCATCAGCGCGCGCTTGAACGCCGAGGCAGACAGCGCGTCGGCCGACCTCCACCAGCGGATCAAGGAGCGCCAGGCGGAGGCCAAGGAGATCGCCGCCGCGGCCGGACCCGAGAAGCCGACCGGACCGCCGAGCACCTTGGCGCGCAACCTCTTGCCCGTGCTGCAGGGCTTCGAGGGCCTCTACGAGCCGCGCCTGACCACGATCCAGATCGCGCCTTTGCCCGGCAGCGGCCAGCCCTTCTACTGGCCGTTTCTGGTCCGCCGCACCCGTTTGGTCGAGGGGCTCCTCGAAACCCTCATGCGTTCGCCGTGGGAGCTGCAGGCCAAAGAGGCCAAGATCGCCACCGACACCCTGCCGCCCGACCGTCTGACCGAGGAAGGCATGGCCACCCTGGCCAACGATCTCGGCACCAGCGCCCTGCTCTTCTACCGCATCCGGCCTGCCGGTCTCGCTCCTTGGGTAGAAGTCGATATGGTTCTTCATGACGGTATTCATCAGCGCACGGATCGGGCTCGGACCTCGCTCATCGGACGTTCCACCGGCCTCGTCATCATCAATCCGCTGGTGATCGCTCTCGGCATCCTGGCCTTCTTGGCGGCCCTGGGTTGGGCGGTCGTGATTTCCTTGCGCGGCACCATCCTGGTGCGTGTGCAATGGGATTCCGACGCCAAGGACGAGCTGTTCTCCATCCTGATCTCGCGCTCGCCGCTCACCCCGACCATCGACAACATCACGGTCTACCGCAAGAAGCTGGAATGGCTGGGCAAGCGCAAGCGCCGCTTCGAGGCGTGGAACATCGACCAGAACACCACCTTCCGTCGCATCCCGCGCGGCCAGTGGTACGTGCACCTCTATGGCATCTACACGCGGGGGCGGCAGACCATGGTTCTGCACGAGCCGCCGCAAGAGGCCGAGGTGCTGCCGCGCAAGACCACCTTCGTGGCGCATGTGCTGGAAGCGGCGGAGGCGGAGTTCAAGCTCACGATAGTCGACGACCGGGGGCCGGTTGAAGGCGCACGGGTGTGGCTCGACGATCAGCGGGCCAAGGCCATCGCATCGGACAAGGACGGCCACGCCGCCTTGAAGGTCGCGAAGGGCTTCCATGTCATCCACGTGGCGGCCAAAGGCATGGAGATGGATCGGCCCTACCACGTGGTAAAGGCCAAGGTCCACGAGATGACCATCAACCTGGTGTGGGAGCGGCGCCAGGAGTACGTGTCGCGCGCCCTCGAGCGCCAGGTGGACGATGCCGCGGAGTACATGACCAGGCCTCCGCGCGGAACCGGCCCGGCGGTCGCTGCGCGCTCGGCGACCGGTATGCCACGCACCACTCCGTCGTCCATCGAGGGGCCCGGACTTGCGGCTCCGCCCGCGCCTCATGATGGCGTCGGCGACATCGAGATCGACCTCGGCAATTCGCCCGTGGCTGATTCGCCCGTCCTCGATCTCAGGCCGGCGCCGCAAGAAGAGGTGGTCTCGGCTGCCGCTCCGCCTGCCGCCGCGCCTGTCGCCCCGCCGCCCGCCCCCCGTCCGGCCGCAAGCACCTCCCCCTTCCGGCTTCGACCGCTGTCGCACGAGCGCAGGCCGACCCCCGTTCCGCCCCCCGAGCTCATCGCCCTCGCGAGAAGTGGAGATGTGCCGGTCGAATCGCCGCCCCGACGGTCCTCGGCATCGCCTTTGCCGCGAGACCCGGCCCGAGGCCGGTCCCGGTGATCCGTATCCTGCAGCAAGTTGCAGACCATGTTCCTGGCGCTCGGGCCACCTACCATGCCAACCACGCCCGCATCTTGGAGCGCCTGAACCGGCTCGACCAGGCCAACCGTGACCGGCAGCGCGCCCATGGCGACGACCTTTCTCCCAAGTTGAATGAGGTAGACTCTGCCCATGTCGGCCGGGCTCCGTGAGGTCCACCGTTGAGAGCGCACGAGCGCTGGGAGTACCTGCGTCGCGCGCCCGCGGATCTCCTGCGTCTTCTGGTGCGCGGACGCCACCGCTTCACGTTCGACTGGATGCCCATGGAGGTTCGCGACAACCCACGGCGCTACAGCTTCTGCCGTAGCTGCCCTTACGCGGATCGGTCCATCAGCAGTTGCAGCGTGGCGGGCTATGCGTTGCGTCCGTTCGCGCTCTGGTGACTCGCGGCCGGAAGGCGCGGGCCAAGCCGACCGTGCTCGCGACCTGCGACAGCGCGACCAGGGCGGCGACCGCGGCCGCGCGAGGCAGCGGCATCTGGCGCCACGGCGCCGCGCGTAAGTCGGCGTGGCGGTTTGAACGTCGATTTCGCATACCCCGAGGCCGGGGCTTCGCCACCTGGGTGCGTGCGAAATCGACGTGGCGATTGCGCAGCGAGAGCGCCGAAAGGGGAGGATGTCCGACGAGCTTTGCTCGTCGGGGAGGGGAAGCTTCCTTCCCCTCGTTTCGCACGAAGTGCGAAACCCATGTTGAATGGACTACGGAGATACACGATGCCTACGGTACGAGTAAGGACCCGCGACAAAGAAGCTCACACAGAACCCGGCCTGATCTTTCTTCGCGTCTCGCGAAGAGACCATTTTCCTGGTAGTTCAGGTCGCCCAACCAGGATCGTCAATCTCCGCGATGCCCGAGGCGACAGTTGCAGCCGGCGCCGCCGGTCTTCCTGACGGTCGTGCCGCCGCTGCCAGCGACGGTGCCGCCGGCGCCGCCCGCGGCCGCGCCACCGGACCCGGACGCAACGCCGCCCGTGGCCCGCACCCCGCCGCTGCCGGTCGTGCGGCCGCCACTGCCGGTCGTGCGGCCGCCGCTGCCGGTCACGCCACCCGTGGCGACCGCCCCGCCGCTGCCCGTGGCCCCGCCGCTGCCGGTCACGCCGCCCGTCGCGCCGCCATCGATGCTCCCGCCGCTGCCGCCCGTGCCGATGGGCGGTGCACCTTTGTCCAGGCCATAGAGGTAGCCGTAGAGCGCGGTCTTGCCTCTCATCGTCTGCTGGGGCGTGAACTCGCTGTGCGCCCAGACCCACGGCGTCTCGAAGCAGCCCTCGCCGATCGGCCAGCTACCCTTGAAGTCGGTCGGGTAGCCGCCGCTCGTGAGTTTGGACGGCGAGCCCATGGTCATGCTGGTGTCCCAGTCGTCGAGGTTGCAGTACGGCGTCTGGCCGGGCGTGGTGCCCTGCACGCCGTCCTCGCGCCCTTCCGTGTACATGTATTTCATGCCCCGCTGCGCCGCGAGCGGCGTGGTGGAGACGCCCATCTCGATGAGGTTGGCCGGGTTGCGCCCCAGACCGAAGTCCGCCTCAAGGGCCAGGGCCTTGCGGAAGAGCGCCTTCTCGGTCGCATCCGATGTCACGGCGTGCGCGATCAGGCTGTGGTGCACGTTCTGGCTGGTGCGGAAGTAGCCGGCAGCTTCGTTGGTCGAGCGCCGCGACGGCCGTCTGTCCATGGCGGCAATCTCGACCTTCTTGGCCTGGGCGATGACCGACGCCTTCATGTTCTCCCACAGCGACTGGAAGTGGACCGTCTGCGGCGTCATCAGGTAGCCGGCGGTGCCCCAGATCTGGTTCCGGCCGGTGTTCAAGATCTCGGACGTGGCGGTGGTGCAGACGCTCTCGCTCTGCACGGCCGCCTCGTAGGTCGGGTCGCCCGTGACGTTGTAGAGAAACGCGGCGGCGGTCAGCTTGAGGTCGCGGCCGCGGAAGGTCGTGTCCCCGGCGTCCATGGTCTTGTCCAGCATCGGCTCGGCGCTGGCGCCGGCCACGCCCCAGGCCTCGACGGCGGCGGCCTGGTACTGATCGCGAAGCGCGGTGTTGCCCGCGATGCGAAACGCATCGGCCAGCATGGCGGCGTTGGCCGCGTTCGCCCAGGCCGCGACCGCGGAGGTGCCGGCCTGGAAGAACTCGTTGTTCGAGTTGGGATTGGTCAGCCCATGGCCGTATTCCTTGCCGTCGCGGATGCGCAGCCAGTAGTCCACCTCGAAGCGGGCCTCGTCGAGAATGTCGGGGATGCCGTTGCCGCTCTCGGCGATGCCGGCGTCGTCCTCGCCGATGGCGCCCTGGGTGAGAATGTAGGGCAAGAGCATGTCGTAGATGATCGAGATGTGGCCGAGGTGCCGATCCCGGTCGGCGGCGTCGGCGTGGCCGCCCCAGGCGTTGTCGTTGGTCGGGTTGCCCGACTTGCGGTACTTGGCCCAGTCGTTCGGCCGGTCCCAGGGATCGCCGCCCGACGATGCGAATGCGCTCCACCCCGGATCGAAAAGCTGCATGGTCGTGATGTAGACCTTCGTGGTCGCCGGATCCTTGCCCGGAAGGTAGAGGGGGGTGCGTGGCGGCGGCGAAAGGCCTTTCGCGTTGTCCTGCCCGAGGCGCATGTAGAAGAAGCCGCGGATCGTGATCTTGAAGGGATCGGCGTAGATGCCGGGCGCGAGCACGAAGTCCTGGCTGCACCCGACGCCGTCGACCACCAGCCGGTAGGTGCCCGGGGTGGTGACCGACGAGAAGTCCGCCGTCCACACGGTGGAGCGCGTGAGGTTGTACCCGCCGACATCCGCGCCGCCGGCTTTCCACAGGGCGACCTGGCCGACCTCGGTCGCCTGCTTCGTCGCCACGTCGAAGATGTAGACCTTGTTGCCGACGAAGGCCTTGTAGTCGCGCGCGCCGCCGTCGCCGAGCCAGGCGTAGAGATCGGCGGCCTTGTGGGGCGCGTCGGGGGCATAGCCGACCAGGTTCGTGTGTACCGCCTCGGAGCGGGTGCTGTAGACGTCGAAGGTGAAGGTCTGGGTGGTGACATCGGCGTTGGTGGCCGCGGCGATCTCGAGGGTGTAGGCCGCGCCCTGCACGAGCGAGGTCGGCAGCTTGAGGAAGAGCCAGTGCTGGTAGGTGTACTCGTAGGCGTAGTCGCTCGACACCCAGTTGCCCTGGCAATGACCGGAGAGCTTCTTCTTGCGCGAGACGGCCGTGGGGCTCTTGCCGGCCGCGCCGTAGTTGGCGTCCTGGTCCGACTTGACAAGCCAGTTGCTCGCCTCGGTGGCGGCGGTGGTGGAGAGCTCCGGCGTGTAGCGCGTGACCTTCTCGCCGGGCTGCTCGTGTGCCACGTCGCCGTCGGAGATCTGCACCACCAGGTAGTCCTTGTCGAGCGGCCCCACGCCGAGCAGCTTGGCGGCCTCGGCGCGCAGAGGCACGCCGAGGCCGAGCGCGAGCAACACACACGCGGATGCAGACGGCCGTGTCCTCATGTTCGTGCTCCTGCTGGTTGTACCACGCATCCCGGGCGCTCTGCCCCCCTTTTCATCGCTTTGTTCCGACGAAGGACTACCAGCTAGACATGGAACGACCACCAGGCGCGGGCCAAGCCGACCGTGCTCGCGACCTGCGAGAGCGCGACCAGGGCAGCGACCGCGGCCGCGCGAGGCAGCGGCATCTGGCGCCACGGCGCCGCGAGCATGTCGACGTAGAATTGCACCGGCTCGAGACGGAAGCCCTGTCCGGCCATGGCAGCGATGCCGCGGCGGAAGTGGTAGCCCCCGATGCCGTAGTGGTAGTGGCGCCGCCAGAATTGGCGCAAGGTCAGTAGCAGGTCTCCGTGATGAACCATCAGTAGGTCAGACCATGCCCGCAGGGATAGAGGGGATCGCAGTCGGCGTCGCCGAAGTTGATGGCGGTAGCGGCCGCGCCGTCGGCTCCGAAGCTGGCGTGTATGCTCCGATGGGATGGACGCGCGACACGCCGTCCGGCGGGTCGCGCCGCGGCCTGCGCCGCCGGCGCGTCGGTCGTCTCGGCATGGGCACCGTGCCGCTGCTTGATGGTTTCCTCCGACATCCGCAGGTCATCGAGGAATGCGATGCGCTGCCAGGAAAAGGACGCTTGTTCGGGCCGAGAGCAGCGTGCCCCCCTTGACTTGGTACCGGGTCACGCGCCATACCTTCGCTTCCCCATTCATCCTAGAGCACCGAACGATATGCGCACCTGCGCACGGACCTCTTCCGCGAGACGGATTTCGACCTCGTGGCCGTGGACCTCTCCACGACCGGCGCGGAGGTGGTACCGCTGCGCCAGGCGACCGAAAGCGGTACGAATGGTTACGCTGTGGTTGCGGGTGGTGAAGCGAAGTCTGAAAAGGTAGCCCTAAGTAGTTAGAATAAAACACAAGGCCCCGTAGCTCAGGTGGATAGAGCGGCGGTTTCCTAA
>Ga0172362_10004125_pt1 | contig 12597 bp, 17 predicted proteins | sample LakKivs1_kivu2a2_FD_114534 | JGI IMG/M metagenome (GOLD analysis project Ga0172362, IMG submission 114534) | Sediment microbial communities from Lake Kivu, Rwanda - Sediment s1_kivu2a2 | ecosystem: Environmental > Aquatic > Freshwater > Lake > Sediment | place: Rwanda: Western Province, Lake...
CAACAACGACTACCAAGCCTAGCCGCCGAGTGAGATACGGCAAGACCGAAGCCCCGAAGGGGCAGAGAGCTTGCCGAGGAACGAAGGCGGGACGGGATTATAAGGGCGCAGCCCTTATTTCATTTTCATCTGTTGTTTGTTAACTATAGATTTTTTTTGCTTCTTTAAAATATCTTTCAATGGCTAAGGTTCAAATCAGCTACATTTGCTAAAAACAGATATGGGCTTAACCGGATTTGAACCGGTGGCCTCCGCCGTATGAAAGTGGCATCATAACTAATAGAAAAAAACCGCTGTAAAATAATGTTTACAACTTACTTAATACAAACTTTTGTTTATCTTTCGGCTGTCCCATTCTAAAATGAACATCAAACTCTCGAAAAATGGTTTCACGTCCTAATGCTGGAATGGCAGGGCGTCCATATATTTTTGTTATTTGAACCGGTATTTCTTTTTCAAATTCGTTTCGACTCCCCATTCCAAATTTTATCTTTACTTTTTCATCAATAACTGGAGTATGACCTGTAACACCATATACATCATCATCTGCTTCTTTATTGGTATCAATCCCTAGACTATCTGCAACATCCTTTGAGAGAAGAGTTAAATCGGCACCTGAATCTAATAGCATAGTGTATATTATCGGATCATTATTTTTATATTGAAGTTCTACAGGTATAATTGGGCGTAGAATAGTCTTTCCTTTTACAATATATTTAGTAAAATTATATGATAAATTATACTTATATGCCATGGTAACTCCATAATTATACTGATATGTAGCCTTCAAGAGGAACTTTAATTAAAAATGGAGGTTCTTTTATCTGTTGTTTTGCTTTTTTTGCAACTTCATGAGCATATTCCCCACTGCTAATAATTTTTTTATTAAAAACAGCAATCCATTTACCGCTAAATTGTTTTAAATTTTGGTTACTAATCCATTCATATTCAGCGTTAATATCTGCCATAGTTATTATCCTATAATAAGAAGTTAAGATCATATAAAAAGCTTTTGTCTTAAATTATAAATAAATATCATCAAAATGTTTTATATGGGCTTAGCCGGATTTGAACCGGCGACCTCCGCCGTGTGAAGGCGACGTCATAACCACTAGACCATAAGCCCCTGCATTGTTTTTGGAATTATGATTATGGTTATTAGTTTTACCTTCTATTGGAACTATAATTGCTTCATTTGAGTTAATTTTTAGTATAGACCTTTGGCGGACATGCATTTCCATGGGAAAAGAATAAACTATAAAACAAAAGCGTTATTCATCCTTATAATAAAGTTTAAGGATTTCTCATTTACAAAACATTAAAAAAGGCGGTCAAAGCATGAAAAAGAACTTATTAAAATATTTAGCCTGTCCGAAATGTAAAAACGAAATTAAAATAGATGCAGTAGAAAAGAAAAATGGAGACGAAATACTAGAAGGACAACTAAAATGCGAATGCGGATGTAAATTTCCAATAAGATCAGGTCTGCCTATCATGCTTTATGATCCAGCAGAGGATATTAAAAAAATTCAAACTGTTTTTTCAAAGGAATGGGATTTATTTGATTATTCTGATGAGGATGACACCTGGCTTAATCTTAATGAGGCTAAAAGAATTGAGATGGTAATGCTTGCTTTTAATGCAAAACCAGAGGATTTGAAAGGGAAAGTAGTACTTGATGCAGGATGTGGTAATGGAAGGCTTTCATATAATATATCAAAATTAGGTTGTGAGGTTGTTGCACTTGACCTTAGCTCAGGTGTTGTAAATGCATCAAAACGTTATAAAGAAAATAATCTACACTATATACAAGGAAATATAATGGATATCCCACTTAAAAAAGATTCTTTTGATTATATATGGTCAGCAGGAGTTTTACATCATACTCCTAGTACAAAAAAAGCTTTTGATAATCTTGTTCCTTTAGTAAAAAAAGATGGTATATTGTATGTATGGGTTTATGGCTGGCCTGAAGGTAAAAGAAACATTAGATCTGTCTTGTGGTGGAGTGGATGGAGACTTATAATGATCTGGCCAGGTTTTATAAAAGAAATTTTTTGTACTTTATATGTATCATATAGGGTTTTAAAAGATGCTTTAGTGTTAAAAAAACCAATTAATGAACTAGCAGTAAGACAAAAAAGAAGATCATTTTATGATAATACAAATCAATATATGTATCATCATAGTCCAAAAGAAGTAGAAAGTTGGTATAAAGAATTTAATTTTAAGGATATTGCAGTACCAATTGAGGAGTATAAAACATTTTGTGGTTTTGGAATAAGAGGAGTAAAACAATAAATCATATTTTTTTTAAGATTTATTGTCATTTAAGAAAAATAACTAATAAAATACGTAATATTTTCTCTTTTTTCTATGAAGAAAACATTTATCTATAATGAGGGACTTAACCTATTGCCAGAAGAAAAGCATATTGGGGGATTTATATATATGGTTAAATGGAACATATTTAGTAGATCTAAATCAAAAAAAATAGAACCTCAAACCTATCAGGATTCTTCTCAGACCCTATCTGAGAATTATTCTTCAAATGAAGCTGAGGAAAACTTAACTTTTGAAAAAGAAACAGAAGATCAACCTATTGTTGATTATCATGAGACACTTCAAACAAAAGATTCTGCACATAAAGAATATACTGGTTCTTCATCTGATCAAAGAATATGGAGAAATGTAAGAGCAATTGAGAAAAACATTGATAAGATAAATACTAGTAAATCAAGAAAACCAACTTCTGAGCTTGAAAAAAAGGTTGATAACATTATTAAGAAAAAAGAAAAGAAATAGTTTTAATAATGATTATTTATCTCTTTGTTTTTTGTTTATAACATGATAACTATTCTTAGAATCGGACATCGGATTGGTCGTGATAAACGTATCACTACCCATGTAGCACTTGTTGCTCGTGCTTTTGGTGCTGATAAAATCCTTATTGATTCTGAGGATAAAAAAATCGAGGAAAACATTCGTTCAACATGTTCTCGTTTTGGTGGAGATTTTACTATCGAGTCAGGGGTTAATATTAAAAACACTCTTAAAAACTGGGAAGGAACTATTGTTCATCTCACAATGTATGGTGACAAGTTAGAAAAATCTGTTAATAAAATTAATAAAAAAGATGATTTGCTTATTGTTGTTGGTGCTGAAAAAGTCCCAGCATATGTTTATGAAATGGCTGATTATAATGTATCAGTTGGTAATCAACCCCACTCTGAGGTTGCGGCTCTAGCTGTTTTTCTTGACCACTACACCAGAGGTGCATGGCTTACTAAAAAATTTAATGGTAAAATGCGAATAATCCCATGTAATAAAGGAAAAAAGGTTATATCAAAACAAGAATAGGGTGTGACTATGAGCTCTGTTCCTACTCAAAAAAGATGCATAGAACTTTTAAGACAAGCTGGTTGCTCTGAAAAAGTGATTAATCATTGTAAAGCTGTTAGAAATGTTGCTGTTAAAATGGCAAAAAAATCAGGTGCAGATATAGAACTTGTTCAAGCTGGTGCCCTATTACATGATATTGGACGATCTCAGACACATAGTATTTTTCATGCAGTAAAAGGAGCAAGGATTGCTAAAAAACTTGGCCTTCCTGAGAGTATTATAAATATTATTGAAAGACATGTTGGCGCTGGTATTTCTAAGGAGGAGGCAAAAAAACTTGGTCTTCCTGAGAAGGATTATATTCCTATTACTCTTGAAGAAAAAATTGTTTGCCATGCTGATAGCTTGATTGCTGATAGTAAAAGACAAAAAATTGAAAACCAGGTAGAGAAAGCTTTAATGGATGGTCACAATGAGTATGCTATTCGTCTTGTAAGCCTGCATAAAGAACTTAGTGATATCTGCGGTATAGATATTAATCTAATATAGTTATTTTACCAGAAAAGATAAATAGGGTTTTTAGTATCTTGAAAAAAACCTAATGTTTTTTGCAGGGGTAGCCAAGCCTGGTCAACGGCGCAAGATTGAGGGTCTTGTCCTTAGTGGTCCTCGAGTTCGAATCTCGACCCCTGCACTATTCTTTTAATAAAACTAAATTTTAGCAATATTTAATAATAATAAACTATTTTATGTAACATGTGAGGTGTTGGATTTGAATAAAAAAATGTCGATAATCATAATATTATGTATTGTATTTGTTGGTGTTGTAATAGATTCTGCCCTCTTTTTATATAAAAATAAGAAATCAAATGATCAGGATACTGGAAATAGTAACAACAATAATAATAACAATAGTATCGTAGAACCCAAATATGATGTAAATATTTCTATATCTTCTGATAAAACAGAATACACATCTGGTGAAATAATTACGTTAAAACTTACTATTACTAATAATATGAGTATTTCTTTCCCGTATGAAAATTACAGTTTTGGGATATGGTATGTAAATAAAAGTGAGTATGATACTGCTTCAACTGTATATCCAAATTTTATGCCTCTGGCTCAATCTGTCATTGATTTACTAACTGTTAAGCCAGGTGAAAAATATACTTCTAATATATTTTATAATTCAACTAGTATTCCTTCTGGAGAGTATTATATTCAATTTTTTGTTCAAAAAGCAGATTCTTACGGTGGTGTTTATTTAATAGATACTGTGAAGTGTGCTATAATTATTATCTAGTAAAGTCTTATGTTATTGTATTTTTTATTTTGATATTTGTGTTATTTGGTCAATTTTATTGTTTTTACACGTAATCTTTAAATATAATTTATTTACTTATAAATAATAGATGGATGCATTTGTGTGATATTTGGTCAGATATGATAAAATTTGTTGTTATTTTGTCATTTTGACATTATATCACAAAAAATATATTAACTAAAACATAGAGAATATATCATTGTAGTGAGGAGTGAGAAATATGAAAATACTATTAAGAATGAAGAAGCTGACTTTGATAATTGTTATTTTTACTATGGTTTTTGTAGCTTTAAGTATGCTGTTTTTTGCTAATTCAGCTAAAGCAGAAGATGATTGTTATTGGGCATGTGATGAGCTTCCTCCTCCTGATCCCGCTCATTGTTTTTGGCATCCAGCTGGCTGTCTTCCAAAGCCGCCATTCCCACCCGTTGGAAATAGACCTCCAGTAGCAGTAGATGATGGACCTGCAGGAATTGGTGCCCTTATTGGAGGAACTGGGCTTTCAGGACTTAGTATGACTACTAAAGGATTTGATACGCTTGATAAACTTCCTGGATATGATGGAGATGATGATGACCCATACACTGTTGAAGTAAACTCTGAGAATAACCCACTACCTGTTCTTGCTAATGATTATGATCCTGATAAAGATCCGATTTCTATTGTTGGAGTCTCCTTCTTAAGCGGCGGACGTACAGGTGATATTACTACTGGAATGATAGCAAATGTACTTTATTATACTCCAGAACCTGGTTTCACTGGTTATGATATGTTTACTTATACTATTCAAGATTCCTATGGACAGACTGATTCTGCAACAGTAGTTGTATATGTTTTTGATACAGGTAATCCTCCAGTAGCAGAAACTGATCGTTTAACTGTTACTGATCGCTCTCAAACTTATATTATAGATGTTATGATAAATGATTATGATATTGATGGAGATAGACCTATACTCTGTCCTTTTGAATGTGCAAGTGAAGCAGGCGAGTGTTATAGCGCCCAATATGGTTTGCCACAAGCTATTTTCGACGATCCTAGATATCCTGATGGTGTTGTCTATTATACTCCTACTGTACCTCAAGGTTTCGTCGGTGTAGATCAATTTAAGTATAAAATAACAGATATGCATGGTCACACTACTAAAGGTTGGGTTATTGTTACTTACCCTGCACCATCAAATACCGCTCCAAAAGCAAATGATGATAATGACTATATGGTTTATAAAGATAAAACGCTAACTGTAATAGCTCCTGGTGTGCTTCTAGGTGATACTGATGATGATGGTGATAGTCTTACTGCAATATTAGTAAGTGGACCATCCGCTGGTGGAATGCTTTCTTTAAACTCTGATGGATCATTTACCTATACACCAAAAACTGGCTTCACGGGCATGGATAGATTTACATACAAGGCAAATGACGGCACAGAAGATTCAAATGAAGCCCAGGTAAATATTGAAGTTCGTGAACCTCCAGCTGGTCAGGTATTGCAACCTATTTTAGAGACTCAAGTTTCATCTTGTTATAGTGAAATTCAATATAACTTTAGAATCGAATTAACGCTTCAAGGTTCACCTACAATCAACTCGATAGTTTATCACATCGACTGGGGAGACAGAGTGGAAGTTCTTCCTCCTACGACTGATTTGATATTAACTTGGCGTCACGTCTGGGTTACAGCAGGTATTAACGATGTAAAGGTATATGCTGATGTTAATTGTATACCTGGACCAGTTATGACTGATTGGTCTAAACCTTTACCAGTTATTATTCAACATAAATCTGAAGTACCTATTTAGTAATACTAATATACTAGAATATATAGCAAAACAGCACAGTAAATATATAAAATTACCAGGTTTTTAAACCTGGTATCTAAAATTTTTTTTATAAAACTTTTTTTTAAGATTTTGACTTTTTTACATTTTGACATTATGTCACAGTTATCTTATATATGATGCAACAGAGAAATAATATTAGAAGAAATTAGTTAAAACATAGAGATAGTATAAAATAATAAAATCCTACAGAGAACTCTGTGTTTATATAATTTGATTTAAGGGGGAGATAATGTATTTTATTTTAGTAAATAAACAAATTTTTAATGATCTCTTCCTATTAACATTTAATAAAAAGACTTATAAAGAATCAAATATTATTTTCTATTACGTAGCGCTGAAAAACTTGAAAGAAGGTGATGGGAGTTAAGGATGTGTTATAAGCTCAAACAGCATGAGAATGCTGTAAGCTCAATTATCGGCTGGTTCCTAGTTTTAATAATACTTTCTACTGCCACAGCTGCTATTATTTTTAGCACTATACAACCTATCAACGAAATAAAAACAAAATCTGTGACTGATGTTGTAGCTGATGCTTTTGAAGGTTTTGATATAAATATTGCTAACTCTTTATCATCCACATCTGTTCCAAAAAAATTAGAAATATCAGTTGATAAAGGTACACTTGAGGTCGATCCTATCGGTGATAGGATTGCTATTATGTATACTTATAGTGATGAATTTGATTTTACTTTTATTACTTCTGATGTTTTAGAACATATTAATTTAGAAGATGATGTGGAAGTTATTGATATTTCTTTAGGATCTCTAATAACTTGGGCACATCCTACTTGGACAGACACTCTTCATGTAGATTATTATCCAGATCTTTCTACTGGTATAGATAATGATATTGATGTTCAAAAATTTAACTCAGATACTTGTCTTCTTATACAACTAAGAGACCCTGAGTACCCTTTAGATACTTCAGACGATCCTGATAATCATGCTGATGATGATCCTGCTCATGAAAAAGTACCTTTTGGTTGCATATGGATATTTGACCTAGGGAGAATAACTTATGATTCTTATAATCCAACAGGTGAAGAATTAGGATCCTTAACAGGTGGACAAAGCTCTAAAGTTATTTATGAAAACCGAGGTGTATTAAGAGATAGTCCTAACTCAAGATATGTGCAGTTGGCAAAAAATATTATCAATAATGAAGACAGCATAATTCAACTCAACCTAGGATTAATAAGAGGGAATCCTATTTCAGTTAGTGGTGGTGGAGTGTATCAATTAGATTTTCAATTATTAAACTACGATGTTCTAACCCAGGTAAATACTATCGTTTATAACTTAAAAATACAGATTTCTGGAAAATATCAGCAGGAATGGTACGATTATCTTAAGGCCAATCTTATAACGTATAATACGTTTGAGCCTGAATCAGCTACTACATTACTTTTTAACAGTGGACAACAAACAAATCTGGTTTTATCAGATTTCGTTGTAAAGATAAATAACATAAATATTAAATAAATCAATGAGAAAAAGGTGGTAATAAAACTGTTAAAATTTCATAAAAAAAACTATGCTGTTAGCACGGTTATATCAGTTTTACTTGTTATAGGTTTAGTTGTATCTTCTATGGCTATAATCATATTTTGGGCTATGCCGCTTTTAGAAGAAAAAGCAATGAAAAATGAGATGCAAAGTATAATTTATAGTTTTGAGATGGTAGATAATAATATTGAAAATATGCTTATTGAGGGATCTGGTGCAAAACGAATTGTTGGTCTTATATGCCCAAATGATAAGGGTTCACTTTCTATGAGTTCTTACACAGATAAATTTATTGTGATGTATTCATATGATACTACTTATGGTTTTTATACAACTGAATTAAATGATGAAGACAATTATTTTAATATTATTACGACTGGTACAGGATTTAATAGAGCAGATATATATTTTCTTGACCCAGAAAATGAGTTAACTCCTTATGCTAATTCCTATGGTTTTGTCCATCCTAAAAGTTATATAAGAGAAGTGACAGTAAACCCGAGTACAAATCCTATTAATGCAGGCAATGATTTAATAGGAAATCTTATGATAAATTTATTTGATACTAGTTTTTCTAGCAATGAACCTAAAGGTAGAATCTGGGTTTTTGATCTGGGATCTATAACCTACCAAGCATATTATGGTGCTGGGACTCAAAAAACAGTTTATCAAAACGGAGCAATATTTTCAACAGGTTTTGATGACAAAGGAATTTTAAATGAGCCTGCTTTGATTACAACCTCTAATGCAGTAGCTCTTAGAATAATACAGATAAAAGCCTCAAGTGGTTTTGGAGGTCGTGGTACCCCAAGACTGGGTCTAGATTTGAAAAATAATATCAAAAGAGAAGAGCCTATTGCCCCCTCTGGCGATGAGCAAGATAGTGTTTATAACCTTAAATTTCAGATATTTGGAGAAAATCGACAAAGTTGGCTTGATTATTTCACAAAAATAGATGGTTTTGACCATTTTATCCCTGATTCTAACACAGTATATTACGTTACTACTAATCCTATAAGTTTTATCCTTGATTGTTCCTTTATAGAAATAAATATTGGTTAGACTTGGAGGAATTAAAAAAATCATGTTTAAACTAATCAAAAACAACAAAGCAGTTTCTCAAGTGCTTAGTTTTGTGTTAAGCCTTGGTTTAACTGCTACCGTAGTTGTAGCAGCTGGTTTTCTAACTACTTATTATGTAGATAAAAATCTTAAATCTGCAGCACAGGCCGAGGCTGAAAACCTTGCAAACCAGGTAGTTAACTTATTAATTAATGCTTATCTAATAAAAGAACAGTACCCAAATGCAGATTATTCAACAAGTATGGATATTCCTTTAAAGCTTGTGAATCATTTTTATTACACTATAACTGTTAACGACAATGGTGTTCATGTTAACTCTAAAGATAATAGTGTACAAGTTACAAAAACATATTTTTATCCACTGAATACTAACGTTGTAGACTCATCTGTAGATGGTTCTGAGGGTGGCTTAACTGTTAATATCGCATTAATTGGAGGAGTTGGACCGGGCAGAGAAATCAGTGTGGAAGGTGGTTTATAATATGAGAAAAATGAATGATTCAGCGCAATGGCAACTGATTGAAGTAGTCCTTGTCGCAGGCATACTTTTTGCTGCTACGTATCTTGTAAGAAGCTCAAATATAACAGTTTATAAAAGCATTGAAGAAGAAAACCCACTTAAAGCCCAGGGTTATGATGCTCTTGAGAGTTTAGCTTCACAAACAAGAGGAGTACCTGGAGGCTATCGTACTTTATTAGAGTATTATGTTATAGAAAACCCTGGAACAAATCCTGGTGATGATTTTAAAGCCGCTATTAAAGAGTTTTTTCCATCTTCCGATGTAAATTTTAAAATTGAAAGAGTTGATATAACCTATTTAAAAAACCATCAAAACGCAGTTCCAGCAGATTATGTTACTCCCTTAGTAGATTCTGTATATTGGGTTGATGAAAAATCCTGCACTGTAACTAGAGTAGTAGAGCATAATAGTAATGTGTATAAAGTTGTTTTATACCTTTGGTATAACACGTGAGGATGATTAGATTTATGAAAAAAACTAGTTTAAAAAATGATCAAGGGCAACTACTGTTGATAGGCGGAGTTATTATTACTTTTTTAATACTGGCTATGTCAGCGATTTCTATTAGTGTATCAAATATTAACAAACCGGTTAGTAAAACAGATTTCATAAGGCAGGATTATGCAAACATCCGGGAGGAATTTGGCCGGGCATTATATGATAAATTAAAAGACAAACGTCTAGATGTAACCCCAGCGGATGATGCATCCTCTCATCCAATATGTAGAACTCATTTTGAATACCAAAAAGAGATGTTTATTTATACTGCTAAATTAGATGGTTATTATTTCAACGCAGTTTATTTTAGTACTGATTATTCCGGTGGATTATTTATAGGGTTAACAGCAGATCTTACTTTTAGTAATGAAAAAGAATCTGTCTCCGAGAGGGTAACATATGTGTTTTTCCCCTAAAAAACAAAGTTTTAGAAGATTATACAGTGATAACTATGCTGTTAGTCATCAGCTAGTCAGTATCGCAAGTCTATCTATTTTTATATTGGTTGTCCTTGCTGCTGTTATAAACTCGGTACCTATATCACCAGACACAAATGCGATATCAGATATAACTGATAAAAAAACTATGGCTTTACAGATATCAACAATATTAACTGATTCATCGACTGTGGGAGTTAAGATGTACCCGGGCTCATCACAACCACGTTTATTAAGTCTGACTAAAATTAATGCATTAAATTATAATAATTTTAAAATGACTCTTGGATTGCCAAGTTATATAGATTTTGATATCGTTATAGATTTTGTAAAATCTGGTATTGCTATTGATCCTATAGTAATTAATCCATCATTTTCAAGTGATAATCTGTTGATAACTAGATCTGTATACGTCCTTATATACGATGATAATGACGATTACACCTGGGATTATGAATATGCGATATTACAGGTAAAAATAGCTTAAAAATATTATAACAGCCATTTTTTTAAACAATATTTGAAATCTAATCTCACTTTTGTTATTTATAATCTAATATATCATCTCTTTTTATTATATCTTTTAAAGTATCAAAGTTAAACTGTGTCCCAGAACAACCATTTTTTAACAAAGGAATTCCCTGTGCAGGTATGTTAAACTGCTTTAGCATATCCAATGATAGTTTTAACTCATCAGTACAAGCAACCCCAACTATACCCTCATAGGCATTATTATGAATTATCTTTCTAACACAAGAAGCCCCAGGTAGAACATACACATCATAACCTTCTTTTTCTGCAAGTTTTGTAGCCTTATTTATCAAACAATCATCAGAGCAATGATTACATTTATACGTAGAAGTATTAACATCAAAATCTGCTTTGCATCTAGAATCCATATATTTTCTGCAACAGTGTGGGAGAAACAATGCTCTCTTGTTTGTTTTTAAAAAATTCTCTCTATCTATACTATTTTTTATATCAATATGAATGATATCCTCGATAACAGTTATTGAGTCACCAATTGGTAAACCTGTTATTTTATTTACATTGAATTTTTTTACAAGAGTCCTTGCCGTTTCCCCGATTTTATGAGGAAGTTTTTCTTTTTCAGTAAACTCAGCAATATCCTTAAACAAAGCTTGTGATAATTTTGATAAATCAAATGTAAACTTATATGACAATATATCATCTCATAATCTTTTTTTATGGTGTTAAACGTGTTCTATCCCTTGGAAACAGGATACATTCACGAATATTTTGAATATCAAGTAGCTCCATCAGGAATCGTTCGATTCCAAAACCAAAACCACCATGAGGCGGCATACCATAGCGAAAACCTTTGAGATAAGCATCGAAATCATCAGGGTTTAAATCGCATTCTTTCATTCTTTGTTTAAGAAGTTCTACATCATGTATACGTTGACTACCAGATGCAACCTCCACACCTTTGCATTCTAGATCAAAACCTCTTGAGTATTTATCTCCTTCAGGCATCGTATAAAAAGGTTTAGCTTCAATTGGGTATTTTGTTATAAAATAAAACTCCTTACCATCTTTTTTCATAATATCACCAAGGAGTTTTTCTTCCTCAGAACCAAGATCGTCTCCCCATTTTATCTTGCTGCCTTTTTTGTTTAATTTTTTAATAACCTCATCATATGCTACCCTAGTAAATGGTAGTTTTGGAACAGCAATTTTTTTACCAAGAACCTCCAACTCATCTTTGCATTCACTTGCTTTTTTCCACATATTATGAACAAGGCCTTCCAGGACTTTCATAACATCTTCTTCACTACTTATAAATGCCATCTCAAGATCAACTGCTGTTGACTCATTAAGATGCCTACGAGTATTGTGCTCTTCTGCTCTGAAATACCAGGCTATCTCATAAACCCGATCAAGACCTGTGGCCATCATCATCTGTTTATACAATTGAGGAGATTGAGCAAGAAAAGCTTCTTTTTCAAAATATTTTAGTTTAAAAACATCAGTCCCTCCCTCAGAGGAGCTAGCAATAATCTTAGGAGTATGAACCTC
>Ga0172362_10004126_pt1 | contig 12595 bp, 13 predicted proteins | sample LakKivs1_kivu2a2_FD_114534 | JGI IMG/M metagenome (GOLD analysis project Ga0172362, IMG submission 114534) | Sediment microbial communities from Lake Kivu, Rwanda - Sediment s1_kivu2a2 | ecosystem: Environmental > Aquatic > Freshwater > Lake > Sediment | place: Rwanda: Western Province, Lake...
AATTTGTCTCATTTTTCTTTTCGGTCGGTGTAATAAATGCGTTATTAGAAATATAAATGTTAGAACTTATGTAGCCTCTGGCATTTTAATAGTCGGAAGTAAGAACGTAAATGTTAAAAATTGTCAAGTTAAAGATTGTTTAAACAAAGATGGTTCATTTGAGTCTTTTGGAGTTGTTAGTTCTGAAAAAATAAAAACAGTTGGGTGTAAAGCCGAAAATATTAAGACAACATTTATTTCTAACACTCCTTCAACTGGTCATGGAGCTGTAGGATTTGTCTGTACTCTTTCAACCGATCTTTACTACGAAAATTGCAGCGCTATTAATTTAAGAGGTTGCTGTGATGATGCCACAGGTTTATTAGTTTTTATAAGTGTAACTGATATAATTATTAAGAAATTTTATGCTGAAAATATAACAGCAGGAGTTATTACTAATGGGTGTCAAAAAGCATCTGGAGTTGAAATTTATGGCAGTGATGTAAAAGTAACCGATTCAGTTGTTAAAAATGTTTTAGCTGTTAGTCCACTAGATGATCAAGCTTCTGGTTTCTCTTGCGCGATTGGTCCAGATGTAAAATTTGTAAGATGTAAAGCCGAAAATATTTCTGTTGTTGATCAATACGGAAATGGCAATTCTGCATTAGGATTCGGAACCGGGTTCGGATGGGCACCAGATCCAAGACCATCATTAGCTGTTCCAATTGTTGATGCATATTATGACGATTGTTTCGCCAAAAATTGTCAGGTTGGGTTTGACACTTGGTATCATATTAATTCAAAATGGAAAAATATAACAGCTTGCAATTGCGCAATCGGATTTTATAATTTTTTAAAATCTCAAAGAACTATTGCTTGTTCTACTTGTGCTGGGTGTGAATTAGGCGTTACAGTAACATTGACCAACCTTGCCAGAAATAATGAATTCATTAATGTCAAATCATATTATAAAGAAGATCCCCTCTGCAAAATTTGCAAAAAATAATTTATCTAGCATATTTTCAATAATTATGAAAGTTTATTGAAAAAAAATTAGTTAAAACTTATATAATTATGATATATAAAGATGTCCCTTAAGAAATTAAACTATATTGGTTCAAAACATAGTTTACTGGATTTTATACAGAATACTATTGAGGAAAAAACCGGAATAACTGATTTCTCAAATGCATCAATTGCTGATGTTTTTTCTGGGACAAGTAGTGTTGGACATTTATTCAGAAATTTAAATGCGAAGGTTTTTTCAAATGATTTGGAATATTATGCGTATGTTATTGCAAGAGCTTCCATATGTTCAAATTATACTGTTAGGTTGGAAAATTTGATAAATGAATTAAACTCAGTAGATTCCTTTATTGGAATAATTGCTCAAAATTATTCTGAAATTGGTGCGGATGAAAGAAAATTTTTTACAATCGAAAATGCCAAAAAAATAGATGGGATGCGAATACGATTAGAAAATATGAAATCTGTACTTACAGAAGATGAGTATTATTTTTTATTAGCATCGATTATTGTATGTGCAGATGCCATTGCAAATGTCCCTGCTATTTATGGAAGTTTTTTAAAACAATTTAAGAAATCTGCTCAAAAAGAAATGTTATTATCGCCAATACATTTGAAAGAAAATTCTTGCCCAGAAAATCGGGTATTTAATTGTGATTGTGTTAGTATGGTTGAGCAAATGGATCCAGTTAATATAGTTTATTTGGATCCCCCATATAATGAGAGACAGTATGGAAAGAATTATCACGTTTTGAATTATATTGCAAAATATGATTCTGAAATGGAGATTTATGGAAAAACTGGATTGATACGGAATACGACATTGAGTGATTGGTGTATGAAAGCAAAAGCTGCCGATAAATTAGAAGAACTAATGGAAAAATTAAGTACAAAAACCGATTGGGTATTTATGTCTTATAATAATGAGGGAATTATTCCTCACGAAACTATACAAACAATATTCAATAATTATTGTGAGACTGATTTAGTTTCAACAAATTATAAAAGATTCAAAAACTTCAAATATAATGAATCTGGTGAAACTAATGAATATATTTGGGTTGGGAGATTTAATTAAACGATTTAGTTGTGGAAAATAAGTAAAAATTTAAACAAATAATCTAGTGATTGCTGATATAAATAATTTTTATAAATTTATATATTATAATTGTTTATCTCCTAAAAAATTTTCCAATTTTTCTTCCTATAAAACTAATTCCTTGAACAACAAAATTCGACCAATCTTCATCTGAATATGGAATAGGTGGAAGATCGCATCCGGAATGGCTACAGGGGCCACCATGCATATTTTTAACACAGTGAATTTTATTAAAATTTTCAATGTAATGTAATTTTAATCTATCATCCTCCTCACAAAGGCTAATCTGCCAATTGTAATGAGTAACAATTTCACCATAAAAAAATTTGTGCAAATTTCCATCCTCACAATTCTTCATAAAATACCAAATCGCCTCATTCTGAATCACATGATTAATAAATTTTCTTGAAACAAAGGGTATATATGGATGTCTTATTGCTGATTTTTCATCATACATAATACTTGTATGGTGAAGTGGACAAGCATTAATTGAAATACCGGGTAAATTTAAAGTTGCTGATATAAATTGTGCAATAGTTCCTCCAGCTGAATGACCAGTTACGAAAAAAGTATAATTATACAATTCTCCTTGGACATCATTCATAATTTGTCTGCTTGATTCAAAATCTCTTTTCCATAAATAATTTGTAATAAAACCTTGAACATTTCGGTTGACATCATTTAAATTGTCCGAACCTTTAAATGCAACAATCGCACGTTTTAAGTTTTCTTCTATTATTAATACAGCAGAGACTTTCCGATTGAAAATATTTCTTCGAATAACTTTCCAAGTTTCATCATTTTCTCTGATTTCTTGATAAAAAGGACTATTATATGACGCCAAACAAGCAAAACAAAAAATACGCAAATCGGGCAATTCCTCCATTTCTTTTATTGTATTTATAAATAAATTTATTCAGTATCAATTTTTCACAAAAATACTATTTATTCCTCTTTCTAACTTTTTCCTCCATCTCAACAAAAGAATGTAACATCAAATTTTCTTTACAATCAATTTTATCAGTGTAATCAAATATAGCGTTGATTCTTTGATGAAATCCTGTAATTGATCTGTAAAAATTCATATATTCATCATTTAATGAAAAAACACATAAAAATTTTCTTCTTGGATTTTCAACCAAAGATCTTAAATCTGACATTGACAAAGAATAAGGTCCATTATTTGGACGTTCTCTTATCGTTCCAGTTAATTGATTTATATCAACCATTCTCCACCCTATATCCGAAAAATCACAAACTACATTTTCAGGTAATTCAGATACTATATTTAATTCAGTTCCTTTAATATTACGATCAAAACAAATATGCGCATATCCTAATTCTTTTGCCAAGAAATATGATGTTTTTGTCTTTCCTGATTTGGTTGGACCAACAATCATAATGTAATTCATTAAACCATCTTCGATTTGTTGCTTCCTTTTTTTAACAAAATCAATAACTCCATCTTGTGCAATCTTGTTCACTTCTGGTATTAATGGGGGAATAATATGAATTTCAGGTTCGAGAATTCCTTGCTTAGCATTATATAAAAGATGAACTTTTTTTTCTTCTAATTTTCTTTTGTAATTAACCACAAAATTATCAGGTAATTCAAAAAAAAGATCAATACTAAAATTTACCTGCAAACATTCAATATTTCTTATTCTGAAATATTTTCTTTCATTTCCTACCATAAAATACATTATCCCATCTGAAGGAAGGCTGTAGTCTTCAAAATTACTTTTACAAGTTTTAATTTTAACATCAATTAAACTTCTTTCAGATGAACTGTAAAATTTAAATTTTCTTTCATCAAAGATATTGTATAGAAATGATATAAATTTATTATCCACCAAAGAATCTCTCATTGTTAAAGTTTGAAAGATTTGTTTGTTTTCGATTGCGATTTCATCTTCGTTTTTTCCTTTGGTGTTTGTTTCTCCTTTTTTGAGACCGAAAATAGTACAAAAATTTGAAATCATATTTAAAAATTCTAATCCTTTCACAATAATATTAAAAAAATTTTTTGATTGAGTAGTTTGGCTCATTTTACGCTTAGAAAAAATTACGAAAGTAAGCATCAATTTTTAATTAAGAATAGTCATATTTATGGATGTTTACCAAATTAAATATTATAAAGATATGAATAACCCATTTTTCATAAATAATAAGAATTTAACATATCCTTTCTTTTAATATTTCTTTTTAATTCCTCAAAATAAGGGTAAGTACTATGAACAAGTAATTTTTTTAAACTAATTGGCATATCTGGCAATCTCCTCTTATAATTTCTCGGCAAAATTAAAATCTCCAAACCATCCTGTATTTCCGTAAATTTATGATTAAAATGACCTGTTATTGGAAAATAAATTTCCTTTAATTGTTTGGGGAAATACTCAATCGGTTTATTAAAAAATTCTCCAAAATAAATTACCCTCAAAGAATCCGGCAAATTATCAATTGACCTATCAAAATATTTACTTAATTTCAACTCCTCCAAAGTGTATGGCAAATGATCAAGCGGATGATCATAATAAAATGAACAAAAAATAATTGACTTTATACCCGTTGGCAAATTATCTATAGGATAACTAAAATCTATTCCAAATACTATTGATGTAATATTATTCACTCGCATCACCTCAATTAATGAATTTGTAATTGGTTCATTGAATTGGTGAGTAAATTTTATTTTATTTTTTTGGATAGAATACATAATTATTATTCTAAAAAAATAATTTTCTTTTAACTACTTTTTGAAAAATTGATTAATTTTTACATTATTTTGTTTGAAATTAAATGGATAAATCTGAAATATCTGTTAAAATTGCTCAACAAGTGATTGAAAAAATTAAGAAAAATGATTCATATACCTATTTTAGATTTAAGCTTCCATTGAATGAAATTGATGGAATTAAATGTCAAACAAATATTAGTATTCTCTACACAGGAGTGGAAAAAGATATTGAGATCAAAATTTTTATACTCAGCAAACATATCAAAAAAACCTGTCGGCACAATGTGAAAAAATGTTATTTTAGATATGAATTTAATTCTTTCAGCATTACCAAATCAAATGTTGTCGAAATATTCAAAGATAAACTAAATGAAATTATACTCATTTTATCAAATCTCTCATTCAGCAGCTACCGTGGAAAATTTTTAGAATCCGAAATAGTTAAACTTGAATACGATATTAATGATTTTTTCTTTGATTCTTCCAAAAAAGATGACACAAATGTCTGCTTCATTTGCAACGAATTTGTTAGAAATAAATTCCGCTTACGTTGCTGTAAAAAAGCAATGTGTCTTAAATGCCGAGAAAAAAACATTGCAGTCAAAGGTTCGGATGCGAAATGTCCATTCGGATGCGATAAACAAATTAGATATCTTCGAGAATATGTTTATCTTGATAATGAAGATGATTAGTAAAAAATGATGATAAAATAAAGGCTGTAGTTGCTCCACCATTCCCGCAAAATGGATCCCAAAAATTATAAAAAAATAAATTTTTACTAAATAAAATGACAAAAGGTTTGTAATTTTTTTTCATAAACCCGTACCCATATACCAACTTCTACAAACTTGTTGAAGCTGAAATAAACAAAGAAGAATTGGGATAATGACCCCTACATTATTTTAAGTTTATCTCATCAAATATTGCAATTGTATCTTGGGAAGAAATGAATGATTATCAATATCGTGTTGGTGCAAAGATTGGAATTGAAAAAATACTTATATCGTAATAAAGATGGTTTGTTTGAAATTTATGATGGGGTAACAAAAGAATTTATTTCGATTGAAGATCATAGAGCATAATTTTACTGAATTACTTTGTTAAAAATTTGTTTTATTTCCATAAAAAAGTGATTTTTATTTTTGGTGAATATTATAAAGCTAATGGGATGAAAAAATTCCTTGAGGTTTTCGATATCTTATATGAGATTAAAGAAAATATCTCTGATAAACACTTTGTGACATTGAATAATATTTTTAAGGAAATGTACGCTGAAATTGAAAATTATGAGGAAAAAGAATACAGAAATAATAAAAATTTTGATTGTGTTATCAGAATTGAAAGAGATAATGATGAATCTAATTCTGACAATAACAGTGATGAGGATGAAAATTCAGAAGAAGAAACACCGAACTCCATTAGTTTAAAACAATATATCGAAAATATAGATGGAAACAATATTCGACATAATTTTAACCATACAAACCTGGAACAATATTTACAAAGAACTCAAGGAGACAAATATAGTCCATCTAAAATTGATGAATCGATTGAACAAGAAGTAAGAGATGCAGTACCAGTAAAAGATTTGGAGAATCCTTCAAGGATAGTATTTTTTGTTATAGATAATGGAGAATTGAATTTAGTTGAATTGGATGAAAATAACTTAGGTGAGATTGTTGGACCAGTGGAAGAAGATGAGAATGGAATTTATGAATTTAATGATAAGAAATGGAAACTTAAATAATACAAAAATTGATAGTAAATAAAAAAAAAATTTTTCAGAAATTATAAAAAAAATGGATAAAATTATTTTTGCAGGTATCTCAATCAGCAGCTTTGCTCTTATAGCATTTATCGAAATGGTCAGAGCAACCATAAAAACCAGAGAACATCCAGTCATCGGAAGAGCAATCCTCTGGTTTATTTCCAAAAAACATAAACACAATATATTTGGACCTTATTATTCCAAAACTGAATTTTATTCAATTGATGGCGCAAGTGAACTATATGATCTCCCAATAGTTGGTTTTGAATATTCAGAATTAAGTTGGTTGATTTTAGGATTAAAGATTAAGATAATTGCTGGTGAAAGACCCGATGAATATGTTTATGAAATTTCCGGCACAAACTGCGAAAAAAGATTAAAAGAAATTATTGAAGAATTCAATAACTTGTTTTACACTTATTTTGAAAAAGAAGATTTAATCAGAATTCCACAATACAAATTATTTCGTTACTGGGATTTTCGACCCCAAACAATTAAAACATCTCATATCCTTTCATATAAAAAGTACCAACTTGATGCACAATCTGGAATTATTGAAAGATTTTCCAATAAAGAAATTCGAGGTATCATTCTTGAACGTCAATCTAAAATTTACTCTTCTCTCCAAGAAGATTACGTAAAATACCTTGCATACAAAATGAAAAGACCAATTTACGAAATCGATACACAATATCTCGGTGATGAAAAACTTATTTTTAGTAGCAATCTTCCTATAAAATATCTCGATGATTTAATGTTACTATTAACTATACAAATAATTGATGAGAAATCAATTATTTTTTTCAATACACTTGACTACAAATTCGGATTAGATTTGCTTGTTAAAACTATCACCGATATTATTCCGGCGGATACTTTTATTGTTTTTGGAACAAAGAATAAAGATCTATATAAAATCACATCGATGGAGAAAATATCAGTGCTTTTCTAAAAAATATTATAAAATATCTATTATAATTACATTGAAAATTTACCAACCTTAATCAAATGCACCGACGAAAAAACTGGACTATTTATATGACAATAATCATCGGGTAAAATTATTGTTTTTAGATTTGAAGGTAGTTTTTTTATTTCTTCATTAAAAAAACTACACACCTTAAAAAATCTATCACGACCCAAATAAAATACATTTCTCCTACAACCTAAAACTAAAAATTCAATACTATCTGGTAGACAATTAATATCTAGATCCCTGCAATTACATATGGATAAATGTTTTAGCCCATTTGGAAAATTTGCAACACTATTACAAAAATCAAATAATACCAATCTTTTCAAATTTCTTGGTAAAAAATCTAATGGTTTGTTGTAAGAATTATTTATTTCAAGACTTGTTAGATTTTCAGGCAAATTATCTAATGATCCATAATAACGATCTACAATATATAAACTTTCAAGAGATTTTGGTAAATTATCAAGTTTTTGCGAAAAATTACCTCCTATCTGCAAAAATCTTAAATTACTTGGTAAATTATCAATCGAATTATTAAATTCTCCACCAATTCTTAATTCTATAAGACCCTCCGGTAAATTGTCTATTTTTGAAGATCCATTCATACATAATAATTGTAAATTTTGCGGTAAATTATCCAAAGAATAATGATAGTTGTTTCCAATAACTAAATCTTTTAGATTATTTGGCCATTTTTTTATTTGGACATTATAGAGATAACCCATATCAATTTGAGTAATGTGATCAGGTAGAAAATCAATAATGTTTATATCCATCACATCATTCAATCTAACTTCTTCGATATTTTTAAGGATATCTTTTAGTTCTTGTAGTTTGTTTATTTGAAAATGTTTTGAAATAGTTATTCTACTTCCCTCTATTTTATACATTTATATTTCAAGGAATTCAATGTTTTTTTATTCAATTTTTTACACTTCACCCGTCTGTGCCGACTTTTCAATTGTCTCTATACCAATGTCACTTTTAGAATTACCATTCATCCAACAACAAAATATTCTCAAAATGCAATGATACCATCTTTTTTGTCTTCTATATTCAATGTATTTATCAATTTCCTTTGATAATATATTATCCAAACCCAATATCTCCGAATTAAAACCAATAACATCATGAATTAAATTTTCTTTGATTGCATTTAAATCTTTTAACTTTTCTTCTTTTTTATCAGATTCTTTTGATTGAACCTCACAAATTTTATTGTAAATAAGGTTTAATTCATGCGTTTTTATTTTCCAGGAATTGCGACGTTTTTTTATTTCAGAAAAAATATTTGTCGAATATAACCTTGGATACCTGTATCTTATCGCAGATGGAATAATAAATTGATTAATTTCCTTTATCTCTTCAATATTATGTTCTAGACTTTCTATAAAACTGTCTAACTTGTTCGATATATCCTCAATATGATTTAATTTCGTATCAGAAAAATGCATAATTTTCCCTGAAAAAAATTCGCATTTTGTTTGCAATTTATCAAATTTATAGGCTGAAACTCTATGAGATTCTGCCTTTGCATCCAATTTCAAATAAGATATCATGGCCAATAAAAAACTATTTAATGCAGTCAAAGATGAAACCACATAAGCGCCATATTTATAATCACCCATCGAAACACTTAATACCGTACATATCGCAGAAACACAAATTGCTGGAACCATTAGCATATTTAAAAAATATTCGCAATGAGATTTGGATTCAATATATAAAATTTTTTGACCTTTCAAATAAATTGCAATTAAGTCAACTGAGGTTGCACATCTTGTTTTGTGGGCCCAAAAGGTGGTTTCAACCGTATCCATCATATGCCGAAATGAACCGATATCTCTTGCAATTAAGTTATTTTTTGTGTTCATTAAAGAATATTCAGATGGTTTGTTTGGTTTTGATGAAGGTGACTTAAAAGCTTGTAACTGTAATTGGAGATCTTGATTTAATTGGGATTCAGTGCGTTGAAGTTTTCTTGCATAAAATTCATCAGATGGAGTTGGGGGAGGAGGGGGGATGTCGGATGGTGGTTGTATTTTTTCGGAAATTGGACGTACACCGGCGGCTTCTTCTACTTTTACATTTTTTTTCATATTTAATAATTTACCTAAAATGTTAAATACAAATAAACGCATCAAGATGAATTTTTATTATTATTCTGCAAAGATATAATTTTATCAGTCGTTGGCTTTAATGCCTTCGCAAATATTCCATATAACATCCCAAAAATTATAACAAAAGTAATTATACCAGATATTATTGGATATAACTTGAATTGCTGTCCTCGAATTGAAAAATATAGTCTTTTTGCACCAAAAAAAGAAAAAATTAGCTGGAGTGTTGGTTGAATGATACCATCTGACAAATCCTGCATAATTTTACTAAATGAAAAACCTAAAGCAAATGATATAAATGTTGAAATAACTGCAAAATTCGCCAAAAATTGCATTAAATCATTTGGATTCTTTACATCATCTTTACTTTCACCCTTTTTCTTCTCATCCATTATAATTATATAAAACAATTTAAAAAATTTGATTTTTTTTATAGTATATCTTCCGATTGTTAAAAATGATTCGTAAATATATATTCCTCCTTTTTGGAATGCCCTTTATTACTTTTTTCACATTACTTTCCTTCATTCTTTACATCTTCTCATGCGGAAAAATAAACTTCAAGTTTTGGGAAAAAAATATTTTAAATATTCGGTATCCTTCCAATATCTTATATTTTCTTTTTTCTCTTTTTATATGCATTGATGTTATTATATTCTCTTTTATTTATCTATACTATCCCAATAAAATTCACCCGATTGATAAAGATATTCATTGGGGAGATATTGATAACAATTTGATTTACACTCAATCAGATAACAAATGGAACTATAATATAACTAATAGTAAAAATCATTTATCAGTTATACAGGATTGTCCATCAGGAAGTATTCATAGTGTTTATTTATTATATTGTGATAAAATCCTTGGAAAAATGATTGGAAAAGAAAATAATAATTTTTATGAATATGATATAATTGTTAATGGAGTAAAAGAATTGCATATGAAGACTACAAATGGTATGCCAGGCATTATAGACGAAGAGTCTTTTTATTCAATGATCGGATATGATTTGAGAGGTAACAGAAGTATATATGTTAAATGGACTTCTTTTCCAAGCAATAAATTTTTCGTAAAAGATATTTATGGAGATGATGTTGTCAGTTATGAAAATAAAGATGGAAAATGGGAAATAAAAAGTTTAGGGGAAGAAAATGTTTTTTCTCCTGTTGCTGCATCAATCTATCTTGGTCATTTTCTTGTTCTTAATAAGGATTTAATTTCTAATGATATGTGCAATATAACATATGGTGTAATAATTATATTACTTTCTTTATCAATATTAGTATTTATTTTTTTGATAATTGGATATTGTATTTATAGAAAGAATTATTTGCAAAGTAATTATCTATACACACCTGTCTAATTTTTCCTTTTTGGAATTGAAGAAAGTACTGAAGAAATAAAACATATTTGTGTTATTTTTATAAATAATTGCTGTTGTGGTGGTATCATTGGTGTTTTTTTATATTTTTATAATGTAAATAAATCGAAAAATGCAATTCTAATCTTTTTGCATTTTTATTTCATTTAATTTCTTAAAAAATTCTCTTCGTTCGTACCAATGCGATTTGTAAGAAAAAATAGTTCTTTCCAAATTTTTATTTTGGAAATTTTCAATGAATATAGAAGTGATGTATTCTTTTACTCTTTTTTCCATTTCAACTTTTTCAATTTGACCTTTATGTTCGTCAATGTAATCAAGTCTAAATAATTCTGCATCGTAAAATGCAATCTCCCTTACGAATTCAATTACAAATTCATTTGGGATATTTGGTATTTTTGAGATAAAACTTGAAATACTTTTTATTACCATTCTAAATAGTCCGTAGGAATACTCAGAAATTATTTTTCTTACTTCATTCCTAATCAAATCCATTCTCTCTTCCGAAAAACAATCATTCACTGATATCTTCGACAATACCTTGGTCATAAATAAATTCTGCTGCTTAAAATAATCAACTTCAGAAACCATTGTTAGTTAGTTCTCCCAACATCAATTTAAAAAAAATTCAATTTTTTTAATTTAGGTAAAAGAGGATATGAGTTTTCGTTTATTTTTACAACAAACATTCGACATTTATGGCAACCAATGGAAAATACGTTCCTATCCATACAGATATCAACATATTGAAAATTCTTTTTTATATAGATTTATCGATGGAATATTTGATATTCATTGAAATATTACCATTCTTTCTTCCGCCCTTATTTTTTTATCATATGAACCATAATTATCAGTGACATAAAGATGTTTTTTATCTTCCCATATATATCCAACATAACCAATTATTTGTATATCTTTTACACCATATTTTTGCATTTTTTGTAAAAATTTACCACAATAACTTAATTTACTATCAATCGGATGATATGCAGTATTGCATACGAAAAAATGAATTGTTTTTACTTCCAATAATTTTTCTCCCAACATTTCATACATTTTTTCAAATAAAATTTCTGAAGTTAAACCTTCACTATTATACAATCCAATTTTTCCGAATTCTTCATGATGTCCTACGACATATATTGTAGTATTGGAATTTTGTATTTCATCTTTAATTAGAGCTATTGATCTTTTGGGAGAACTGAGACAGAAAGTTAAAAACGCTTAAAACGATTAGATTAAAAAAAAATCAGCTTAAAGAAAAAATGATATACATTATTATAAATGGACAAATGCCTTTTGTTAAAGCTAAAGAAGCCGCCAGACACTTTGACGTTTCCTCAGCTACTATCAGAAAATATGCTAGAGAAAACAGTATTTACACCGAACAATTACCATCAGGAAGATATAGATATTGGATTGACTCTGACAAACCAAAGCCAGAAATCAATACTGATACAAAATATACAATCGCCTATGCTAGAGTCTCATCTTATAAACAAC
>Ga0172362_10004130_pt1 | contig 12584 bp, 13 predicted proteins | sample LakKivs1_kivu2a2_FD_114534 | JGI IMG/M metagenome (GOLD analysis project Ga0172362, IMG submission 114534) | Sediment microbial communities from Lake Kivu, Rwanda - Sediment s1_kivu2a2 | ecosystem: Environmental > Aquatic > Freshwater > Lake > Sediment | place: Rwanda: Western Province, Lake...
AGGTCAGCAAAAGGACAAAAAGAGCGATAATACTGATAGAAGGCCTGCAGCCGCTGCTAAAGACAAAAGTAGAAGGAATAACAAAAGAGATGGCTGAACTTACAAAAACATTCTGCAAGGGAAGGGTAAATTTCCTTGTGCTTGACAAAAACAATAGCTCTGCGGGATTTTAGGATGAAAAAGATATTATTTTTACTGATTATTGCTTTATTCCTGGCAGGTTGCGTAAGCAAGAAAGGAGAAATAAACAATTTTATGGAATGTGTGGAATCAGGTTTTCCTGCGATTGAAACTTCTCCAAGGCAATGCAGCACACCTGACGGGCTGATGTTTGTAGAAGAGGCAGGAGGACCTTCATGCGAGGACAGATGCGGAGATGGGGTATGCCAGCTAGTTGTCTGCACAGGAAAAGGATGCCCATGCCCTGAAACAGGGATGACATGTACTGAAGACTGCAGTAAATAAGCATATAAAAACTGAAGAATAAGATTAATCAAATCTTTTAAGCAGATTTTTCATATATCTTAGCCATCATTCTATCCATCCTTTGGAGAGAAAATCTTGTCCTTGCTTTTTTCTTTGCATTAAGGCCAAGCTTTTTTCTAAATGAATCGTTTTCAACAAGAAGCTTAAGCCTGCTGTAGATCTCCTTCTTAAGATAGCTGTCAAGCCTTTTTGAAACTATAGACTGTCCGTTCTTTTCCTCAAGCATAAAATTATAATCATCAATCCTGACCAGCAAGCCTTCTTTGTTATTTCCTGCAATCTCAGGCAGCGCGAATGAATCGCTTGTTATGACAGGAAGGCCGTAGCCCATCGGCTCTACAAGAGAAAAATTCCACTCTTTTAAAGGAACTTTGACAAATATATCAGCTTCATGCAGACATTTATGATACAGCTCTTTATTGTCAAGAGGGTGAAAAGAGATATCTTTGCAGCTCTTCAAAATATTTAATACACTCTTATGCCTTAAAGAACCATAGCTCATATTTCTTGAAGAATCGCCTTCAAGATTCTTTGCGAATACAGTAAGTTTAGCATCAAAGCTCTTCCTTAGCCTTAGAAAGGCATCAACAATCTGCTCTCCTGAATCTTTATAGAAATCACTTGTAGCCATCAAGATATTTAGATAATCATCTTTCTTCTTTTTAAAATCAGGAACAGGCTCAAATCCAGGATATACAACTTCAGCCTTATTAAGTATCCTCTTATCTTTTATCTTTGCATAGTAATCTCCTGCCATATAATTATAGCCTGCTCTGCTGTTGAAGACTATTCTCCTACAGCTTTCCTTAAGAACCATATCTTTCCAGATCTCAAGTCTTGTCTTTCTGTCAAAGCTGACATCAAGAATCCCAAAATTAAAAACTACACTATTAAGGCGCTGGATATGGTTATCTGCTGAAATACATGGAAGGTTAGAATGAATAACATCAAAGCCAGTCTTTTTAGGAAAATAATAAAATCCTTTGTAAAATTCGGAATGATGTTCTAAATTATGAAAGCTGATATTTTTTGACGGGCTTCCGTTAAATTTTGAAGAGCTTTTGTTGACTACACCAACATTTACCATAAAATCCTCCTTTTGTCTGTATGAAATGATGATTATATAAATATTTGCTTACCAGGATATTTCAGATAACCTTATAAACCAATTTTAAGAACTAATTCTTATGGAAGATATAATAGAACTGAGGGCAAAGGCAAAACTGCTTGAGCCTCTTATCAGAATAGGGAAAAACGGACTTAGCGATGGAGCTGTAAAAGAGATAAAAAACACACTAACCAAAAAAAGGATGATAAAGATAAAGCTGCTTGGAGCTTTCTGTTCAGGAAAAGATAGGAAAGAGCTTGCTAACGAGATTGCTGAAAAGACAAACTCTGTCCTGATAGAAGCTGTAGGCAATATTGTTGTACTCCATAAAAAATGAGCTTCCAGGACATACCAAAAATAGAGGAGCCTGACTTTTATCTTGGGGTTGCATTCAGGAAGGCAAAGGAAAAGGCAGAGGCTGAAAGGCTGAAGAAAAGGAAGGACAGGCTGACAAAGAGCAAGCTGATAGAAGAGATAAAGATACAAGTTATATCCGGCAGCCTGCAGAAGCAGCTTAACAATATAATCAACAGGTTTCCAAGGATAGATGAGCTGGATGAGTTCTACCAGGAGCTGTTCAAATCTATGATCGATATCGTAATAATAAAAAAATCCCTTGCAGCAGTAAAATGGGCAGGCAGGAGCATAGATAAGCTATCAAATGATTATGCAAGAAGGATAAGGAAAAGCCAGGACATAACAAAGATAAACAGGATAAGGCAGGAGTATTACGGAAGAGCAAGCTCTTTTCTGAAACAGATCAAAGATAATCTAAAGTTCATCGAGGAGACCAGAAAGATAGTCAAGGAATTTCCTGTAATAAAGACAAAATATGAGACGATAGCTATCGCAGGATTCCCAAATGTAGGAAAAACAACCCTATTATACAAGCTTACAGGCTCAAAGCCGGAGATAAGCGCATATCCTTTTACAACTAAGGGAATAAATGTCGGATATTTTGAGGGAAGATATGATAAGATACAGATCTTGGATACACCAGGAACACTTAACAGGTTTGACAAGATGAATGCCATAGAAAAACAGGCTTATCTGGCATTGAAGTGTCTTGCAAAAAAGATAATCTATGTGTTTGACCTAACTGAGCCTTATCCTCTGGAGCTGCAGGAGAAGCTTTACAGGAAAACCAAAGAGATGAAGAAGCCAGTGATAGTCTATCTCAGCAAAACAGACCTGCTTGAGGAAGCGCAGATCAATGAATTCAAGAAAAGATATGAAATATCAAATATTGAAGAAATAAAAAAATTATTGACTAGCTTAGCCTGAAGTCTAGAGGAAAAGCTGTTTTGTGTTTCTATGCATACTTATCTGATGCATGAGCAAGCCTTATAACCTTTGTTCAAAGCCTTGGCTTTTGTCTTGAAAACAACTTTTGTCTTTGGCTTGATGTTCAGAGCATAAGGGCAGTGCCTTGTGTGCACCTTCTTGCCTTCTTTTGAGGCAACGTAAAGATGCCTTACCGGATGTTTATGTTCTTTTGTAGCCCTGATCTTTTCCCTAAGCTGCTCCCTCATCTTCTGAAGGATCCAGTGTTCGCCTGACTGCACTTCAGCCAATTTGTTTACAAACTCTTCCTGTTCTTTCCTAAACTCAATCAGCTCAGTCTGCATCTGGATTATATCAGATTTAGCCAGCCTGAATGAGTTCATCACGTTCTGTTCAATGACTTTCATTTTAATAAGATAGAATAGAAAGAAGTATATAAAGCTTTGGGTTTTGTAGTCTCTTTATAGTAGTAATATAATAAGATTAATCCTTAGCAAAAGCTTTTGGAATGTTGATCTTTACCAACAGCTTGCTCAGCTCCATCAAAATAAATCCAAATGATGCGATGCTTATAATACTCAGCCAATCATTCAATGATAATACAACTGTGCCAAATATGAGCTGCAAATGAGGCAGATAAATCACTGCAATCTGGAATAACACTGCAAGACATACAGCTCCAAACAGCCACAAGTTGGAAAAAGGATTAAGATGCTTCATTGAAGGATACAATGTCCTGCTGCTCATCACTGCAAACATCTGGAACATCACAAGCGTAGTAAAAGCGATAGTTCTTGCTTTTTCAAGGTCTGCATCCTTATAAGACATGAAAAGCAGGAGAGTTCCTGCACCCATAATGATCCCGAATGATACGATTGTAAAAAACATCTTTCCGCTTATAGGGCTGTCTTTCGGGTTTCTTGGAGAGCGCTTCATTATACCCTCTTCACTTGACTCAAAACCAAGCCCAAGCGCTGGCAGATTGTCTGTGAGCATATTCATAAGAAGTATCTGGAGAGGAAGTAATGGAAGAGGAAATCCTATAAGTATTGCTATAAAAACAGAGGTTATCTCGCCAAAGTTGCATGATAAAAAGAATTTAGTGGATTTGATAAGCTTGTCATATATATTCCTGCCCTCTTCAACAGCATTAACGATAGTTGCAAAATTGTCATCCACAAGCATTGCTTTAGAGACCTCTTTTGCCACATCAGTGCCAGTTATGCCCATAGAAATGCCTATATTTGCCTTTTTCAGGGCAGGCGCATCATTTACCCCATCACCGGTCATAGCCACTATATGGCCTCTCTTTTGCAGCGCATTAACTATCCTAAGCTTCTGTATAGGCATAGCCCTTGCTATTATCCTTACCTTTTCAATCATACTGCCAAGTTCTTCATCGCTCATCTTATCCATATCTTCACCATTAAGCACAATATCCCCTTCCTTGAACAGGCCTACCTGCTTAGCCACTGCTTTTGTTGTTACAGCATGATCTCCTGTTATAACCATAACCTTTATGCCTGCATCTTTGCATTTCTCAATAGCAGCCCTGACCTCTTCACGAGGAGGATCGATCATCCCGACAAGACCGACAAATATAAGGCTTTTCTCAACATTTTTTATATCATATTTTTTTGATTTAGGCATCTCTTTGTAGGCAAGAGCAAGCACCCTCAAAGCCCTGCGCGCAAAAACATCATTCATACCAAGGATCTCTTTCCTTTTCTTTGGTGTCATCTTTTTGACCTTGCCGTTTTCAAGGAACCTGTCGCAGACATCCAGAAGAAGGTCAGGAGCACCTTTTGAATAAGCTTCGATATTCTTCTTTATATGATTGTTAAATATAACAGACATCCTTTTCCTGTCAGAGTCAAAAGGCAGCTCTTCGACAAGAGAGAAATTACCCAAATATTTATCATCTAAATGCGCTTTTCTGCCAAGCACAACCAGAGAACCTTCTGTCGGATCCCCTATTATATCAAACCTTCCTTTATCCTCAGTGAGCTTAGAACTATTGCATAAGTAGCCTATCCTGAAAAGCAGATCCATCTTTTTTGTATTTACCTGCTTACCATCAAGGAAAAAACTTCCTTTTGGCTCATAGCCTGCGCCTGTAACATTGATAATCTCATTGTTGCAAAATATACTTGTGACAGTCATCTGGTTCTTCGTTATTGTCCCTGTCTTATCAGAGCATATAACTGTAACTGATCCAAGCCCTTCAGCAGCAGGCAGCTTTTTTATTAGCATATTTTTTTTCGCCAGCTCTTTTGTCCCTCTTGAAAGCCCGACAGTGACCACCAGAGGCAATGAATTTGGGATAGTTGAGACTGTCAGTGTAAGAGATAAAAGTATCAGCTCTGCAAATCTTATGCTTCTTAACAATCCTGTAACCATCACCAAAATCACCAAAACTATACAAACAACACCTATCTGCCTGGTCAGCTGAGTAAATTTTGCCTGTAAGGGGGTTTCAACATCCTTGGCAGTCTTCAGAGATGCTGCAATCTTGCCGAACTCAGTATTTATCCCTGTTGCTGTAACTATACTTTTTCCCTTGCCATAAGTCACTATAGTGCCCATAAAAGCCATGTTCTCCTGATCAGAGATAGATGTTCCTTTCCTGAACTCATCAGTAACTTTCTTAGAAGGGACAGACTCTCCTGTAAGGGATGATTCATCTATCTGCAGGCTTCTTGAATCGATTATCCTCGAGTCTGCCGGAATTATATCACCTGACTCAAGCAGAAGGATATCACCAGGAACAATCTCTCTTGCAGTGATCTTCATCTCTTTTCCGTCGCGAAGCACCTTGGCCATCGGAGCAGATATCTTCTTCAAGGCTTCGATAGCCTTTTCAGCCTTGTACTCCTGAAAAAATCCAAGTAGTGCGTTGATTATGACTATAACAAATATCGCGACCGCTTCTACCATCTGATTAAGAAATAGAGAAAGTATGCCTGCAAATGAGGTAAGCAGTATCAGCGGATCCTTTAACTGATCCAGCAGCATAAGAAGAGCAGTAAACCTTTTTTCCTTAGGCAGCTCATTGTAGCCGTACTCCTTCAGCCTGTTTTCAACATCTTTTTTTTGAAGGCCTTCAGCTGAGCTCTTCAGCAGCCTGACAACTTCATCTGATTTGATAGAATAATACTCTTCCATGCTGGATAACCAGAAAATAAGGATTAATAAATTTTGCTATTTGTATGAAATAAGATTTTATGAAGCAAAAAGCAAAATGTCTGCAGGACCAGGAAAATTCTCGTTTTAAGATTGTTCCTTATCTTAATAAATAAAATTATTGAATAGAAGCTTTGTTAGTTACTTCGACCCCATAAATCAGGTTGATTTGAAGTAGCAGAGTTGGGAATTACCTTATATTGAACATACCTTTATTAATATCTGATAAATTCTTAATCTATGATGGGAAAGATTGTACCAATAAAAAATCTAGACGAAATAAAAGAGGATCAACGCATCTGTGATTTTTGTAATCTTAAAGATACAGAAGATGAAATAAGATGTCCTAATGGCGGTGTGCCAGTTCCTCTTGAACCAATCAATGCAGAATGCGGGATCTATGATTGTTTTGGTGTTCCTGTGAAATTAACATATAATAAACAATAATCTTGGTCAATTTAATAACCAAATTGCTCTTTTATTATTTAGAATTCATTCTTATTGAAATTGTCTTAATATAGCGTAAGAAGGCTGTATTTAGGGCTTGTGGGTGCTGGATTTGATGCGTCATAATTTTGTTTTTGGATACCTCTTTATGGCCATGAACTAGCACTGGACACTGGACAAACAGAGAAAATATTTATAAGCTAATCTCTTTTTAAACAAAAAATGCCAACATACTCACACTCAAGACTTAGCACATTCGAGCAGTGCCCATTAAAGTACAAGTTTTCTTACATAGATAATATAAAAGTTGCAGGACAATCTGTTGAGGCATTCATGGGCTCTATGGTGCATGAGACTCTTGAAAAGCTATATGAAGGGGTGAAGATGCAGAAAATCCTTCCTTTGAAATCATTATTAGCATATTACACAGACATCTGGAAGAAGAACTGGAATGAAAATATAATAATCGTCAAAAAGGAATACAATGAAGAGGATTACAAAAAGCTAGGAGAGATATGCATAATAAACTATTACAATAAATATTCTCCTTTTGACCAGGACACGACAATAGCGACAGAAAAAAGGGTGATGATAGAGATAGACGGAGGCTACAGGCTTCAGGGTTATATAGACAGGCTAAGCTTCAAAGACAGCGTCTATGAGATACATGATTACAAAACATCTTCTTCATTGCCTTTGCAGGAGCAGGTAGATTCTGACAGGCAGCTTGCATTGTATTCTATCGCTGTGAGGGAAGGATTCAAGGATGCAAAAAAGGTCAAATTGATTTGGCACTATCTTGCTTTTAATAAAGATGTGAGTTCTGAGAGGACAGACAAGCAGCTTGAGGAGCTGAAGAAAGAGACTGCTAAAATAATTGATAAAATTGAAGCAACAAAAGAGTTCAATCCTGTTGTTTCAAAGCTATGCGATTACTGCGAATTTAGGGAGATGTGCCCAAAATGGAGCCATCTTGCAAAGCTTGAAGATAAAGACGTGAAGGAATTCAAGAAGGATGAGGGTGTCCAGCTTGTAGACAGGTTTGCAAAGCTTAAGCAGCAGGAAGCAGAGATAAGCACTGAACTGGACAATCTTAAGGATGCTATAATCAATTACTGCAAGCAGTTTGGTATAACAGCAGTTTTTGGAAGCGATAATAAAGTTAGCTGGGCAGAGACAGAAGCGATAAAGATTCCCAGGAAAGGGACAGAAGAAAGGGAAGAGCTTGTTAAAGTCCTGAAAGAGATCAGGAAATTCAGCGAAGTATCTGAGCTTGACACACATGCCTTGGGTAAAATCATAAAAGAAGGAGCATGGGACAAAGAATCATTAAACAAGATAAAAAAATTTGTCTCTTTTGAGAAAAGCGAAAGGCTGCATCTCGGAAAAAGGGAAGAGAGCGATTAATTTTATAAATAACTTCTAAAATAAGTTTTTTTATGAGTGGGCTCAAGGATAAGATTAACGAGTGCCTGGACAGACAGCTACATAAGCCTTATTTTGCAGTACAGGCATACTATAAAGCAAAATGTATAGAACCGGATTACAGATTCGGCTATTCTTGCAAGGATATGGCAGAGGCTATAGTGGATGATATGGGTTCTTCTGGCCATGAATCCTTTGCATTATCTTCTGTTGATGGCATTCATACGCTGGCTGTAGTAGAAGATAAAGGAAGATATTATCTAGCCGATCCTTCTATAGGACAGAGAGATTGTATAGATATTTCTGAAATAACAGGAAATCCAGGAAAAACTGCAGCAATAGAATGTTATCCGCAATCAAGAGGCACAAAAAACAGAGTCACAGGAACAGAAAAAGGTTTTACGATAACTGAGTTTTATTATGGCTGGTGGGACAGCAGAATCAAGGAGGTAAAATACAGCTTTGATTTTGGAAGCAGGAGAAATCTTGTTTATGATCCAGATTGTGATATCAAAAGAGTCATACCTCTGATGAGCCTTTTGGACTTTGATATGGATGATCCTCAATTCCTACAGGTTGTTTTTACCTCTAATTTTCATTTTATAATGGATTATGATGGAAATGTAACTTCTGAAAGCAATGGAACATTAAAAAAAAGGGTTCTTGAACTTATTGGAAATGGTGTAACTATGGAAGAACTGATGGATTATACAAAGAGATGTATGGAACTCTATAGGGAAAATCCTATTCCAGGAAATTCAGCTCTTCAAAAGCGATATAAGCCATAGCTCCTGCTGCAAAGCATGCTGTCACAGCCTGTGCAGTACTGCTCAGCGATATAAGGAAGACATATGCAGCAAAACCTCCCAAGATATACAACAATTGGGTAACTATCGTAAGTGAGAACGCATGCTTTATCTTTTTTTTCAGAAGATAGGGCATAGCAAGTATGGTTCCTTCAGGGATATTATGCAGGGCTATCATAGCAGCAGTCATCATCCCCACATTTTGGTTCAGGAGGAACATCGAGCCGAAAGCTACGCCTTCAGGAAGCTCATGTATGCACATAGCTATAAACACCAGCAGCCCAAGCCTCTGTATCTCACCATCTCTGGTATGGACATGTTTATGCGGAACAAACCTGTTTATTATAAATATAAATATTAATCCTGCAAAAATACCATACAATGCGAGCCTTGATTCTATAACACCAAAGAACATTATCTCAGCGCTTATCAGGACCATTATTCCTATCTCTACCAGAAGGAATTTGTTGTGGTGCTCTTTGAACTCTTTCAGGCCAAGCCATGCAAGAGAAGCGCCAAAAATCTGAGCTAATGCTGTCAGCAACAGAATTACAGTAAAATGGGCCATTTTATGCAAAAACTCTTGATACAAATATACCCAAATAGTATGTTATCACAATCACAAGGATAGCAATGACCAGATGCTCTAAAATAACCTTCCATGGGCTGTTTTTCTGTGCTTTTGCAATGTTGTAGCTTAAGCCTGCCAACAACAACAAACCCCAAACAATACTTATCATCACAGCAGAAGAAAGCTCAAAAAGCAGCACAGGAACAATGAAAGTCAAGGCAATGATGAATTTTGATATAAATGTAGAAATTGTCGAGAACCATATCTGCCTGTTTGTGTGGTGATTTTCTGATTCTTCAGATATATGGATACCCAGTGCATCTGAGAATGCATCAGCTATAGCTATCATCAATATACCACCTATAACAACCATCTTTGAACCTGTCCCAGAACTTAATCCAACCATCAAACCTAATGTTGTAATTATCCCAGAAGTTATCCCAAAACTGAATCCGACCCTCACTGAATGTTTCATAAAAAAACCAGTTTTTTCAGTTTTTATAAATCTTGTTATTCAAAAACCATCACACCTACATTCTTAAGGAAGTGGGGGCCTATGATGAAATTATGCTTATCCAGGATATTGATTCTCCCATAAGAGTTAAGCTCATCAAGCAATCTTCCTGGTTGTGATGATACTGCTTTGTCAAAATTAAGGTATTCTCCTTTCAGTTTTGCGTTCTCAAGCAGGCAGACCCCAGCATTTTCTGTGTATATGACTCCGCACCTAAGCTTTCCGAGTATCCTGTCTGCAAGATAAGGGTTATGGTCTGCTATCACAGAAGAGAACGCTCTTGCAAGCTTCAGCGATTCACCGCAGTTAAAAGAATGGGGAAAGAACGGAAGAAGGCAGAAGTCAAAATATCTTGCTGCAATATTCATCTCTTTGGGAAATACAAAACCTTCTGAGTTCTTAAGGACAGGAAGCACAAAATCATTGTTCTTTCTTGACTGCTCTTCAACATTATTAATAAAGAAATCAACGCAGCATGCCGGATATCCTAGCAGTTCTCCAAGCTTTTCTATCCTGTTCGCGTTTTCAAGATATTTCGCCAGCTCAGCAAGCTCAAGATCCTTGCTGATATATGTGAAAATCATACCAGGAAAAGGATTAAGCAATGAAGTTTTGTAGCCTTTGTTATTGAAATCATTGATATTCTCCCTTGAATCAAGAAGAACTTTAAAGTTTGAAGTGGCAATATTAAGATCATTTGCAGAGCAAAGCTCTTTAATCCTGTCAATGTCAGACTCATAAAAACCGAACCTGCACACAGGCTTGAGATCTTTTATCAGATAGAACATCTCGAGAGCTTTGTTAAGCGAACCTAAATTATCTTTCAGATTTTCAATCATAGCTCTGCCAAACAAAACCTTGTTTAAAAAGATTATTGTAAATTTATCAGGTAAATTTACAATCCCAAAAATCTTTGATTTTTGTTATTATAAATTTATCAATATTAATCTCCTTAAAATATAAAAACAAAACATTAATAAAAAACATAAAAACTAATCCTGTATGCAACTTGGAAAGCTGAACATAAAGAACAAGCTGATACTTGCCCCTATATCTATGTTCTCTGACATAGGGCTTAGAAGGGTGTGCTATGATTATGGGGCAGGTTATGCTTTTACAGAAAGGATTTATGCTAAGGAGCTGATAGCTGCAAAAAGACAGATAAAAAGAAAGCTGGATTTTTATGATGAGGTTGGATTACAGCTGTTAACCAACAATCCGCAGGAACTTATACAGGCAATAAAGATAGTGAATGAGAAGCAGATATATCCAAATCTTGTGAATATAAGATCAGTAGACCTTAATCTGGGATGCCCTACAAGAGAGCTTATCAGGCAAAATATGGGTGCAGCTTTACTAGACAGGCCTCAGCTGATAAGAGAACTTTTCAGGGCAATGAGAAAGTCTACAGAGCTGCCTGTGTCAGCAAAGATAAGGCTTGCTTTAAACCCAAAACACAAGAAGACAAAGCCATACCTGCAAATCGCAAAGATGGCAGAAGAGGAAGGGCTGGATTTTATAACAGTGCATGCAAGGGACGCTTTGCAGATGTATTCAGGAACGGTTGATTATTACGCATTGAAAGAGATAAAGGAGCAGACAAAAATCCCTATTGTCGGGAACGGAGGGATAACGAATGAAGAGACTGCCCAAAAAATGCTTAGGTTATGCGATGCAGCGATGATAGGCCAGCAGGCAATCCATAGCCCATTCATATTCAAGCAGGTCGAACACTATATCAACACCGGAAAAAAGCTTGAGATCAATATTAATGAAGAAAAGAGGAGATGCATAATAAAATATTTTGAATACGCGAAGCAATATGATATAGGGTTTCAGAGACTGAAGATCCATATACAATCATTCCTTAAAGGCATGCCGAACTCAGGAAATATCATAGGAAAGCTGACAAGCACAAAAAATAAGGAAGAACTGAAAAGACTTGTTGAGCCTCATCTGTCTGGTTTCAGAAGCTAAGCAAGATCATATTATTTATCTATACTTCATCAGCATATCAGATAAAGGATCACTCATCCTCAATCCAGAATATAATGCTTCTGTTTTATACATTCCTTCTGGCATCTTATTATAGGTTGATGATGATCCAAGATTAAGGTTATAGCTCATACTCTTGCTTCCTCTGTTGGTTGTGTATGAAGCAGAACCCATAGGCCTCATCATATCTACACCCATATAAGGCTTTACAAAAGAGTAAGTTCCGCTTATAGAATTCTTCTTTATCATCTTTAAGCCTTCTTCATGCGGCTGTGCGCTGACTTCATAAGGTATAACATTTCCCATCATATATCACCTACCTTTAATTCTCCTTTCATTAACTTAAAGCATATATCAATTGCATTTAAGCCATTACCAATCATATCATCAACAAAGATGAATGCAGCATCATGCACATTGTTCTTTGCAGGATCCATAATATTGAAACATCCTCTTAACCCTGCAATATTTTTCCTGTTTATCGCGCTGATCCATGCAGACTCAAACGCAAATGCTTTTGCTTCCTCATCTCTTGCACTGCCAAGAGGAGCACTTATGCAATGGCCAATCTCATGGCCTATTGTTGCGATTACGTCGGCAAGCTGGCCTTTTGCTACAAATATCTCTGATTTTAGCCCTGATTCCTTCCTGTTGACAGCAAAGCCGTTTATCCCGTCAGACCAGAATCCTCCAAATCCAGAATTAAACTCTCTCAGCCTTTCTTTGCTGCATACATGTATAACTATATCGTCAGGCGAACTCTCA
>Ga0172362_10004131_pt1 | contig 12584 bp, 11 predicted proteins | sample LakKivs1_kivu2a2_FD_114534 | JGI IMG/M metagenome (GOLD analysis project Ga0172362, IMG submission 114534) | Sediment microbial communities from Lake Kivu, Rwanda - Sediment s1_kivu2a2 | ecosystem: Environmental > Aquatic > Freshwater > Lake > Sediment | place: Rwanda: Western Province, Lake...
CCAATGCGGATTATTATCAGGAAAATCTTGAAAAGTTTGACGGGGAAATTACCGCCCTTGACATGGAACTGCGGAAAAATTTCGGCGACATGAAGCCCGGTAAGAGTTTTCTTGTGTTTCATCCCTCGTGGGGATATTTTGCCGCCGAATATGGACTGAAGCAGGTGCCATTTGAACACGAGGACAGGGAGCCATCTCCGCGGGAGATGATGAAACTTGTTATTTTTGCACGGGAGAAGGGACTCAAGGTGATTTTTGTCCAGCCGCAGATGTCGCCCAAGGTCGTTGACACCTTTGCGAAGGAAATCGGTGGACAAACAGTTTTAATAGACCCCCTTGCTGAAAACTGGGCTGAAAATCTGAAGTCAGTTGCCGTTAAAATCAAAGATGCAGCGAAATAGGCATGGCATATATCATACCAAAAATTCTAAATTGATTTCAGGATAGGAATGTCAGACATGATTTCAAAAGACGAAACGCAAGAAAAAATAGAGCAATTTATGATTTTTCCCCAGATTCACAAAATGCCTTATAGAAAAAATCCTTATCTATCTACCCAATCCCGGCAAAAAAATAACAATATGTTCTTTGTAAAAAATTGAAAAAATGGTTAAACAAATCCTCAAATATTGCCAGAAGACAAAGATTTCCACCCAATTCTATTCTTTGGGAAAAGGAAATATATGAAATAATAGAAAAGATTTAATTTAAGAGATGGAGTATAAATTTAATGACAAAAAAGAGTAATGAAGGCTCATGGATAAGAATTGTTCCGAATTTTCGGAATTTGTATCTTGATAATATGAATTTTAATCATGTAATGAGTTATCCAATTCATCATCTATATGGTTTATTTGATTCTTTAAATAAAGATTATTCATTTTGGGCATATCATTTCAATTATTTAGATTCTATTGAAAATTCCTTTATAACATGTGATTATTATTCTCAGATTATTCCGCAATTGATAGAAAAAGAGATTAAACCAAATATATTAAAAGATGCTGAAGAGGATTTCAAGCATATGGAAAAGGATAATGCAAATAATATAGTTAAAATATTGGAATCAAAATTAAATGATTCTTATTATTATATTATATTATCAGGAATATGGAGTTATTTTATATGCTACACAAGTATATTTGATTATGTAGAAAAATATTGTAATAATTTAATTAAATGCTGCAAGATTTTAAATGAGAAGAGAGAATTATTAAATTTGGATCAAGCTTTGGTTTTGTATTTGAAAGACTATTCAAAATTTTTTAAAAACATTAAAAGAAGATGGATAGATTATAAAAAAAATGAGACTACTCAAAATATTATTAAGTTAAGACATTTTCATGTTCATGAAAGTATATGGGGTTCATTAATGATTGATTGGGATTCCGTAAAAAAAGATTTGTATTTATCTTTTAGCAATATTTATCATTTTGATGTTCCCTATATTTCTTTAAAGAAGCTGTTTTCGGAAATTGAAAATATGAAACAAAATCTTTTTAAATTAGCTCATTCTATCTTAGATAATTGTTTTAAAATTATTGAGAAAAATAATCTTAGAGATAAATTAGAAAAAAATAATAAATTAAGATATGATAAGAATGATAATATTACAAAAAAAACATTTTGTTATAAGTTAGTATTATAAAATAATTCATATTTGTTTTATGAAATGTGTTGATATGATGCTATCATTAAATAAAGAATGTAATGAAACAAAGATTCCCGACAAATAAGTATATCATGAATCTCTCATCAAATACATCGACAAAAAAATCGATCCCCATGTTTATAAACTCTATAATATGACTGAAGATGAGATAAAAATAGTTGAACAGCAGTAAATTTTATTTTAATATCACATTCTAATTTTTTCAGGAGAAAAAACAATGAACGAAATTATTTTTTTGATAGAGGAAGATCCTGAGAGCGGTTTTAATGCACGTGCTTTGGGTCAATCTATTTTTACCGAAGGCGATACTATCGATGAATTGAAAAAAAACATTATCGATGCCGTAAAATGCCATTTTGAAAAACAAGAAGATATTCCGAAGGTAATCAGACTTCATTATGTGCGTGAGGAAATCTTGAATTATGCCTAAAATTCCCAGAGATATTTCCGGGAAATATTTATGCAAGTTATTGTCAAAATATGGATATAATATTTCACGCCAGACCGGAAGTCATATAAAATTAACATCTGAATTCAAGGGCTATAAACATCATATTACAATTCCAAATCATGATGCAATAAAGATAGGAACTTTAAATTTTATATTGAATGATGTCGCATATTATTTGACTATTCAAAAATCTGATTTGATAAATGATTTGTTTTAATCGCCCTGATGAAAACCGTTTAATGCCTTTTGCAAATCCTTTCATGCCGATGGAGAATGTTGTGGAACCAAATGCAATAGAGATTCATGACCTATGGTTTTCTTACGGGGCACAGACTGTCTTGGAAGATGTGAATCTTGCCATACGCAGGAATGAATTTCTTGCGGTCATTGGACCAAATGGCGGGGGCAAGACAACCCTCATCCGGCTCATCCTCGGTATCCTGCGTCCTGAGCGCGGGGTCATCCGGGTTTTCGGCGAGGCGCCCGAAAAAACTGCACGCCACATGGGATACGTTCCCCAGAACACCCATCTCAATAAGGAATTTCCCATATCCGTTCTGGATGTAACGCTCATGGGTCGGCTTGGCAGGGTTGGTCGGGCATGGCGATATTCCCCTAAAGACAAAGGCATGGCGGAGAAAGCGCTTGACCGCGTTGGAATGCTTTCTTACAGGGATACTCCAATCAATAATCTCTCCGGCGGACAGCGCCAGCGTGTCTTTATCGCACGCGCCCTTGTAACAGAACCTGACATCCTCTTCATGGATGAGCCGACAGCGTCTGTTGACACGGAATGGCAGGCAAATATTTACACCCTCCTGAAGGAGCTGAATGAAACAGTCACAATTGTTGTCGTGAGCCATGATATCAGTGTCCTTTCAAGCCATGTCAAATCCGTGGCGTGTGTGAACCGGACGGTCTTTTATCATGATTCTACGGAGATAACGATGGAGATGCTGGAGAAGATGTATCAGTGTCCCGTGGAGTTGATTGCGCACGGTCTGCCGCACAGGGTGCTTGGCAAGCACAAATAGTTCTATAAGATGAAGTATGAATTATGAAGGTTAAAGGATGAAAAAGGGTGCGGCATGAGCATTTTTCATTATGAATTCATGCAGAATGCCCTGCTTGCGGGATTGCTTGCCAGCATTGCCTGCGGCATCATCGGGACGCTTGTTGTGGTGAACCGCATTGTCTTTATCTCCGGCGGGATAGCTCATGCGGCATACGGCGGGATTGGTCTGGCATTTTTCCTTGGGTTTGCACCGCTCCTCGGTGTGGTGGGGTTTGCTGTTGCCATTTCCGTTGTCATGGCGCTGGTATCCTTAAAAAATAAGGAGCGTGCGGACACCATCATTGGGATGCTCTGGGCGGTGGGGATGGCAATTGGCATTTTGCTGATTGATTTGACGCCCGGACATCGCCTTGACCTTATGAGTTATCTTTTCGGGAGCATACTTGCCGTTCCGCGTTCCGACCTTTTAATAATGGCGATTTTGAATCTTGCCATAATATCAATTGTTGGGTTCTTCTACAAAGATTTTCTTGCCATGTCCTATGATGATGAGTTTGCCGCCCTGATGGGTGTCCCAACGCGGTCACTTTACATCACGCTCCTTGTCATGATTGCATTTTGTGTGGTCATCATCATCCGCATGATTGGGCTCATACTGATTATCGCCTTTTTCACCATTGCCCCTTATATTGCCGAGAGGCGCTCACGCTCCCTTTCATCAATGATGATATTTTCCATACTTTACAATTTCATTTTCACCGCCCTGGGCTTATGGTGTTCCTACATGTTCAATCTCACCAGTGGTGCGGCTATTATCATGGTTGCCGCTATTTTCTTCTTTTTGTCCCTCCTTTTCAGACGCCTGCCGAGGGCGGAAAGGAAGGGCGGCGCCGGAGCATGAGCCACTCCACCCATTCCCTTTTCAAAATTCTTGGTGTGTTTGCCCTTTGCCTTGCCGCCCTAAGCACCCTTTTCCTCACTTTCTTTCCAATTGAGGATAATGATATCTGGTGGCTGTTAGCGGCAGGAAGGAAGATGGTGCGCACCGGGCGTCCCCTCATGACGGATGTCTTTACCTGCACAATTAACGGTCAGCTCTGGATGAACAAGTATATGCCGTTTGAGATTCTGGCATATCTGTTATATGCGGCGGGCGGGGTGAATGCCCTTATTGCTCTACGCTCTATCCTCGTGTCTATTGCCCTTCTTATAATATCTTTCCATATTATTATCTGGAGGCGAAGGAAAGGTGCGGTGGCGCCGGATGCCTTTCTTGCCTCCTTCATCCTTCTTGTGACGGCTTTTTTGATGATTCCGCGGATGTTTGTCCGTCCTGAGCTTTTCAGCATAGTCTGTTTTTCTCTGTTATTTCTTTTGTGGGAGCATGTGCGCGGCAGACCGCTCACGGGCGGATTCATGGCGGCGTTATTCCTCCTGCAGGTGTTCTGGACAAATATGCACAGCGCCTTCGTCCTTGGATATATTGTGAGCGGGGCGTTTCTACTTGAGAGGGGAATGGAGAGGAAATATTTTGCACTTAAGGAGTGGTTCGCAGTTCCTCTTCAAATTTTATCCTCGCTTGTTAATCCTTATGGGTTGGGGATGCTTGGCGGTGTGCTGGATGTTATGAGGACGCCGTTTCATCATCGGCTTCTCTGGGAATGGCAGCCACTTTTCAACCGGATAGTTCCTGAGCCGCTACGATGGATTGTGCTGTGTTGGTGTCTTGTGACCATGGCGGGGTTTTTAATCAATCGCCGCGCAATGCGGATTTCGCACCTGCTCCTTGTGTTATTCTTTTTTATCATGACCCTCAAGGCACGGCGACATGGGGTTTATTTTGCCCTTTCAGCGGGCGTTTCAAATCTCTGGAATTATGGGTATATTCTGGGGTCGCTGAAAAATAGGGTTCCATCTTTCGCCCGCAGTGCCGCTGTTTGCACCCTTCTGATATTTTTACTCGTCTTTAGCAGGACTATTTCATCAGGGACTCTTTATCACGTCCTGCGGGTCAATCGCCCCTTTGGTTTCGGAATAAACAACTCCCGCTATCCCTGGGACTGCGCCACTTTTATGAAAAGTGAAAAGATGTCCGGCAATATGTTCAACGGTTATGATTGCGGCGGATATCTCATCTGGCGGCTCAGCCCTGATTTACGACCCTGCATTGACAGCCGTGCCGAACCCTTTCCGCCGGCATTTGTGGAGCGTCATTACCGCATCATTACTGGTGACGAGCCGCCTGATGCCTTTCTGAAGGAATTCAACATCACGATTGCGCTGATTGACCTTGAGGACAGGGATTTGCTTTCACATTTTTATAAAATGTCGGACTGGAATCTCTCATTTATGGGTTATAAATCCGCCGTCTTCACAAAAATTAAACCTCGTAAGGGTGATGAGGAATGACATGGCAAAGAGCAAAATTGCTCCACCTCTGGTTGATGATTCTTTTTGGGTGTGTGGCGCTGGCAGGGTGCGGTGGTCAGCGGGAGAAAGAGGGCGCAAAGGAAATAAAACATGATGCGAACGGGCGCATCATACTTAGAGTTAATAGGGGTCCGATGGAAAATGAAAAAAATGAGATTGAGCGCGCACGGCTCCTCGTTGAAATGTTTGAAAAAAAACATCCCGATGTCCATGTCGTGATGGAGTCATGGGTCTTCACGCCGGAGACGTTCGCAGTTCGCGCCGCCGCCAATCAACTTACTGACCTTGTCGACACATGGGCGACAGAGGGCGAGACTATGCTTACAAATAATCTCGTCTCAGACATGACCCCTCTTTTGACCGCCTGGCATGATTTCAAGGACCTGCGTCCAATTATCCTGAAGCCTTTTGAACGTGACGGGCATTATTACGCCTTCCCCACTTCCGCTTACAGCATGGGGCTGTATTATAACAAGTTACTCTTCAGGAAGGCGGGCATTGTGGATGCGAGGGGTGAGGCGAAGCCGCCGGAGACTTGGGAGGAATTCCTCGCAACTGCAAAGAAACTCAAAGACCGCAAGTCGGGGGTATGTGGGTTCGCCATTCTTGGAGGCGACCATTCACGCGCCGGCTGGCATTTCCTCAACTGGGGCTGGCAGGGTGGTGGTGAGTTCATGGTGAAAGAGGGCGGGAAATGGAAAGCCGTGTTTAATAAACCGGGCGTTGTCCGCGCCCTCCAGTTTGTGAAAGACCTCAGGTGGAAATATGACGTCCTGCAGGAAAATGTCCTTGATGACCAGGAGGACATCATGCAGGCATTTGCCGCCGGGCGCGTGGGGATGTTCATCGAGCCTGCCAATGAGGCGGGAGTTGTGAAACTCAGGGAGAAATATGGGTTCAACTTGAATGACCTCGGGATTGCACCCCTGCCCGCCGGACCCGGCGGACGCTTTGTCCAGATGGGGGCGGATTATCTCGTCTTCTGCCCCGGTATATCCGAGGAGATGAAAAAGGTCGGCTTCAGGTGGTGCGAGTTTCTCGTCTCCAATGAATGGAAGGAGGCAGAGTGGCAATTGCGCAAGAGGCAGGGACTCCCCGTCGGCGCTCCCTATATCCCTATTTTTCGCGGTGAAAGGCAGAGACAGTGGGATGCAATTCTTGAAAAATACCGCACGATTCCCCGCTTTGCCGAGTATGGGGGCGTTGTGGATTATCTGAAAACGGAGCCGCCCTATTACTGCCAGCAGCTCTACAAGGAGGTTCTGGGTCCCGCAGTTCAGGAAGTCCTGACCAATGAAAAGGCAGACCCATCCTCCATACTTGGCAAGTCAGCAGAAATCTTCCAGAAACGCTATCTTGACAGGATAAAATGGTCTAATTGAAAATTGATAATTGACAATAGACCTACTCGAGCGGAGTGTGCGATTTGATATGACGCTTAATATTGAGCAACTTTCTGCGCATGGGATTTCAGCCCGGGTGATTGCGCTATGGAAAAAGGGAGGTATAGACACGCTCCTTCCTTTGCAGGAGGACGCAATCATCCGCGCTGGGGTGTTGCAGAATAAGAGTCTCATCGTCTTTGCGCCGACATCTTCGGGTAAGACCTTCATTGCTGAACTTGCCGCCCTGAAGCACCTTGAGGCAAGTCGCAAGGTGGTCTATCTCCTCCCGACAAAGGCGCTTGCGGAGGAGAAATATCGCCGCTTCAAAACCTTTTACGGTTCGCTTGGATATCGTGTCCTTGTGGCAACGCGTGAGCGCCCCGATACTGATGTCCCCGCCCTTGAGGGGCGTTTTGACCTCCTCATCGCCGTGTATGAAAAGATGCGCTCCTATCTTGTCCAGAGACCTGTGCTACTCAGCCGTGTTGGGCTCGTTGTGGCGGATGAGGTGCAGATGCTGGGCGAGCAGGAGCGCGGAGGCGTGGTTGACCTGCTTCTCACAAAAGTGGCGCACTCACCATACAGGGCGCAATTTCTGGGACTTTCCGCCGTGCTTGGGGATGCCCTCCGTCTTGCGCGCTGGCTCGGTTGTGACCTTTTGAAGGAGGAGCGCCGACCTGTTGAACTGCGGGAAGGGGTTTTTAATGCGGAGGATGGCTCGTTTTATTATCAGGAATTTAACACCGGTGTGGAGGGCGTGGAGAGACTCATGTCCACCTCAGGCGGACTCATTCCCGCTTCGCCGGATGATGATAATGCTTATGTGGATGCAGTCATTGCCCTTGCCAGTCATCTTGCTGGTGAGATGGGGGAGCAGGTATTAATCTTTGTCCCCACTCGCCCCATTTCGCGCATCCTGGCGGAAAAACTCGCATCTTCTGCCAATCTCCCGCCCGCTGAAGAGGCACTTTCGGAGCTTGCAAAAACCGAGGAGACTCGTGAGCGCGTCCTTCTTGCCGCTTGTTTTCAAAAGGGAATTGCCTTTCACAATGCCGAGCTTCCCTGGAGCGTGCGAAGACTCATTGAGGAACAATATAATGCGGGCAATATCAGACTCCTCGTCTCCACATCCACGCTTGGCGAAGGTGTGAATCTCACGGGGAAAAATGTCATCCACGTACCTGAGATGGTGACGCAGGATGAATGGACTGGTCAGTTCAATTTTGTTCCGCTCTCACATGCGCGCTTCCGCAATCAGGGAGGGCGTGCGGGGCGGTTCGGACGTGTGAGCGATTTCGGGCGCTCCATTCTCATTGCGTGGGGGAAGGAACAGACCGAACGCTTGATGCGGGAATATGTTCATGGTGAACTGGAGCCGTTGCGTCCCCCACTGAGGGAAAAAGATGTCCCCACTGCCATCCTTGACGTTGTTGCCTCCGGCATCTGCCGTGACGCCGCCAGCATCGCTTCCTTTCTCATGATGACTTATACCGGTCTTGTCGAATGGGCGGGGGAGAAGTATGTCTTTGATGCCCTTTTAGAAAGGGAGATTAGGGGGCTCATCGATAGACATTTTCTTTTGAGGAAAGATGATGGCTCGCTTTCCGTGACGGGAATAGGCTCAGCCACCGCCACCAGCGGGACAAGCATTGAAACTACTGCGCATTTTGTCCGATGGCTCAGCGGTTTGAAGGGGCGATTGCCAGAACCATTTGAGACACTTCTTATCACGGCATTTACTCCGGATGCCGCAGATTTTGCGCTTCCCGTTTCGAAGGGGGAACGACGCATTGTCAATCTGCCCGAGACGGTCCGTGAGCGCCTTGACACCGCGCACCTTCAGGAGGCGGACCTTCTCACTGACATCTTTCACCGCCCGGGCGGCTTCACTGAAAAGGATTTCTCTGCCTTCAAGAAAACGCTTCTTCTTTATGAATGGATAGGCACGGCGGACACCCTCTCCATTGAGGAACGCTTTGGCGTTCTTGCCGGAACCATTGCGAAGCTTGCGGAGCATTTCACATGGCTGATTGTAACATGCGCCGCACTGGCAGATTCCCTCGGTCTGCCTGTAGAAATTTCCGGCGCCTTGCTGAAGATTGCCATGCGTGTGCAAACGGGGATGGGTGAGGAGGGGATTTCACTTGCGCGCCTGCGCATTGAGGGTCTGGAGCGTTGCCACCTTCAGGCGCTTGTGCATGAGGGATATGATAGTCCTGACGCCCTGCGTGATGCCGACCATGAGCGTCTCCGCGCAATATTGCCCGGCGCCGTGGCGGATGCCCTCCTTGCAGAAGTGCAGGGCATTAAAAAAGTCCCTGAGAAGAAAGCCGTTCCTTCCGCCCCCGCAGATATTATTGATAAGTCAACGCGGGAGGAACCCCCACTCCTTGGGATTCGTTTATCCGAGCCGGGAATTGTGACGTGCGAGGGGAAGCGACTGCGTTTGACGCCTCTTCCCTGGCGACTCCTTGTTACCCTTGCCAGGCATGCCGGCGAGGTTGTGTCATACATCACTATTGATGAAGAAGTCTGGCCCGGACAGAAGGTGGAGCGACAGCAGGTCTCGTTTCATCGAGCGGCAATAGTCAGGGCACTTGCAAAAGTTTTAGGGAAAAAGCGGGCAAGGGCGATATTCAAGACATATTCAGGGCAGGGCATTCAACTCGATGTTCAACCGAATCAATTGACAATTGACAATTGACAATTGATAATTATTCGCCAGAGGCTGGTTGGGGTTAATATGAATAAATCAAAAGCGGTAGCGAAATATTGGTTTGGATGCAGGCAGATAAGTCCTGAACCGCCGGACGAGGCAATCGCATGCGGTCCTTACGATACAAAGGAAGAGGCGCTTAGAGAAAGAGACAGGGCAAGGAAATGGAATTGCAGAGTTACAATTGTGTTTACCGCTGAAACTGAAGAAGAGGCTGGGAAGAAAGCAGAAGAATGGACTTTATAAATAATACCCAATCTGCCTTAGTCGGACATCATAATCATTATGGAGGATAATATGCTTAAGCGTTCAAAATGTTCCGAAGTAAGTCTGTTGCTCGTATTCTTGGCTATGTCATGCCTTGCGTGCGGTTCGCCTCTCCCCATGACCGCCCAATCTGCCACTGACCCAATCTTGTTCTTCTCCGACATCACCAGCGGGCCCAAGAACGGCAATAGCGACACATCGGGTAGTCGCACTGGACTGGATGGCGCCATCGTCACCATCTGGGGGCGTAATCTCGGGAGCATGCGTGGAAACAACAAAACATATGCCAATGGTGTTGAAGCGGCTTCATATTACTTCTGGGGCAATGCTACCTCCCCTGCTGACCTCTATACCTATCACCAGATGCAGATGATTTCATTTCAGGTCAGCCATCTGGCACAGGATGGCTTGGGTCAAATCTACGTTGTCGTAAATGGCAGACAGTCCAATTCCTTACCATTTACTGTTCGCATGGGGAGTATATATTTTGCCATGACGAGTGGAAATGATGACACGGGAGACGGCAGTTGGAGCAACCCCTGGCGGACAATTCCCAAAGCCGCCGACAACCTCGCCCCAGGTGACATTGCCTATATCGGCAACGGTGTTGACCAGACCACCGAGAGCAACGTGGGCGCGGCGGTCAACCTGGGCAAGGATGGGCAACCGGGCAACCCCATTGCCCTTGTTGTTTACCCTGGCGCCACATCCCACGTGGGTAATGCCACCATCGAGCGCGCTTTTCATGTGTGGAACATGGACACGAGCACCTACTCAGTATACTGGGTGCTCTCCAGATTCATCGTCTCTACGGGCTGCGTTGGACTCCCGGCAGAGTCTGGTTTTCGTGTAGTGGGCAACTATGTTACCGCTCCCCAGGGGAATGGGATGGATGGCTCAATCAATGTCGAAGGCAGTGATGTTTGCATCCTGGGCAATGAGCTGGAAAACGTCGGTGCAAGCGATTGCTCAAAGCTTTATCATACCATCTACCTCAAGGGTGTCCGGCTTGATGATCCACCACGGGCACCGACCGAATCGAACCGAGAGGTGGCTTGGAATTTTATCCACGACAACTTGGCGGACCGGGCTATCAACATCTATAACGAGCAGGACTATGCGGCTTTTCTCACCGGTCACCGCATCCACGACAATGTTATCGTCAACCAGCGCGGCGACGGCATTATGCTTGGCTACGACGTAATTGGCGACAATTGGATTTACAATAATCTGATTGTCAACGCCGGGCTGGGGCCAGAATGGAGTGATGATCCCTCCTATCATACCGGCGTGCGCATTAACACCGGGCATGAGACTATTTCACAGACGGCAGTGTATATTTACAACAACACACTCTATGGCAATGGCTGGTCAGGAGCAGTGTGGCCTGATGAAACCGGCAGTGTGATGTTCGACCCAGGAGCGTTGACCCGCTCGACTACGGTGCATTTCAGCAACAATATCATCTACTCGACCGGCGAGCCATACCTTGCTGGTGAATCGGCTAGTCTGCCATCGGGAGATTACCTGAACTGCTGGTATGGAAATGGCAGCCCTCCGGCTTGGGATACCACGGCAATCAACAATGCCCCCGACTTTGTGAATGTATCCGCTTTCAATTTCCAATTGCAGAACAGCAGTCCGTGTATGGATGCGGGCAAGGATGTTTCTACCGTAGTCTCCAGAGATATACTAGGAGTGCCGCGCCCGCAAGGTTTGGCATTCGACATCGGGGCGTATGAATATGTCACTGGTCCTGTGACAATTTCGCAAACGGCATTCTACTTTTGGTGATGCAATAGCGAAGGCTTCCGAAAAGATCGTGAGGTTATTACTGGTCTGACAACAGTAAATTCGAATAGCAATTAATTATAAACATTCATCGCTTGACTCTTTCCTTACAATTGAGATATACTTTCATTTTTATGACTATCTGAGGAGCAGAGGTTAGCACTATGGGTTTGATTTATGCAGATACTGCAATCCTGAATGGTATAATTCGCATTTAAAGTAATAGGATACTGTGAGTCTAATAAGAAAGGAGAAAAATGAGTATGGAGGGGAAAAAGAAAAAGAAATCTTATAGTAAGGTTTATAGAGTAAAGGCAAGTATTGGTAATATTGAGTTAACCAAGGCTACAACATCAACAACATTAGAGATTTTTGCAAACAAACAGAAACTCGGCACACTTAAAATTGGGAGAGGATCTCTTTATTGGTATGGTAGAAGGAAAAAAAGGCGAAAAAGGATCGATTGGGCTTCTTTTGCAGAAAAGATGGATAAATTAGCCTATGGAGAAAAATATTTATAAAATTGCCCAATGATTGCCTTGATTTTTTGTTTATTAAAATATCAAGAAGTAATATATTTTTGGATATAAAAAAGCATATATCCGATTAACTCATCGATATATATATTTTATCACATCTTGAATTTTTCGTGGAGGCGGTCGGCGACCTTGTCGAGGGCAATGCGTTCCTGTTCCATTGTGTCGCGTTCGCGGATGGTGACTGCTTGGTCGGAGAGCGTCTCCACGTCAACTGTCATGCAGAAGGGAGTGCCGATTTCATCCTGACGTCGGTATAGTTTGCCGATTGCGGCGGTATCATCATAGACGGTGTAAAATTCTCTTTTCAAATCGGCGGTA
>Ga0172362_10004132_pt1 | contig 12580 bp, 12 predicted proteins | sample LakKivs1_kivu2a2_FD_114534 | JGI IMG/M metagenome (GOLD analysis project Ga0172362, IMG submission 114534) | Sediment microbial communities from Lake Kivu, Rwanda - Sediment s1_kivu2a2 | ecosystem: Environmental > Aquatic > Freshwater > Lake > Sediment | place: Rwanda: Western Province, Lake...
CGACGAGCATAAACTCTGTTAGAAAAGGACACTTGGATTTGGCGCTGGGCAACATCATTGGAAGCTGCTTCATAAACATCACCTGCATTCTCGGCGTAGCCTTACTGGCGTCACCCTTCACTATTAATATGGCCGCGTTCTCCAATCTGGCTATGTTCTCGCTCATAACAAATCTGTTCTTGTGGTATTTCCTATCCAGCGAAAAACTGACCTGGAGAGAAGGCACACTACTACTCGTGTTGTACGCCGCGTTTCTAATAATAAGCTTTGGCGGCTACAAGCCTTAAGGGATGAAACATTTAAACGAGTCGCCAAAGACTGGGGAAAATGGAAGGATTAGTCGCCTATTACCTAATCGTAGCAAGATGTTTAGAATAAAAAGTTTGATGTGTTGTTTATTTGATGAGTTTCTTTTTCATGAGATTTATGCTGAGGATGAAGAAGACTACAGTGACTACGCTGATCCAGACTATGCTGAGAAGCAGCGTTGCCTCAGTGCTGAGGTTTAGGAAAGTGTCGATCTTGCCGAGAACTAAACCTCTCGTGAGATTTGCCACATGTGTGAGGGGCAGAACAGCCAGCGCAGCAGTCTGAACTGGACTGGGCAATGATGAAAGTGGAAAGAAGGTTCCGCTTAAGAGGAACATCGGCGTTATGAGCAGAAATGAAGGGTAATTGAAGAAGTCTATGTTCTGCGCGAGAGCCGTAAAACACATGCCTATCGCGCCAAACATCAACCCGCCGAAAAAGGCGAGAAGAGGCGTCAATATGAATAGGGGGCTAGAAACTAAGCCGAAAGCAGCCACCACCGCCAGCACAATCACGGCGTTTATAGTGGCGCGCGTGGCACCCCACACAAGCTCGCCTGCTATAACTTCTTCAACGCTCACGGGCGTGGCGATTATGGCGTCAAAAGTCTTTTGGAAGTACATGCGCACAAAAGACGAGTATGTGCACTCGAAGAAGGAGCCGTACATGATGGCGATGGCTACCAACGCTGGCGCTATGAACTGAATGTAGGATAAGCCTTCGATGCTTGTGACAAACGTGCCCAAGCCTAAGCCAAGCGCAACAAGGTAGAGAATAGGTTCAAGCACTGGGGGTAGAAAGTTTACGCGTATGGTTTTCGTGAAGACGTCGAAGTTTCTTCGCCAGACCTTCCAGACGCGGTAAGTCAGCTTCGGCAGTTTAAAACTTGACTGGGAATCGCCTGACTTGGTCATTCTCTAAGCTTCCTTCCTGTCAATTTGAGAAAAACATCCTCCAGATTAGCGTTCCGTATAGTGACGCTCTTGAAGGGATATTTTTCTACGAAGCGTTCGAAGACGCCGTGTGGCTGCGTGGTGAAGACATGGACACGGTCGCCGAAGGTTTCGAAGCGGGCGTCTGGAAACTCGGCTTTAAGAGTCTGCACCAGTTTTTCGTCGTTGTCGACTTCCAGCACATCTTCGCCAACGTGTTTTTTTACAAGTTCTGCGGGCTGGCCTTGCTCGATGATTTTGCCATTGTCCATAATCAAGACCATATCGCACAGTGCCGCGGCCTCATCCATGTAATGCGTGGTTAGAATTATGGTGACGCCTCGTCTCCTTAGGGCGCGGACTTCATCCCAGACTAAGTGACGCGCCTGCGGGTCTAAGCCTGTGGTAGGCTCGTCTAGGAGAAGGATTTGAGGCTCATTGATTAGGGCTCTTGCCAAAATTAAGCGGCGCTTCATGCCAGCGGATAATTCTGAGATGAGGACATCTTGTTTCTCCTGTAACTGAAAAAATTTTAGCTGCGCCTTGGCTCTTTTGGAGGCTTCGGCTTTGGGAATGTCAAAGTAGCGAGCGTAGACTAAGAGATTTTTTATGACGGTAAAGTCTGGGTCAAGGTTATCCTCTTGGGGTGCCACGCCCACCATGCTTTTTATTTCCCGCGACTTCTCAGCGACGCCCATTCCAGCCACGGATAATTCGCCTTCCGTTAAAGGCAAAAAGCAGTATATCATACGCACCGTGGTCGTTTTTCCAGCGCCGTTTGGGCCTAGAAAACCGACGCACTCGCCCTTGTGGACTTCGAAGTCTATGTGGTCCACTGCCGTGAGGTTGCCGAACTTCTTTGTCAAGTCGTGTGCTTTAATCAGAACTTCTGAGGAAACCATAAGCCTTCCGTCATTACTCACTGCACACAATAACTTAAAACTACCCTTTTAATCAAAAACCGCACGCTTTCAGGACAAAGATGACACGCAAACACAAAAGACATTAAACAATCACAAACAACAGACAACTCATCTGCAGGTCTCTAAGAGATTTTATGGTTGAGCTTTGCCAGAAATGTACTGACAGTAACCGTAGCTTATTGGACCTTGCTTGGTGGTTTCGCATGGAAACTCGGTGCACTCGAAGCATAGTTTCACGCCTTTGTTGAAGGCACACGTGGCTATTTGGCACATTTTGTTCAGTTTTGGGACGCACCCACGTTCACCGTTAGGGCATATGCCTTTTTGCATTCGCGGGCACTTTTCACAGGCGATTCCGCAGACACCTACTTCCATATTTCATTCACCTTTTGTGCTCTGAAAAACTATGGCTCCCTTATAAATAGGTTGAGTTATTGGGGAGTTTTTCCGCGTTTTTTGTCGTATTTTATTTAGGTTCTAGTTTTTTGCCGCATTTACGGCAGAAAACGGCGTCACTCGGGTTCTTCTCGCCGCAATTGGGACAAACGAGAGGTTCTTTTTGAAGCGACTGTTGAATGTTTTCTCTCGCAGTTTGAAATGCAGCCTGAATTTCCTTGGCGGCTATGGCAAAGGCCTTTTCAAGTTCTTGACTCATTTTTGTAAATGCTTCTTTCACCTCGTCGGATGGCGCTGAAACGTTTGCTTCCACTCCTTTCAGGGCTTTGACGCCGCATTTTGGACAGAAATAGGCATCTTTGGGAAGTTTTTCTCCACAGTTTGAACAATACACCATAGGCATTCCACACCACAAACAAACTAAAACAAAAATTTAAGCATTCTCTTAGCCCAATGAGTGCAAAATTAGAAACGGAACCTGCGGCTCTTAGGCTGGACATCTTGATTAAGTTCTTTGGCTAGCTGTTCAAGGAGCGCTCGCTGCTGCGACGTCAGTTTTTCAGGAACCGAAATTCCAACGCGCACCAGCAGGTCGCCTTTGCCGTAGCCTCTAAACCGAGGCATACCTTTGCCTTTCAACCTGATAACCTCGCCGGGCTGCGTTCCCGGGTGAATCTTCACGGTGACTGGCCCTTCCAAGGTGGGCACGGAGACTTCTGCGCCTAAGGCTGCCTGCGGATAACCTATCATCAGGACATATAGGAGGTCGTCGCCTTCTCTAATGAAAAGCTCGTTGGGAAGTATGTGGACGAGAACGTAGAGGTCTCCTGGTTCGCCGCCGTTGGGAGCCATTTCGCCTTCGCCTCTGAGCCTAAGCTGGTATCCCTCGTCTATGCCTACAGGCACTTTCACGCTTATCCTTCGGCGCCTCTTGACTAATCCTGTGCCACGGCAGTTCCTGCACGGCGAATCTATTATTGTGCCTTTTCCTCTACATGTGGAGCAGGGCGTCACTTGGACGTACATGGCGAAGCTGCTTTTCCTCATGTGCTGGATTTTGCCTGCGCCGTTGCATCGGGGACAAGTTCGCGGCGAAGTGCCAGGAGCGGCGCCTGAACCGTTGCAGACTTCGCATTTCTCGGTTCTGGGAACTTCTATCTCCTTCTCGGCGCCTCTTGCGGCTTCTTCCAGTGTTACTTCAAGGTCGTAGACGAGGTCTTGGCCTCTGTTGATTCTTTCGCCGAATCCGCCGAAGCCTCCTCCAAAGCCGCCGCCGAAGAAGCGGCGGAGAATGTCTCCGAAGCCGAAGCCTAAGTCGCGGAATATGGAGTCAAAATCTGCGCCGCGGAAAATGTCCTCTGTCGTGTATCGCTGGTCGAAGCCCGCGTGTCCCAGCATGTCGTATTGTTGTCTTTTCTCGTCGTCTGACAGGACAGCGTAGGCTTCGCTGATTTCCTTGAATTTTTCTTCCGCGTCTGGCGCCTTGTTCCTGTCTGGGTGATACTGCAAAGCTAGTTTTCTGTAGGCGTCTTTGATTTCGTCTTTGGAGGCGTTTTTGGGAACGCCGAGAACCTCGTAGTAGTCTCGTTTTTCTGCCATGCGCTTTACCGCTAAATTCGAAATGCAATTACTTAATCAAAACTGTTTCGGCTCTTATTTCACTTTGTAGTCTTCCGAATCCACAACCTTGTCCTTGTCGGTGCCGCTTGGGGCGCCTGAGGGTTCCTGGCTTGGCTGTCCCTTCTGCTTTGCGTACTCAGCCGCTGCCTGCTGATAAATCACCGTGCCGACTTCTTGCAGAACTTTCTGAAGCTGGTCAGACTTCGCTTTCACCTGTGCCATGTCGTTGCTGGCTAAGGCGTCTTTCAGAGCGGAAACCGCCGCGTCTATCTTGCCCGCTTGGTCTTGCGTCAACTTGTCAGCGAGGTCTTTCTTGGTTTTATCCGCCGTGTAAATGAGGCTATCAGCATTGTTTCTCAGCTCAGCTTCTTCCCGCTTCTTCCTGTCCTGCTCAGAGAACTGCTCGGCTTCTTTGACCATGCGCTCTTTCTCTTCTTTTGATAGCTTCGTTGACGCCGTGATGCGTATCTTGGCTTCTTTTCCCGTGCCGAGGTCTTTGGCGGTCGCGTTTAGTATGCCGTTGGCGTCTATGTCGAAGGTGACTTCTATCTGCGGAACGCCGCGGGGCGCTGGCGGAATATCCACGAGGTTGAACATGCCGAGGGAAACGTTGTCCGCTGCCATGGCACGTTCTCCCTGAAGCACATGAACCGTGACCGCGGTTTGAAAGTCCGCCGCGGTGGTGAACACTTGACTTCGCTTCGTGGGAATGGTCGTGTTCTTCTCTATTATCCGCGTGAACACGCCGCCGAGAGTTTCCACACCAAGCGACAACGGCGTAACGTCCAGCAGGAGCAAATCGCGCACCTCGCCTGTGATTACTGCCGCCTGTATGGCAGCGCCGACGGCGACGCACTCCATGGGGTCAACGCCGCGCTCCACAGTTTTGCCCATCACCTGCTCCACAAACCTCTGCACAAGCGGCATTCGTGTCATGCCGCCGATTAGAATTATTTTGTCTATGCCGCTGGGCGTCAGCTTTGCGTCTTCGAGCGATTTTATGATTGTTTTCTCGGTTTTTTGAACAATGGGCTGCGCCAGCGCCTCGACTTTGGCGCGTGTCAACGTTAGGTGCAGGTGTTTCGGTCCTGTTTTATCTGAGGTTATGAAAGGCAAGTCGATGTCGGTGCTCATCAAGGCGGACAGTTCTATCTTTGCTTTTTCCGCTGCTTCTTTAAGCCTAGCCATAGCCATCTGGTCGCCAGTGAGGTCTATGCCCGTTTGCCTTTTGAACTCGTCCACGACGTAGTCCATAACTGCCCTGTCTATGTCTGTGCCGCCGATCTGCGTGTCGCCGCTTGTCGAGAGCACCTGGAAAACGCCCTTGCCGAAGTCCATCACGGTGACGTCGTGGGTTCCACCGCCGAAGCTGAACACTAATATTTTCATTTCTTTTTCCAGCTTGTCGATGCCGTAGGCGAGGCACGCGGCTGTGGGCTCGTTGACTATGCGCATCACCTCGAAGCCCGCGATTTCGCCCGCGTCTTTCGTGGCTTGACGCTGATTATCGTCGAAGTGCGCTGGAACCGTTATGACTGCCTTTCCGATTGTGCCGCCCAAGTAGGTTTCCGCGTCCTTCTTGATTTTCTGCAGAATAAACGCTGATATCTGCTGGGGCGTGTACTCTTTTCCGAAGACGTTAACCTTATAGTTGGTGCCCATTTTTCGTTTTATTTCAAAAATTGTTCCTTCTGGGTTGGCGGTTGCTTGGCGCTTTGCTGGCTCGCCTATTAGCAATTGCCCGTCTTTTGTGAAGGCAACAACCGAGGGGAACATCTTTCCCGCCATGGTTGGGCCTTCAGCGCTTGGGATTACCGTCGCGCGTCCGCCTTCGAATATGGCGGCTGCGGAGTTCGTGGTTCCCAAGTCTATGCCTAACACTTTTTCTTGCGTTTTACTCATGTTTTTCATTCTCCTTTTGTGACTTGGATGGGTTAACTGCGACTTTGACGATGCTGGGTCTAATCACCTTATCTTTCATGATGTAACCTTTTCTCACTTCTTCAACCACAACGCATCCCTCAACATCGTCCCGCTCTGTTGTGGCAATAGCGTTATGCCTTGAGGGGTCAAAGGCTTTTCCCTCACTTTCTATAGGAGAGACGCCTTCCTGCTCAAGAACCTTTCTGAGTTTCTTAAGGGTCATCTGAACGCCCTCAATGAGCGGTTGGGCAGAATCAGCGGATTGAGCTGTCTTAAGCGCCAGTTCTAACTCGTCCACAACATCCAACAGGTCAATGACTAAACGTTCAGTGCTATAGTTCTTAGCTTCTTCCATTTGGCGGTCAAACCGTTTCTTAAGGTTCTCAAGGTCCGCCTGCAGGTACTTTAACCGCGTCAAATAGTCTTCTGAACGCTTCTTTTCCGCTTCTAACTGCTGCTCAAGGCTCGGTGGCTGTTCCTTTTGTTCCTCGCTCATAAGGCGTGTCCTTCTTTGGCATTACACTTTTTGTGCCAGATTAAAATATACATTTCGCCCTTCAAAAAGAGAGCGCACTTAAATAGGCTGAAATAATATATTTTTACAATTGAATAATACCTTTCAGGCGTAATTGTTATGGGCAATAGATCTTCAGTTGCTAAATCCAGCGAAACCCAGAAGCCTCCGAAGGTCGTGGTTATCTTCCCAGCTAAAAACGAGGCTGCCACCATAAAATCTTGTATTGAAGCGGTCAAGCAGAGTAAGTATGAACCTCACATTATAGTGGCTGATGGGCACTCAATGGACAATACGCGCGGCATAGCTTCTGAAAATGGTGCGGAGGTCGTCATAAGCAACAAACGCATACATCCTGGCAAGGGCGCGGCGATGAAGACCGGGCTGCGAGCGGCATTGGCGAAAAACCCTAGCGTGATAGTATTCTTAGATGCGGATATCAAGAATCTGACAGCGGAATGGCTTGACAAGTTGGTTGGCTCGATCATGGAAGAGAGGTATGACATGGCTAGAGGAATGTACCTGCGCCATCCGAGAGATGCAGGTGTGACCAAGATAGTTGCTAAACCGCTTCTGAGCGTCTTCTTCCCGGAGGTCGCTCACTTTGACCAGCCATTGAGTGGTGAGGTCGCCGCCAAAGCCGGAGTGTGGAAGGAGCTACTTGAAGACGCTCCCCCGGACGGCTGGGGAGTGGATGTATGGTTCCTTATCGAGGCTGCTATGCACGGCTACAGAATCCGAGAGGTCTTTTTGGGGACTAAAGATCACACATCCCTTGCCGACTACGTGGAGGATCTTGCGAGGCTTAGTAAGATGGGTGAGCAGGTGGCGCTTGCCATAATACGCGAGGCCATAAAGTACGAGAGAATAGACAACGTGAAGGAGACCAGTCCTTAGCTAGCGTTTCAGTTGAAGTCGTTTCTAGCATTTTCATATTTTGAGAAGTTAAAGTTTAGAACGCGTTAGGATGCAATTGTTTTAAGACGAAAAACACTTTTAATATCACTTTGGATTATATTATCTTCGATGATACTAGAATTATCTAAGCGTACGGAACATTTCGGCGCCGTTAGATTTCATGATATCCAAAGAGTTTACGAGTTAGACTCTGGCATGAAGAAGTTTGCCACCAAGGCCGGAGAAGCAGTGGCAACCATATCAAGTAGCGATATAGAAAAAATTAATCAGAGAATGGCGATAGTCGTTCCTATTAAAGACGAGAGGCTGAGACTTTTGGAAGGCGTTCTAAGCGGAATCCCTCATGATTGTCATGTAATCGTGGTTTCGGGCAGTAAAAGGTCTCCCGTGGACAGGTTTATGATGGAAATGCAGATGCTAAAGCGGTTTAATCGCTTCGTGAAAGATGAGATCCTCCTAATACACCAACAGGATCCGGGCCTGTCGGAGGCTTTCAGAAGTGCGGGTTTTGTTTCTATCCTTGATGAAGATGGGTCTGTTAGGAGCGGTAAGGCTGAAGCTATGTTCATAGGAATACTGCTGGCAAAGATGCTGGGTAAGGAATATGTTGGGTTCGTTGATGCTGATAACTATTTACCAGGAGCTGTTCACGAATACATAGAAATTTATGCGGCTGGTTTCACTCTGGCTGAGAGCCCCTTTTCTATGGTTAGGGTTTCATGGATCTACAAACCCAAGATTATTGAGGATAGATGGTTCTTCGCCCGATTGGGAAGAGTTACAACGGTTTCTAACTATTGCCTTAATCACTTGCTAGCGAGTTACACTGGTTTCGGGACAGAGATTATCAAGACGGGTAACTCAGGAGAGCATGCCATGAGCATGCAGTTAGCCGAGCTTCTGTGCTACGCATCTGGGTTTGCTGTTGAACCCTATGAGCTGATTAACATTTTGGAGCAGTTTGGGGGAATAACCGCCGCTCCTTCCCAGATTGTATCATCAGGGGTTGATGTTTTTCAAATAGAAAGCCGAAATCCACATTTGCATGAAGAAAAGGGAGAGGAGCACATCAAAAACATGCTCCTTTCGTCCGTAGGCAGCATATATCATTCTCAGATCTGCCCACAAAGGGTCAAGAATATCATGATTTCCACTTGCGCAAACCACGGCTTCAAAATTAGGAAAGAAGAACTCCCATTCCCAGCTAAGATTAAGCCCCTATCCGAGCTGAATATCAATAACTTTGCTGAGTTATTGAAAAAGTCCCAGACGTTAACAGAGTTAGGATAACAACGCTTGGAGGGTTAGAAGACTATCTCGAGGCTTATAGCTTTTGACATGGATGGAACTCTCCTTGACGGGAGGGTCATCTATATCGCAGGTCAAAAGTTCGGATTCAGGTCTGAGATCGAAAAAATCTCCAAGTCTTCTAGGATTCCATACGTCAGGTCGCGAAGGATTGCAAAATTGCTTAGGGGCTTGACCGTTCCTGAATTCACCGGAATAGTTAGAGCAATACCACTTATGAAGGGTGCAGCGCAAACTGTGAAGCAACTGAAAGATAAGAACTGCAAAGTTGGTATAATAAGTGACAGTTACACAATAGCAACGGAGATTGTAGCTCGTAGGCTAGAGATGGATTTTCATGTGGCGAATAAATTAGAAGTGAAGGATGGTGTTTTTACAGGTCTTTTGAAAATGCCTTTGGGCTGGGAAAGGATCGGATGTCATTGCAAACAATCGGTTTGTAAACGTTACCATTTGATTCGTCTGGCAAAGAAATACAGCGTGGACCAGTCTAACACTGTTGCGGTGGGCGATTCCAGCGCAGATCTCTGCATGTTAGAGAGTGCTGGCATCGGGATACTATTCAATCCGGTAGAGGACAACGTGCTGAAAAATGTAGATTATACCGTACGCAGCAAAGACCTCCAACTGATCTTAAATTATCTGAGAGAATAGACAACGTGAAAATTAACTTGCCTTGGTCAAAGTCAACGCGTTCACAGAACTTTTTGAAAACTACAAAAACTATTAAGCCTAGAAAATGCAGCATGCTTTCAGATGCGCATGATCACTGAAAAGGTAACGATTGAAGATGTGTACGAAGCCCGGAAAATCGTGCACAGATACCTTCCTAGAACGCCCATGGTGCTTTCGCCAGCACTTTCAGAAAAGCTAGGGTTTGGCGCGTACGTTAAGTACGAAAACACGCTGCCAACAGGCGCCTTCAAGGTCAGAGGCGGCGTCAACCTCATTTCACAGCTTTCCGAAGAAGAACGGCGCCGAGGCGTTATCGCCGTTTCCACGGGTAATCAAGCGCAGTCCGTGGCTTACGCCGCGTCCCTGTTCGGCGTCAAAGCCACGATAGGCATGCCCGCGGGCGCAAATCCTGACAAGGTTAAAGCCACAAAATGCTTCGGTGCATGCGTCGAATTTCACGGGAAGGACTATGACGAAGCGCGGCTGTGGGCTGAGAAAGAAGCAAAAAGAAAAGGCTACAGGTACATCCACTCAGCCAACGAACCCCTACTAATCGCTGGCGTGGGAACACTGTATTTGGAGATAATGGAAGAAGTCCCAGACATTGACGCTATAATAGTGCCCATTGGAGGCGGAAGCGGCGCCGCCGCAGCATGCATAGTCGCTAAAGCCATAAACCCAAAAGTCAAAGTCATCGGAGTCCAAGCGGAAAAGGCTCCTGCGGTCTATCTCTCTTGGAAAAACAACCGACTGATGGAAACCGAATCCGCTGATACTTTTGCAGAGGGCTTAGCCACAAGAGTCGCCTTTAAACTCACGTTCAACATTCTGAACAGGATGATAGACGACATTGTCCTCGTAAGTGAGGAAGAACTGAAAAAAGCCATATTGACGCTTCTGGAGACGACGCACCAGCTCGCGGAAGGCGCAGGCGCCGCAGCCACAGCCGCCGCCTTTAAGTTGCGCGAACAGCTTCAAGGCAAGAAAGTCGCGCTGCCACTGACAGGCGGCAACCTAACCCTAGAAAACCTCAACAAAATCCTAAAAGACATCTAACTCAATGTTCAATCTATATATAAGGGGGCTATGGTCTTTTCCAAGCGCTAGTTCCGCGCTTGACAGATATTCGTTCTACAGAAAGTGATTGAGGAGCGTTATTTATTTTAGCTTCTGAGTTTGATGCTAATTCTGAAAAGGTGCACCTTATTCTCAATAAATATGATTATGTATTCACATGGATATGTTTTGAGGATGCGCTATGTTTATCTACACTAAGCTATACTGAATAAGCTGGGATAGAGGGTGTCAAAAAAACCGCAGTCAAAGGATGAAGCGTTGGAAGCTTTAGACTTCATAGTAAACGTCCTCAAAGAGCATGAGAAGGACTTGGATAAGCTGATAAACGAGTAGGGCACGGTTACGGAACAGTTGGGCGAAACTGGCGAGTTAAGCAGCAAAGTGGAGAAGGTGGAGCAAAGGATAACAGGCCTGCAAAACGAGATAGGCAGTTTGATAAATTACTTGTCCACGTCACCTCGTGAAGCTCCGCTTGTGATTAAGGAGCAGAAGGGTGAGGCTGTGCAGGCTGCCGTGATGCATGGTCCTCCTGTGATTTTGCGGTGTAAGCAATGGGAGGATTTTCAGACTTTGGCTTTTCAGGCTCAAACGCTGTCTTTCATGTACAAGGACGCGGAGAAGACCTTTCAGGTTGATGCGCTTAAGGGTAATCAGATTGTAACGTACAGCGGCGAGCTTCCCAAGTTGACGGCGCTTCTGAAAACGTGGTTGTCTAAGCAGTTGGACGTTCCCGAGAAGAAGATTTTGGAAGGCATTTTGGCTGTAGGTTGAGCGTTTTTTCAGTTTAGTTGCGATGCGTAATGCTTTTATAAGTGTATAGTATCTTAAGTCTTATGACGTGATGGAGGCTATTCGAGGTTGAAGGCTAACCAATTGAGCCAACAGAATTTTTTCCGTTTTCGAAGCCTTCTCCTTTCTCCTCGATGACGGATGGCCGATTGGATAGCTAACAAACAATGACAAAAACCCTCCAACACACGTCTTCAACCGCAAAAAAGCTGAAAAGCATGAGCAAAGAGAGAGTGCTGCACCGAAAAGTCCGCGAAGAAATGGCGAAATTCGAAAAAACAATGGAGGAACTTCGCCTCCTAAAGAGTGTTTCCCAAGACCTGAGACACTACCGAAGGATGATACGATTAAAAAAGTATGACTAGGCTCTGGTGCTCCGTGGTGACTATAGCCTCCTTATATATAGATTAAGAGTGAACCGCGCTTTCAATAAGAGAATATTGTGATGGGCTGGGAAGAGGTCGCCCCTTCCGCAGATAGTGGACTGGGCGGGATTCGAATTCGCGAGCTCAGTGCTTTAGGCGCTGAGCTTCCCGCGGCCTCCACGATGCCAACGTGGCGATCGTACCAGACTGATCTACCAGCCCTCAGACACAGTAAGCACCAACAAAAAACATTTAAGCATTATGCATCCGCTCAAGAAAGTAAAATAAGGAATAGGCAAAGCCTTTTTAAAAACCGCACCATTTAGATGCCAAAGGACACGTGACATATGGAAGGTGAAACAAGGTTGAAGCATTCGCAGTTTATGTTTCGGCGTCTCCTTCTAGTCATTCTTGCTTCGTTGTCTATTCTTTCATTGACTATTCTGGCATTTCAGCCGTCTGTGCGTGCTCAGACAGACGAAGACTTAGCTTCGCAGTACACTCCAGTTCTCCATTTCACCAGCGGCGAAAAATTCTATCCAACATCCGTCAACTACATCATCGGCAGTTCAATTCTCAAACAACGAAACTCTGACGGCACCTCCTTTGTTGTTGATTCTGCGCCTACGCCAGCCAATCTTGGAACGTACACCTCATCCGACCTGTTTCTGAAAAATAAGTTGGACACTCTAGAAGATATCACTGCTGACTACGCCTCCAACGCTGCAAGTCTTGGCTACTACGCGTACGTTCACGTCGTTAGAAGCGGCTCATGGATTGTTGTTCAGTACTGGCTGTTCTACATGTACAATAATGGGCCATTGAACGACC
>Ga0172362_10004133_pt1 | contig 12580 bp, 3 predicted proteins | sample LakKivs1_kivu2a2_FD_114534 | JGI IMG/M metagenome (GOLD analysis project Ga0172362, IMG submission 114534) | Sediment microbial communities from Lake Kivu, Rwanda - Sediment s1_kivu2a2 | ecosystem: Environmental > Aquatic > Freshwater > Lake > Sediment | place: Rwanda: Western Province, Lake...
ACTCATGGCAGCGATGAAAATATGTGGGTAGATCCGAGATTAAATCAAATAAACAGGATGTTTATATGGTTCAACATGCCTTCTGGCCTGATTAACGGCACGGTAACCAGCGCTTATCTGGATGTTTACTACTTTGCGATGTATTCCTACGACCCCGGCGGCCGTACTCACGGATGTCGTAGAATAACAAGTTCTTGGGATGAAGAAACGCTGGACTGGGATCCGCAACCCAGTCTTGCAGCCTCTGATACAGCTACGGACACCGTGCCTGCCACCCCCGGAAACTGGATGAACTATACCGTTACGGACGACGTGAAATGCTTTGCAAATGAAACCTGCACCAATTACGGCTGGAGGATAAGGGATAACGGCGAAACCACCTTAATTATTCGCGCAGCCAATTTCGTTTCAACCGAAAACACGACCGATTCAACCAAAAGACCGACTTTGAGGATTAGCTATACAAAAGGCAACGGAGCTTCATGCACATCGAATTCGTCCTGCGCTTCCAACAATTGCGTCTATTCAATAACAGCTCTGGTCGCCAGATACTGCGCCGCTTCTGGCAAAGAATGTTCCAGAAGCGGAGACCCTGTAGGATATGACACAGGGGAAACCTTTGATTCAGGCGGAGTTTCTAATATTTGCAAGGGATATGACTTGGGAGGAGCACAGTGCGGTACTGGCACCACCGGCCAGTGTGATGAGTATGCAGACCACTACTGCAACGGTGCGGCAACATGGGTTTCGGGAAGCAGCAACGGCGTTGACGCTGCTTGTAACATCTGCATTGTTTGTGGTGGAACCGCCGCCAATAACGAGGGCGACCTTAGCTGTAATTCCAACGTTACAAGCGGGACCGAGGATCCGGCTGAGTGTCATGGAATTCTTGGAGGTGCGGGCTGCGAGAGCGACGACTGCGCCTGCGACGGAATGGCAAACTGCGACATAGACGAGGGTACGAACTGCACGGGAAGTGGCCAGTGCGTGCAGAACAACTGTAGGAGGGAAATTGACTCTTCAGGCTATTACTGCGCGGCTTCCACTAGAGAATGCTCGGAAGACAGTGCGAACCACCAGGGTTACGAAGGAAGCACTTGCAGTTTAGGTACTAATGGAAACTCCGACTGGCTGTGCCGGGACATAGACAGTTCTGTTCAATGCGGTTACCCGGAAAACCAGTGCGACGAGTATTGCAGCGGAACTAGAAACAGCAAATACTGCAACGGTGTAGGGAGTTGGATTCCTGGGGACTCGGAGGGTATGGAAGCTGCATGCCAAACTTGCATGGAATGTCCGGCAGGCAAGGAAGATTTGTCTTGTACTATAATAAAAGAACACGAACAGGATACTGTCGGATTAAACACGTGCACTGCAACTTGTAAGGAATGTGATGGAAAGGGAAACTGTGCCGATCAACCTGAAGATCAGGACTATTTCGACCAGTGTGATCTCGTTGAGTGCGACGGTGACGCACCAATCCCTTTCTACTGGGGCTGGTTGAGTTTGGAATGTTTTTACAGGAACGACACTTCGAAAGCGGATGCAAGATGTGATGGAAGGGGAAAATGTAAAGATTTTTCTCAATACTGTCCTAACAATCCTACAGACGGCTCCACAGGAACCATATGCGACTGTTCCGAAGCGCAGACAGGCTGCTCAGGAACAACCAGCGGAACCTGCAACAACAACCTCTGTCCTCCGAAATATTGGGATAATTCAACCAATTCAACGGTTGCCGGTCAACCTGTGGAATTCAGATTGAGATGGACAGATAATATTGGCTTGAGTAGTTATATTTTCAGCCTTGATAACTGTACTGGTTCTTTCGCTAATTTAACCAATGGAACATTTTCAGGAACAGAAAACTGGTCCAATGTCACTAGAACCGTAAGTTCAGTCGCGGGTTGTTTAGTAAGATGGAAAATATATGCGAATGATACTAACAACAACTGGAACGTTTCAGAAGAATATAGTTTCTTAACATCACCATATTGTGGTTGTTATGTAAACAACAACACAAATCTGGACCACGACATAACCGGCTGCACGGGAACAATCCTATACATAAATAAATCTTCCATAACATTTGACTGCCAGAACCACTACTTACAGAGCAGTGCCAGCGGACCCGTACCAGCAATAAACAATACGAATTTCAGCAACGTGACCATAAAGAACTGCAGGATAAATATGAGTGCTAATGATGAACAAAATTCAGGAATCTATTTCAGCAATTGCAACAATAGTTATATAGAAAACAACACACTCAATACTCAAATTTATCTTTCTTCATCTTCCAGTAATAATATTTCAAAAAACAACGTAAGCGCAGTCATTTCATATATGATGCACATCACATCCTCTTCCAACAACAATATTTTCAACAATAACCTTACTGCTTATAATAACGATGAGTTGGGAGTATTAATCGATTCGTCTTATAACAACACCGTATACAACAACAAAATTAATTCTACTGGTTTTGGTACTATTGCCGTTTATATAGTATCCTCTTCCAATAACACCATATCCAACAACAATATATCAACAACTCAAGGTATGGCGCATGGAATACAAATTGAAGGTTATACAAGCTCAAGTTCCAACAACAAAATCTTAAATAATAATATAATTACAACCGGGGCTTCAGCTTACGGTATATTATTATATTCAATGAGCTCAGCAGTAAATTATACAAATGTTATTGGCGGTTCAGTAATTTCAGACCAGTCTTATGATTATTTCATACAAAATATAGGTAGTACAAACTCCTTCCAAAATACCAACTTCACAGCTCCAAGAGATATTTACTTTTACGATAACACAAGTTGGTTCAACTACAACAATGCCACCACTGGCGGAGTCTGGCTAAACACCTCTGTGAGCGCCACGGCGACACTTACAAGAAAACTAACCTCATATAATCAAAATGTAGTCCAGTGGAACGACACTAACACCAGCGGCACGAAAATAACTGCGACCTACAAAATGAATGACTTATATGCCAACACTTTCTACAAAGTTTACAACAATTCTGTCCTTGCCTACACAATAAGGACCGACTCGGCAGGATTCTTGAACTTTACAATTTATCTGGATTCGGAACACGAGATAAAAGTTGAAAAGAATTGGAGTTGTGGAGATTATGTAAATTCAAACGTAAATCTTGACCGAGATATAACTGGTTGCACAGGTACGATTCTCTACATCAACGCTTCTTCCATAACTTTAGATTGCCAGAACCACTATCTTCAGACAACAGGCAACTATAGTATAAACAACACCGGCTTCGATAACGTAACCATAAAGAACTGTGTGATAAACGGGAGCGACATCAACAGTAAATACGGAATTTACTACAGCAGTTCGAACAACGGAAATATACAAAACAACACGGTTATATTAGGTTATAATGCAATTTATCTCGATTCCAGTTCCAACAATATAATATCAAACAACAATGCAAAAGCAAATGAAAGTGTAGCGATACAAATAATTAATTCTTTAAATAATACAATATTCAACAACAACGCAACAGCAATAAATAGTTATTATGCAATTTCTATTTTTGGTAGTTCAAATAACAATGTAACCAACAACAACGCAACAGCAAATAATTGGGCATTATATATTGCCGCCGCCAGCTCAAACAATATCATTTCAAACAACAACGTAACAGCGTATAATACTCGTGCAATTGATATCTGGGCTAGTTCCAACAACAACATTACTGGAGGCTCAATAAAAGCTTCAACTTTAGATTATTATCTTCATGACACAAGCTATAACAACTCCTTCCGCGACACCAACTTCACTGCTGCAAGGCAGATTTACTTTGGCGACAGTACACAGCAGTTCAACTACAACAATCAGTCTTCCGGTGGAATCTGGCTAAAAACCTCTCTGAGCACCGCGGCGACCCTTACAAGGAAGCTAATAAACTGGAATCAGACCCTAGTTCAGTGGAACGACACTAATTCCAGCGGGACTGAAATCACGGTGACCTACAATGTAAGCGACTTGGCAGTAAACGATTATTATAATGTTTACAACAATTCGGTCCTTGCTTACAGTTTGAAAACAGATTCTTCTGGCGTTTTGCCAAGCTTCACGATTTACTTAGGTTCGGAGCACGAGATAAAAGTGAAAGAGAACCAACCAATAATAATATGGGAAAATCCAACTCCTTCTGATGGTGCTATTTGGAATTATAATTGGGTTTATTTGAATGCAACAATAATCGACGATTTAAACACATCAGCCTTCTTTGACTGGAATTACAGTCTGAGAGGCTACTGGTCTTTCGACTACTACAACTCTACCGGAATTTTTGACAACTCCACCTACAACAACTTCGGAACTTTCCAAAGCGGGTTGAACGCTTCCAACATAACCACGGGAAAGTACGGAAATGCATTGAAATTTGACGGTTTTAATGATTATTTGGACTGCAGCAACGACTCGGAATTTGGTATAACCACTAATCTTACAATCGAGGCTTGGATAAATGGTACAAATAAACAGAACATTTCCCAGAATATTTACGTGGTTGCAAAACCGTTTTCATACGGTTTAAGAGTTTATAATGATACAGGCAATCCAAACGTAGGGATGATAATTAGAAACTCGAGCAACAGCAGTTGGTATGGTCTAGACACAGGTGCAAATGTTTTGGATAGCAATTGGCACCAATTGGTCGGGGTTTACAATGGTTCTGCAATTAAAATATACATAGATGGAGTATTGAACAAAACATCTTCTCCAATAATTGATACGATTTTCGTTTCAACTGATATATTGAGAATAGGTTCTTATACAAGTAATTATGGCAATTTCAACGGTATCATAGACGAGGTCCGGTTGTACAACAGGGCTCTATCAAGCGAGGAAATCAATGCTTCATACAACAACGGACTTTACAGACTTAAGCACAACTTCACTTCACTTTCTGACGGAAACTACAGCTATGCTGCATGGTCAATAGATCAAATAGGATTGATGAAAAATTCTACAAGGAACTTAATTCTGGATACAACTTTTCCAATAATAGTCATTCAAAGTCCGCAGAACATAACGTATCCAAACAACACAATCTGGTTCAACGTTTCGCTCAACGAGCCAGGAAGCTGGTGTGGTTACTCCTTGAATGGAGCGACAAACGTGACGATGAGCAACGATTCCGCGACACACTTCTACAAGCTGAACGATACATTATCAGACGGTTCTTATCATGTTGTTTTTTATTGTAACGACACTGCTGGAAACACGAACTCAACCGAGCAATGGTTCTCCATACACATCGTGGAAATGGACATAACAAAAGCGTTAATACCAAACGTTTTGGTAGTAATGGAAAACGAAACGGTAAATGTGACAACTGATGTGAAAATAAACAGAACTTCGATTGATGTATACCAGTTAAACGTAACAGACGAAATTCCATACGACTTCATAAACTACTCTGCCTCGCAAGTGAAGGTTTATTTCATAAACTATTCCTCCTCGCAAACGACGGAAATAACAGGCAGTGTAAGCGTTTCAATAGTGATACCTGGAGGAACGACAAACAAATATGTTTCAGTAAATGTCACAAACAGTTCCGTTGGCGGTTACATAAAGGAAAACGATACAATAAGACTGAACTATCTGATGAACTCCTCACAAATGGAACTTGACGAAATAAGGACGATGTGGACAAATGCAACGGCAAAGGATGTTTCCAATAACCAGAAGTCGGTTCAAGAAAATTTTAGTATAAATGCAGCTGCGACCTTACTGAGAGGATGGAAAGACTTCTATTTTCCAGATATAGGAAACACACAACTAATAACTTTTCGCATATTCATTGAGGCGAGAGGTGGACCGATTGGAGAAATTTACGTGTCGGATTATGTTCCGCCAGGAGCATCGCCTTTGAGTCAGGATAACATAACTGTGACTTATGTAAACACAACTAAAGGTTCGCAAAGCTTAACGAATGGAACAGACTATCTCGTCAAAAACTTCTCAATAAACACACTACCAGATGGTTCTCAGGTTTCCGTTTACCTCTACAACTTCACCTACAATTCAACTCCAAAATGGGATACGTATCTCTATGACAAGGAGAATATAACCATAGAGTACAACGTAACGATAATAGGCGGAGGTCAGTGGACCTTACCCACGATAATATCAGGTTTCGACCCAACCACCGGAAAAGAAATCAAGACAGAGATGTATACACACGTTTATGTTCCTTTGTTTGACATAACCATAAAATTATTGACCGAAAGAGTAAAGCCAGGGAATTTGGTAAGGGCAGTACTGAACATGCTGAACGTGGGCGGACCGAAAGCAAAGGTTGACGTGGCTTTATTTTATTCCATAAAAGACAGAGAAAACAATGTTCTGGTTGAGGCTTCTGATACCTTCGCAGTAAACGAGGGTGAAGAAAGAGAACTTTCGCTTCCTTTGCCTGAAGATGCTGAATCTGGGATATATAACTTTGAAGCTTTGGCCAAATACGTGGGCAGAGAAGCCGTTTCAAGCAAACCGTTTACTGTTGAGAAAGAAGAGTCGTCCGTACCATACGTCTGGATACTAGTAATAGTGGCATTACTGGTAACTGTAATTTTGGTAGCTATCTGGAGGACGAGAAGATGAAGGTAGAAAATAAAATTCTAGAATACCTGAAGAAACATCCGGAAGGGACGATGATTTTAGACTTAGCCGAAGCCGTAGGCGCGCACAGGCACACCACGACAAAGTATGTCTACCACTTGGAAGGCGCGGGAAAGATAAAAATAAGGAAGATAGGCATAGCGAAATTATGCTATTTGAAATAGCCGGACGGTTTTTTGGCGTAGAAAATGTCCACATAGGAAGGGTCATATCCACCTCTTCTCAGCGATTCTTTGAGTTCATCCAAAGAATAGCCTTTGTTCAAATTCTCCTTTATCCAGTTTTCTATGTTTATTGGTATGGTTTTTTCAGTACGTGTTTCCCTTATCAAAGGTTTTTCTTCTTCTTTTTTCGCAAAGATTTTTGCTTTCGGCGTTTCTATCTGTTTTACAGTCTTTTCCTTTATCCTAAGTTCAGATTTGATTTCTTTTAAATTCCTTTTCAGTTCTTCTATCTCTCTTTCCAGTTTTGTTGCACTTAAATCCGGTTTGAAATTCTTAACCAATTTTTCGATTTCATTCATCTTATTTTCTATTTCCGTTCTCCAAGGCATCACTTTTTTTGACTTAAGAATATTTACGCCACCGGCTTCAGATACTATATCTTCAAGAAAATCTTTTAGGTCATATATCTTGTCTTCAAGTTCGGTTTTATTGCTTTCTATTTCTTCCTTGATTTCCTTTTCAATTTTTTCCAATTCTTCTTTCGTTACGATTTTTTCCACTTTTATTTCCATCGTGTCTACCGATTTCATCAACTCTTTTATAGTCTCGTCATTCATCTCTATTTTTTCTACAGAGCTTTTGAATTCTTTCATTCTGTTATTTAATTCGGAAAATATGTTTTCCACCTTGCTTGCAAGTCTTGAAGTGTATTTTTTGTTCTCTTCTATTTGAGAAAACTTTTCGTTTATTTTTTCAGACATGTCCACAAGATTCTCAAAGCTTTTTATCTTTTCCATTATTTTCTGTATATTTTCTATGTTCTCTTTCAATTCCTTGTACTTTGCTATCAGACTCTCTATCTGTGCCTGGTTTTTCAATATCTCTTCTTCCTTCTTCTCCAGTTCTTTTCTGAAGTTCTCGGGTTCTATTTCCTCAAAAATATCAGTAACTTTCTTGGCATCGGTTTCAATCTGGTTCAAAATCTTTTCCTTTTCGAGAATGGAAGACCTTAGTTCTCCTACCTCTTCAGAAAGGTTGGAAATTCTTTCCTGAATTGTTTTGTCCGTCTCATCCATTGCACCAATTCTGCCTTCCAGTCTTTCAATTTTCATCATTATCTGTTCAATTTCGCTTAATTCAGAAATATTTCTTTTCGAGGTTTTTAAATCCGTTTTTTCCAACTCTTCTTCCGTTTTCTCTTGTTCTTCAATTTCCTTGAATTCTTCCGGGCTTATAACATTTTCATTGTATCCTACCGTTTTATCTTCTTCAGTGGGAAAAGAATGAATGACGATATTCTGTTTTATTTCCTCTTTCTTTTCAGGTTTCTTTATCGTCCCTTCTTTATTAAGTGGTTTTTCTTTCTTAATTTTTTTCTTGATTTTTCCAAAAAATCCCCCTTTCTTTGGTTTTTCCTTTTCTTCTGACGGAGTTTCTTCTGGAGCATTCTCTTCAGGTTCTATGTCTTCTATGTCTTTCTTCAATTTTTCCAGTTCTTCATCTATATCGTCAGCCACTTAATCGCCTCCACTTAAATGTTTTTTGAGAGAGGTTATATATATCTTAGCCATTCTGAAATTGCCCAGTTTGAGTTTGTCCTCGGCCAGTTTCAATTCAAGCTGAAGGTCAAATGTTTCTTTGCCGGCCTTTTTCATATCTTCAATCATATTCTTGATTTCCTTGAGCTCTTCCGCGAATTCTCTGTAATCTTCCAGCTCTTCGTTGGTTATCTTGTGAGGATTGTGATACGTGGGCCTGAACTGTATGAAGTAGGGTTTTCCGTCATTGTACTTGGGATTGTGAATCATTCCCACGCCAAGGCCCTGCCTGGTTATCCTTTTGGCGTAATTTTCCCCGTATTTGTCCTTGGCCTTGTTTATGTCTTCCAAGTTTTTCGTGTTCAACTGTATGTCCGTTAAGACGTTGCCTGCGACAGCATCTTTGAAGTCTGCCAAAACTTGCGAACACATTATCAGCCCTATGCCCCACTTTCTGAATTCACGGCAGGCCTTTTCCAGTGATATGTAACCTCCCTTGCCTCCGTATTTTTCCAGAAGCCTGTGAACTTCGTCAAATATCACTATCATCTTAAGCGTTGTGGCCTCTTCCCACGTTACCTCAAACATGGAATTTATGATATTTCTCACTGCCTCATCGAATTCTTCAGGCTTTAGCCTGTTTAACGTGAATACGGTTATTTCTCCCGGATTCATGAATTCCTTGAATTCTATCTTCTGTTTGGGGTCAGTCATCTCAAATATCATTCCCTTATAAGACTTGACGCTCTTTTCATCCATTCCGAATTTGGAATAGAATTTCAGAAGGTTCTCGTCTTTACATCCCCTTACAAAGCCCGTCCATTGTGCGGTCGGGTCAAAGACTATGATGGGTATTTTCTGTTCCAGCGCCTCCTCTACAATGACGGACGCTCCGACGCTTTTTCCGGCTCCCGTTGCCCCGGCGACAAGAACGTGGGTCGTCAAGTCGTCTGGATTCAACCAGGCCTTTATGCTGCTGCCTGCAATCGTTCCTATCCAGAAAGCATTTTCGGTTTTTTGCGGTATCTTGCTCATGTTTACGGGGAAAATGTATCTCTTTGTCGCCTCCTTGCTCATCTTCCAGCCTAAATAATATTTCCTTATGAATAAGGTCGCGATTACTATTGACAAAATGAGTAAAGTGTAAAGTAGCGTCACGCCCAGCGTTGTGGCAAGGAAAGGTTTAACCAATTCAAAGCTTTCCATAGCACTCACAGCCTTTCCCCTATCTTCTGCCCATACTTCAAGTATGTGCTCCCCTTCTCCAAGTCCTGTTTCATTCAAACTCATCCTTTTTGTAAATGATAAGAGTTTTTCAACCGTAACATTTTCCTTTTCCTGTTTCACCACTTCGTCGGTTTTGCCATCCTTTATTAAATATGTTAAGGTCGGTTTTAATTCTTTTTCAGTGCCTAAATTCCTTAGTTTTACCTGGAATTTCAGGTCCTCTTCTATATACAAACTCCTCTTTATTACGCTCACTTCAAGGAATAGCATGCCTTCCGCACTTGAGACCACCTTTAAGACTACAGGAACTTCACGCTTTTCACCTTCCGCTTCTATGTCAATTGTCCCTGTATAAGTGCCGACTTCCTGGTCTTCGTGGATGGATATGAAAGCAGTAATCTTTTCAGATTTCTTAGGGCCAACCATAATTCTTGTCGTGGAAAAGCTGACAAGCTCCTTTATTTCCCCTGTTACGGATATTTGGGCTATTATTTCCTTTTCTAGTTTGTTCGTGATGTATAACCAATATTCCCTTGTTTCACCCTGTTCTAAAATCAAATCTCCCAGGCTCGTGTCCATGTTTGTATCCACTTCAAAGGACGTTACGTTTTCTCCTTCTCCTTTTTCTTCACCGCCGCTAGTGCCTCCTCCTCCACCGGCAACTGTTGTCGTTACACTCACACCACATTTGTTCGGATAGCAGCTTTCGGCCAAAACGTAAGCCGACAAATGGGTTGAAGAAAATTTGAAAACATTGGATGATGTGTTGTATGGACCAAGTCCAGTATCCAGATGACTGAATGTTCCATCACTGCACGTCCTCGTTTCGTAATCCCAGTTACTGCAGTAAAACGCTTCCAAGTCATTTTCCGTGTACTGATGGCTAGATTCTTGCAAAGCTTCCGTATAATTTACTGTGAAATTCGCGCTGTCAAGACTCAAGTTTTTAGGGTCAACCACTATACCCAAGAGTCTGTACTGCTTCCAGGCCGTGTCAGGTAGTTCAATATTTCCTATATCCTGTTCCGTGTCATTCGCGAAGTAATCAAACCTGAAGGGATTGGTTACGTTGTCCGTATCGTTAAACTGGTTCAACGCAGTCTGCGTAAGATTTACGTTCATTAATTTAACTTCCTGATTGAACAGCTCGGCCTTTATGTCATAGTTCCTTTCATGGGCTGTCAGATTGAAGTCCTTTGATGAGTTCTGGTGTATTTCCCAATCCGTTCCCGGCTTGTAGAAAGTCAGATTTACGGTGGGACTTCCTCTAACGTTCGTAAAGTTTGAATAAAACTGCAAAGGTCTGTAAATGTCAAAATATTTCATGGTGTAATTCTGGCTGCTGTTTTCGTTCCCGTCATAATCCCTAAAATGAACGATTACTTCGTAATCCCCTATAATGGAAGAATCCCAGTTTGTTATGTTGTAGGTGTAGTTCCAGTACCCGCCAAACTGGGTTAGATTTCCGACCGTGTTACCGTTAGGTCCTGAGATGTTCAGCCAAGCGAGAGGCAGCGTCCCGTTGTTTTCAGTCACGTTAACTCTTATAGTAAGATTTCCTTTTTCCAAGGTGTAGTGCACGTTTTCGTCTCCGTCTACCTCCGTCGGTGAGGTTTTGTTGTAGGGTATTACCTCTATGCTCCATAATTTGGGGGCAGTGATGTCGTCGTAAATTATCGCGTCCTCTTCCGTGTCGTTAAACGTTACGCTCAGACCCAATGGATCTGTGTAGTTTCCTGAAAGAATTAAATCATTTTTTATGGGATTGCCTTCAATTTCCGGTGCAGTGCAGTTTATGACCCAGTCGTAATTCGTTCCGCTAACATTCGTATAGTTCGTTACGGTGCAATCTTCGTTTCCTATCCATATCTTCCATGTCACGTTTTCGCTTATATGTTCGTTTTCGCTTTTTGTCGCGTTAGCGTGTATTTCTATCACATTTCCGATATTTATTGGACCAACCGGAGTGGATTGATTAGGGGATATTATATCCACTTCAAAATTACTTATTTCCAGTATCCTCGTTATATTTACCCATAGCGGCGTAGCCGAAGAATTCTGGTTTTTGAAGGACAAGTTTATGTAATAAACACCCGAATCGTTTTCATCAGCATCTGTCAAGTTATACGTTACGTTTACGTAAGCCGTTGAAAGATTTGTTATTATAAAGGGTGAGGAGGGAAGAGGTAACGTTGAACCGCTGTTGTTTAAAGTCACGTTGAAGAACTGGGAACCGTTCGTTTCCTTGGTTACATTAATGGTTAAATTGAACTCCTTCAGGTTTGTGACATTTATCAGGGCAAACGAACCAAATTTGGTGGCAAGTCCCACCAAATGTCTTTCCAGTGTAGTCGGAACGACTCTCCAGTCCTGCTCTGTGACGTTTATATTTATCAAAATTGAGTCTTCGCAGTCCTCATAGCTTTGGTCACAGTACGAACTGTTTACTTGCGTTGTCAAGTAAGCCCAGTAGCTTTTGCCCATATAACTCGAATTGTCCGGAACTGCCACGGAAACGTTGGTCATATTTTCCAAAAGCCTCTGGACAGAGAAACTTGTCTGGTTTATTTGTGTTCCGTTCAACCTTATCCAGTCCCGTATTATGGAATAATTGCCTCCGGTAAGATTGAACGTTACGTTGTATAATCCAGTGTTTCCGAAATCTTCCGTTGTAAAGGGCAAATACGACGTTCCGCCGTATGGTATGGTGTAATTCAAGGAATTTTCCGCCACATTAACCACGGTTGTATTTGTCGCGTTTATTATAACCGTTTTGTTTTCAAAGCCTGGGCCGGCGGGGTCTGGGTTGCTCCATTGCAAGCTTACATTTATAGAATTATTGCCCAGTTCTGCAATCCTCGAAGCGGTGAATGTTATGTTTCCGGTGCAGTTCGTTCCGTTCGCTAAATAACTTCATACGTTCGTCATACCCTCTATCCCGGTCTTGTTGTAGATTACAATCTTTATACCAAACATGTTTCCTAT
>Ga0172362_10004134_pt1 | contig 12580 bp, 12 predicted proteins | sample LakKivs1_kivu2a2_FD_114534 | JGI IMG/M metagenome (GOLD analysis project Ga0172362, IMG submission 114534) | Sediment microbial communities from Lake Kivu, Rwanda - Sediment s1_kivu2a2 | ecosystem: Environmental > Aquatic > Freshwater > Lake > Sediment | place: Rwanda: Western Province, Lake...
GGAAAAGCTCAGGGCTTGGCCGAGCGCCAGCCAGTCGCCGCCTATTTTCTTTGCCAGATAATCTTCAATATAAATCTTGTGCTCGGCTGTCAGTTTCAAATCGCTGCCTTTTTCTTTTAAATAGGTTTTCAGGGCCCTTCTAGCTAAATGGGTAATGCCTTCGCCTGGCTGAGCAGTTTCTTGATAGGTTTTAGTCAGCTGGGGAAGGGTTATTTCTAGGTCTTCAGGAAAAACGGTCTCTTCTGCCGATTTTTCAATAGCTAACCTGGCCAGCAATAGCTGCCAATTAATTTCCGGAAGCTTGGGCTTTATCCCCCACCAAATTTTGGTGGGGGACAAGTAAAAAACCGCTCCTATAAATAGCAAAACTAAAACTAAAACCAGGCCACCAATTGTGGTTTGTCGAGAGAATGTCCTACCTACCAAGGACCCCATATTAATAGTTAATCCCTTGATTCCTAGTGACATTCTTTTATCTTACCAATCCCAAAACAAAAAACAACCACCTGTCTGTGGAAAACTCATTAATCAGTAGCCAACACTGATTTTTACAAAAAAGCGCGGGGATGATTGAAAAATCATTTTTCGCCGCGCTCTAAATCCCTGGCCCGAGGATAAACCCCATTAGAAACTTCGTTTCTAACGGGGTAAATTATCTTTAATTTCCCGACGTAACCTTGGGCTCGCAAGTCTCTTGCCACTTTCTCGGAGAAAAAAGGAAGTAAGGTGATTTTCATTTCGCCAATTTCCACTGTGTTCCTCCCGGCCTTTTTGTAAAAAAATCTTGTCACGCTGACTGACGCTCTTCTCTGGCTACGTTCCGACAGCTTTTCCCATCTTTCCCAATCTTTTTCCTTCTGCTCAGGCCGAATAATAGGATATTTTGAAGGAGCGGTTATTCTCAAAATAACTGACTTGGGCCGTTTTTCCTCACCTTTATCATCATAGTATTCAACATTGTATTCAACATTGAGAATTTTTAACTTAAAATCTCTTTCTTCAATTACGGTTCCTTTTTTAATATTAACTTCAACAATATTGCCAGTTTGCTTAATTTCTCCGGCCTCTTCCACCTCTGCCAACCGGTCATCCGGCGAAAACATGGTAAATATCGGGATTCGCCATTTTCTCGGATCGCGGTTTTCCTCTATTCGCAAAGGATAAGCCTTAATAATTTTCCGGTTCCTTACCAAATCCTCGGCAACACTCCGCAAATGATAGGGTTTTTTCAACTCATTGTGGGGAATAAATACATCCACGGTTTTGTATTTTGCCCAAATTCCGGAGAACCAACCTTTCTTAAACGAAAGAGCTGTTGGTTTTACTCTAAAAGCCGGCGGCTCTAACAGAGATAGAGAGAATTCAATTTCAGCAATAATTTCTTCTGTTCTCATTGCCATCAACTCCTTTCGCTATTTTTATTACAGGAAAAAAATTTTCAAAGAGCAACCAATATTAATTAACATAATTCCTTAAAAAAGTCAAAAATAAAAAACAAAAAACTGTCAAATTACCACCCGTTATGATACTGAAGTAGCCGACACTTAAGTATCGTTAATTACAGGCTGGCGAAGCCGCGGATTTGGGAAATGGGGATGGCAATAACTTTTCCGTCTTTTTCAATTGTATTTAAGCCCAAAACTCTTGCCTCAATGTCAAATAAAGGGCTGCCGGACAGCGTGTTTTTTTCAAAGATATTTGTCCTAATTAAGTTTTGGTCAAACATTGTTACGATGCCTTCGTTAACCGAACGGCCTGGCGGCTTAATTTCTTGACCCCCAAAAATTGCGCCAACCAAAAAAACCCTTTCGCCTAATTTTAATTTCTCTAAATCGCCAAAACCAACGGTTGGTAAATTGGTTTTTTCCAGTTTGAGCAGGGCTAAATTATTTTTTAAATCCCTTTTTAGAATTTGAAAAGGAACCGATTCTCCGTCAACAAAAATTTTAAAAGCAGAGCCTTGAGGAATCAATTCAGCTAAAGTAACCGCCAAGCCGTCAGCAGTTAAAATCAGGCCCGAGCCTTCTAAAACTTTGCCGGCCCTGGTTTCGGTTCTTACTCCAATTACCGATTTCTCCACTTTTTCTATGGCATTTTTTAAAGCCGCATTTTCCTGAATGTAAATTTCTTTTCTTTCAGTGAGATAAACCGGGCTCTGTTCTAATCGGTACTGATAAAAAAGCGGCCTCTCAATGAAATAAGGCCAGAGAATCTGGTCAGCAAAAATCCCGCCAGCAATCCCAAAAACAAAAACCACAACTATTTTTAAAATATTCTTAAACATTTTTTAATATCTCTTCTAAAATCCCGGCTATTGATTGCTGTCTCGCCCATTCTTTAATATAATTTAAGTCGGGTTTAGCAATTCCTAAAAGCGACTTAATATCTTCTAACTGTTTCGCGCCCTGGCCTTTTTTGTACCAAATTAATTTGCTTAAAATTAAATCTTCAGCCGATATAAAATTTACTTCTTGTCCGTTGATTTTTTTAACAATTGCTCTTTCAAACTTTTCAAAAGGATATCTTTTCACCCAAAAATCCACTTTGAGACCTGTTTGAGGATGAATAAAATTAAATTCTCCATCATTCTCAATGGCCTCTCTCATCGCCTCTTGTGAAACATAAACATCTTTATCTATCTTATGTAATTCTTTTGTCAACTCGCGAATATTTTTTAATCCAATTTTTATAACAATATCAATGTCAGCGGTAAATCTGGGCCTCGCCAAAACAGCCACCGCAAATCCGCCGGTAACAATATAAGGGATTTTGAGGTTATTTAAAATTTTTACTATTTGAAGCAAGAGTTCTTCTGGTCTTTCTATTTTCATGTTTTAGTGAATCTAATTTTTTGCCAAGCAGAAAAAAATCGCCAGCAATTTTGAGTTTTCTCGCCGCCGTCATCTTTCTATAAATTTCATTTTGTATTTTTTCTGCTTGTTTGGGATTCATATTACTGATTCATTTCACTTTTTATTCTATCACATTGTCCTAAACCAAAACTTTTTCCGGGTTTTTGGGCTTGATTTTTACTAAATCGCTGGCGGTTCTGATGATAATTTTGCCAGCTTTGACGTCCACTACCACGGCCTCGGCTTCCCGGACCTGGCCGGAAACGATTTTCAAAGAAAGAGGGTCCAGCATCTGCTTCTGAATGACTCTTTTTAGAGGTCGGGCGCCTAAATTTTGGTCAAAGCCCTGTTCGGCTAATAATTCCTTGGCTGATTCCGAAACCTTAATTTCAATTTTTTTGCCAGCCAATCTCTCAGCCACCTTTGCCAGCTCCAAATCAACAATTTTCTTAATTTCCGGCTTGCCCAAATAGTTAAAAATAATGATTTCATCAATCCGATTTAAAAATTCCGGTCGGAAATTCTCTTTCAGGCTGGCCAGAACCTTTTCTTTTAAGGATTCTTTTTGAGTGATTTTTTCATCGCCAGCCAGAAAACCCAGCGAAGCTTCCTGGGAAATAATGTTTGAGCCAACATTTGAGGTCATAATCAAAATGGTGTTTTTAAACGAGGCGGTTCGGCCTTTGGCATCGGTCAATCGGCCGTCTTCTAAAATCTGAAGTAAAATGTTGAAAACTTTGGGATGGGCTTTTTCAATTTCATCAAGCAGAACCACGCTATAAGGCCTCCGCCTGATTTTCTCGGTTAATTGGCCGCCTTCTTCATAACCAACATAACCGGGAGGAGAACCAATCATTTTAGAAACCGTGTGTTCTTCCATATATTCTGACATATCAAGCCGGACCAGGGCATTCTCGTCGTTGAATAAAAATTCAGCTAAGGCCCGGGCAGTCTCGGTTTTTCCCACGCCGGTCGGCCCCAAAAACATAAAAGAACCCAAAGGCCGTTTTTCTTCGGAAATGCCGGCCCGGGAGCGACGAATGGCATTGGCAATGGCTGCTAAGGGTTCAGGTTGGCCAATAACTCTTTTTTGCAAGAGCTCTTCCATTTTTTCCAATTTTTTAACCTCCTCTTCCAATAATCGGGTAACCGGAATTCCCGTCCACCGGGAAACCACTTTTGCCACTTCTTCTTCAGAAACTTCTTCTTTCAAAATTGGCCGATTTTTTTGAAATTGGGCTAATTTTCTTTCAGCCGCCTTTAAGTCCTTTAATAACTGGGGAATTTTGCCGTATTTTAATTCCGCTACTTTCTGAAGATTGGCTTCCACCTCTCCCCTTTCCACTTCAAAACGAGAGGTCTCAATCTCTTTTTTGAGCTCTTTTATTTTGTTAATGGTTTCTCTTTCTGATTGCCACCGGGCTTCAATTTCTTTTGCCTTTTCTTTTAAATCGGCTAATTGCCGGGAAAGAGCTTTTTTCTTCGCCGATTTTTCTTTTTTTATCACCTTCTGCTCAACCTCCAATTTTTGAATTTCTTTTTTAAGATTTTCTAATTCAGCCGGCTCTGACTCAATTTCTAATCTTAAAGCTGACATTGCCTCGTCCATTAAATCAACCGCTTTATCGGGTAAAAATCGGTCGCTAATATAGCGGCCGGCCAGTTGGGCGCAGGCGGCCAGAGCCGAATCTTTAATTTTTACTCCGTGATGCAGCTCATACTTTTCTTTAATTCCTCGTAAAATGGAAACGGTGTCTTCAATCGTTGGTTCTTGAACAAGAATTGGTTGAAATCTTCTTTCTAAAGCCGGGTCCCTCTCTAAATATCTTTGATATTCTTTTAAAGTGGTGGCGCCAATCGCCCGCAGTTCTCCCCGGGCCAGGGCCGGCTTCAAAAGGTTTGAGGCGTCAATGGCTCCTTCAGCCGCACCCGCTCCCACCAAAGTATGCAGCTCGTCAATAAACAAAACATAGCGGCCGGCCGCCCGATTGATTTCTCTGAGCAGGGCCTTGATTCGGTCTTCAAACTCGCCCCGATATTTTGTGCCAGCCACCAGGGCGCCCAGGTCCAGGCCAATAATTTCTTTTTCTTTTAGGGATTGAGGCACCTGACCGGAAACAATTCGCTGGGCTAAACCTTCAACAATGGCGGTTTTCCCGACGCCGGCCTCGCCAACTAAAACCGGGTTGTTTTTTGTCCTTCTGGACAGAACCTGCATAAGCCGGCGAATCTCATTTTCCCGGCCAATGACCGGGTCAAGTTTCCCCTGTTTGGCCTGGGAAGTCAAATTTCTGGCATAACGTTCTATAACCTGATATTTTGTTTCCGGTTCCGGGTCAGTGATTCTGGCGCCGCCCCGAATCTGGGCCAATTGTTTCAAAAATGTCTCGTAATCTAATTTGCCAAATTCCAGAGTGGCTGTGCCGCCGCCAGGTTGAAGGAAAGCCGCCCGGTCCAAAATTTCCTTGGCTTTGGTTTCGGTGCTTAAAAGGGCTAAAAACAAATGCTCAATGGAAATAAAGTCATCTTGCATTTTCATTGCCTCCTGCCTGGCTCTATCCAAAACCTTTGCCATGTCCTGAGTTAAGTAAAACTGGCCAAAGGCCTGGGGCTGGGCAATAACTGGCAATCTTTCTAAAGCCAGTTTGGTTTTTCTTTTTAATCCCTCAATGTCAGCGCCTAAACGTTGGAGTAAATTCAAAACCACGCTTTCTTCCTGCACCATCAAAGAATACAAAAGATGGAGGGCGTCAATTTGCTGCTGACCCCTTTCCCGGGCCAAATCCTGAGCAAACAAAATGGCTTCTTGAGCTTTGTGAGTAAATTGTCCGTTCATACCATTTTCACCCTATCATAAAATTTCTGAAAAATCAAGTCAAGCAAAAAAGCCCGCAAGACGCATATCTCCTTCGGGCTTAAAAAAATAGAGCCAGTTTTTAAATATGAAGTACCCGACACTTCAGTACTTTCATGTTTTTATTCGCTGCGCTCGCTTAAAGTGACTTCAATTATGATTTGTTTGCCATTCCTCAGAACCTTCAAAATAATCTTGTCTCCCGGGTTGTATTTTACAATGATTTTAGCTAAGGTGTTTTCTGAAGTAATTTTTTCGTTGTTAAATTCTAAAATTATGTCTCCCTCTTTTAATCCCGCTTTTTCAGCTGCCGAGCCGGGAAAAATGGCCGGCTCTCCGGACCCGCCTTTAACAACCCAGGCGCCGTAATTTACCGGTAAATTATTTTCTTTTTGAATTTTTTCATTAATCAAAGCATATCTCACTCCTAAAAAAGGGCAAACGATTTTGCCCAGGGTTTTGACCTGTTCAATGCCTTTTTTGGCTTTGTTAACCGGTATGGCAAAACCAACGTTCTCTCCGCCAACCACCATAGCCGTATTAATGCCAATCACCTCTCCTTTCAAGTTCAAAAGCGGGCCGCCGGAATTGCCCCGGTTAATAGCCGCGTCAGTTTGAATGACATCTTCTAAAATTTCAACCAGGCCGCCTCCCGAAGCGGTAATGGTTCTAGCCAGGCCGGAAATCACTCCAACCGAAACCGAATTCTGAAACTCGCCCAAAACATTGCCAATGGCAATGACTGTCTGGCCAATCTGTAAAATATCTGAGTTGCCGAATTTAACGGTCGGAAAGGAAGGCAGAGAAATTTTTCCCTGATTATCAATTGTTTTTCCCTCCTCAATTTTAATTACGGCCAGATCTTGAACCGGGTCCCTGGCTAAAACCCGGGCCGGAAAACTTCTTCCGTCATTGGTCAAAACAGTATAATCAACATCATCTCTCAAAACAACATGTTTATTAGTCAAAACCATTCCCTCCTCGGAAACAATAAAACCCGAGCCTCCGGCAACTTCCTGCTTTTCAGTTCTTTTTTGAAGGGGAATCTCTTCAAAAGGAGTAAGATAATACTGCTCAACATATTCGGTAATGATAATGCTCACCACCGCCCCGGATACCTCATTAACCGCCTTGATAATTGCCTCTTCCTGGGTAGTCTGGGGAAGATAAATTGTTTCTTTCTCAATAATCTTTTCCTGTTCTATTATTTTCGGTTCGGGAATTTCAATATTCAACTTTGCAAGTTGACTTCTGACTTCAGCAAAAAAATAACTTCCGGCAATCAGCCCGCCTATCCCGCCAAAAACAAAAGCAACGACAATAACCAAAAAGAGGTTAAAAATTCGGCTTTGCCAAAGCTTGGGCAATTTTAGTCCTGCTTTTAATTTCAGCGGTTCAAATTTTGGTAACTCATAAATTGGCATAAAATTGGAACGAGAACCGTTCTCGTCCTATTGACTGTTAAAGAAACGAGTCCAGATTGACGTTTAATTTTGAATCCCACTCCACTTCTTTATATTCGTGCAGCAACTGATTAATGTAACTCTTCAAAGAATTATAATTCTCAATTGTTTTGGCTTCAAATTTTATTGTCAGATAGGGGGCGTTTTGGGAATAGCGAATGACAAACATTTTATCTTCAAATTCAACTCGCGCTCCGTCGCCGACTCTTTCATCGTCAATTATTTCGGCTTGAGGAAAATCCCGGTGCAGTTTCTGATTGATTTTCGCCATTAAATCAACTTTTACTTCGTCGGCGCAGCCAATTTTAATTTCTGGACTGGAAACATATTTTGGAAAACTCTCCACTCTTTGCGACAAGGTTTTCCCCGCCTGCGATAAATAACTAAGGAGGGCAAGAGTGGAGTAGCAACCGTCATCGTGAGGATAAAATTTATCTAAGAAATAAAAGTGCCCTGATAATTCGCCGGCAAACAAAGCTTTTTCTTTTTGGGCTTTTTCTTTGATGAAAGAATGCCCTGTTCGCCACATAACAGCCCTGCCACCTTTTTCTTCAATAACATCTTTGACTACTTTTGAACAAAGAGCATTAAAGACAATTTTAGCCCCGGGATTTTTTTCCAAACTGGCTAAGGCAAAGAGAGCCACCAAAGCATCGTTCCATAAAATATTACCCTTTTCGTCAACTACGCCGATGCGGTCGCCATCAGAATCATAAGAAAAACCCAAATCAGCGCCAGTTTCCAATATTTTTCTCGATAATCTCTCGGCCACTTTTCTTTCGGTCGGATCGGGGGTGCCGAGGGGAAAAGTTCCGTCAATCTGGCAGTAATCGCAAATAACCTGGCAGCCGGCTTTTTCCAAAATCTCGGGCACAAAAGCGCCAGGCGTTGCATGACCCGGATCAATTACTATCTTAAACGCTAAAGGAACGGAAAATCTCTTGAGTAAATCCTCAAAATAGGCTTCTTTGACGTCTTTTTCCGTCAGCTTTCCTTGTCCTCGTTTAAATTTTCCGCCCTGACAAATCTTTTTTAACTCCTGAATCTCTTCGGCAACCATGGTTTTGGAAAGGCCGGTTCCTAACTTAAAACCGTTGTACTCTATCGAATTGTGGGACCCGGAAACCGAAACGCAACCCCGGGCGTCAAAATAATACTGCGCCCAATAGATGATGCCGACCAAAGCCAAACCAATATCAATCACGTCAACGCCGGTACTCAAAATGCCTTTTATTACCGCTTTGCTGTACGACTCGCTGCTCAGGCGGCAGTCACGGCCAACAACTGCTTTTTTAATCCCTCTTTTCAATAAAAAAGTGCCGTAAGCCTTGCCGATGTGTTCAACGATTTCGGAATTTAAATCTTTATCAACCAAACCCCGAATATCATACCCGCGAAATATATAAGGATTGATTCTCATATACATATATTATATCACCAAGTAAAAAATTTACCAATATCCGTCTTTCGCTTCCTTCTTTCCCTTCCTTCTTTCGCTTCCTTCTGCATTTCGCTCTGTATCTCGCTTTCTTTAAACCCATTAACTCCCCCTTGTATTAATAAATATACAGGTGTATAATTATTAATATAATGAGGAAGGTTACTAAAATAAAAATAAGATATTACTCAAAAGAGATTTTGAAGTATTTACTTTTGGCGGGAGCAGTTTATATTGCTGCCTCTAATCCTTATTTTGCCCTCAATTTAACTAAAAACATTGCCAGAATAAAGAAAGATTTAACCAAACAGAAAGCCTCTAACACTTTTAATTATTTAAAAAGAAGGGGTCTGATTGAAGTAAAAAGGGAGGGGCATGATGTTCGCATCGCCTTGACCAAAGAAGGAAAAAAGCGGGCTGGCAAATATCAAATAGACGATCTGGAAATTGAGCAGCCTAAAAAGTGGGATAAAAAGTGGCGGTTAGTTATTTTTGATATTCCTCAGCCCTCACGATTAATTCGGAATATTTTCAGAAGAAAATTAAAAGAGTGGGGATTTTACCGTCTTCAACAAAGTGTTTGGATTATTCCTTATCCTTGCCAGGCAGAAATAGTGCTTTTAAGAGAATTTCTAGGAGCAGACAGGAAACAAATTCAAGCTTTAGAAGTAACCAAATTAGAAAACGAAGCTTTCTTTAAAAAAATCTTCAAACTTTAATATATTAATAAATGTACAGGGGTACAATTATTAATATAGAGGGGAGAGAAAAATAGTTGACGGTTTATTTTTGGCGAGGTATGATGATTTTATGGGCTTTTCAATTGGCATTATTGGTTTGCCCAATGTCGGCAAATCTACCCTGTTTAAAGCTTTGACTAAAAAGCCGGTTGATATCGGGCCTTATCCTTTTACCACTGTGCATCCCAATGTCGGAGTGGTTCCTGTTCCTGACCAAAGATTATTAAAAATTGCTGAAATTATTAAGCCGGAAAAAGTCACGCCCACTATTATTGAATTTATTGACATTGCCGGGCTTGTTAAGGGTTCCCACAGGGGCGAAGGTCTGGGTAACCAATTTTTAGCTCAGATTAGAAACTGCGATGCCATTCTGGAAGTGGTTAGGGCTTTTGAAGAGCCGAGCGTTGAAAACGTCACCGGAAAAATTGACCCGGCCAGCGACATTGAAACAATCAAAATTGAAATGGAATTAAAAGATATGGAGATCGAAGAAAGAAGGCTTTCTTCTCCCGCCCTCGCTAAAGCTCAGGCAAGCAAGAAAAAGGAGAATTTGTTAAGTAAAAAACCTGTTGTTTATCTTTTAAACATCAACGGCAAAACCCCTTACCAGGCGCCAACGGTTGACCATCTGGCCATAAACCTTAAAGATGAGGTGGAGATGTTTGAATTATCAGATTCCGAGAAGAAAGAATTGAACATAAAATCCCAGCTTGACCGGTTAATTCTGGCCTGTTACAATATCCTTGATTTAATTACTTTTTTTACAGTGAGAGGCGGAAAAGAAACCCGGGCCTGGACCCTGAAGCGAGGATTGAAGGCTCCTGAGGCCGGCGGAGTGGTCCATACTGATTTTAAGGAAAAATTCATTAGAGCCGAAGTTATTAACTGGCAAAAATTAGTAGCAGCCGGCAGCTGGAAAGCGGCCAAAGAATCGGGACAATTAAAAACGGTGGGGAAAGATTATGTTGCAGAAGACGGCGACGTCATAGAATTTAAAATATGAGATACTACGAGCTGACAATTAACACTAGAGAAGCCGACACCCTTTTAGAGAAGGTGGTTTCTAATTTGCCCAACCCGCCGGTCAGGCAGCAAAAAAATCCTTCTTTTTTGAGTCTGGAGTTCTACAGCGAGCCGGAAAAAATTCCGGAGCTAGAAAAAAAACTCAAACAAGATTCTTTAAGGTATCTGATTTTGGCTAAAAAGCCGGTGAAAAAAACTGCCGCAATGCCAGAAAGACCAAGAAGGATAATTAGCAAACCAAAGCCAAAAGCGGAATTGAAAGAGATAGAGAAAAAGTTGGAAGAGATATTAAAAGAGTAATTAACGAATAACGAATTTATTGCGAATAAACGAATAAACGAATTCGATTGCCGAGCGTAAGCGAGGCGCGAGATGAGACGAAGTCTCAGCGAGCATTCGTAAATTCGTAGCTGATTCGCTATTCGATAATTTTTATGAATTTAAATAAGGTTATTTTAATTGGCCGGCTGACTCGCGACCCGGAAATGCGCTCCCTGCCATCCGGCCAGCCGGTCGCCTCTTTTGGATTGGCCACCAATCGGGTTTTCGTTGATAAATCAGGCCAGAAACAAAAACAGGTTGAGTTCCATAATATTACCCTTTTTGGAAGATTGGCGGAAATTGCCTCCCAGTATTTAAAAAAAGGCAGCCTGGCAATGATTGAAGGAAGAATCAGGACCAGAAACTGGCAAGACCAATCAGGCAATCAAAGGTCCAGAACCGAAATTGTGGCCGAGAGAATGCAGCTTGGCCCCCGGGCAGCCGGCAGAGTCGTGCCGGCGTCAGAACCGGAAGCTCCGCCAAAAGAAGAAATCCCCATTATTGAAGAAGAGAATGAAATCAACGTAAAAGACATCCCGTTTTAAATCTTTACGAAATATCTCACCCCGCACCTTTCGCCCTTTATTAAAAAGATTTTTAAAATTCTTTGTTAATTTCTATATAAATACTACGAAAGGTGCGGGGCAGGTTTTTTACGAAATTAGGAAAACGTTTTCGTATTTCGTAACTATTTTATGCCGTGTTATTTCTGTCGAAAAAACATTAAAGAAATTGATTTTAAAGAAACGGAATTGCTCCGCAGGTTTCTTTCCGGTCTGGCAAAAATTAGGGCAAAAAAAAGAACCGGCACTTGCGCCAGCCATCAGCGGAAATTAGCCAAGGCCATTAAACGAGCTCGGCATCTTGGCTTATTGCCACACACCGCAAAGTAGAAATTAGAAATTTTGCATCAGTTTTAAGGAGCTTAGCTCCTTAAATCTCCTTAAATTTTTTCTAGAAGGTATTTTTCTAAATCTTTCCTTTTTCTGCTTTCTTCAATCACCACTTTAACAAACTTCCCATATCCCGTTAAGGAGCTTAGCTCCTTAAGCTCCTTAAATTGATTGAGGATGATTTCATTGTCGACGACTAAGTCATCTGGTTTTGCTCCTAAAAAATGGCTGTAACTCGTCCACTGATAGCTTTCGGTATCAGCCAGGCCATGAATTTCGCAATTGCCATTAACATAACCTGATAACCATAGAAGATAATCATTATTATCAACGTGAATAGCTTTGTATGTCCCCTGAAATAAGCTTCCCGGGCGGTCATATTTTTTGTTATTGAAATTGGTAAAGCTGGTTCCTATTTTATGTAAAAATTTGGGAATTCCATTAGCTGTTAATTGTTTTAAAATCAGGTGAAAATGATTTGGCAACAAGCAATAAGCGACTACTGCCACCACCTTCTCTGTCAGCTCCAAAAAGGAGCTTAGCTCCTTAAAGCCGTATTTACGAACCATAGCCGCTCTTTCCTCGTAATAAGATTTGTTGTTGAAATCTTTTAATCCTCTTTTGAATTTTTGATAATCTTCGTCCTCTTGAAAAAGCAGAGAGTTGGGGACAGCTCGATTGTAAATGTGATAATATTCATTATTAACAAATTGGACTTTTCTCATTATTCTCGTTAAGGAGTTTATTAAGGAGCTTAGCTCCTTAATCTTGACATAAACCGCAGACTATAAAACTTTGGAATTTGTTTCGGGCTTCGGATTTAGGATTTCTGATTTAATTTTCTCTGCCGTCTCAGGATTCTCTTTTAAAAACTGCTTACTTGCTTCCATGCCCTGGCCCAACTTCACATCCCCATATTGCAGCCAGGAACCGGCTTTTTTTATTATTCCCAATTTCAGGCCGGTATTGACAAGGTCAGCGAGTTTAGAAATTCCC
>Ga0172362_10004137_pt1 | contig 12577 bp, 9 predicted proteins | sample LakKivs1_kivu2a2_FD_114534 | JGI IMG/M metagenome (GOLD analysis project Ga0172362, IMG submission 114534) | Sediment microbial communities from Lake Kivu, Rwanda - Sediment s1_kivu2a2 | ecosystem: Environmental > Aquatic > Freshwater > Lake > Sediment | place: Rwanda: Western Province, Lake...
TGAATCCTCTTCATGATAATAATTCATATCATCAGCATCGCGAGCTTCTGCCTCAAAATCGGAAGGTCGAGTTACCCGATCAAGATTCCGGTACTCAAGACGAAAGGGAATCTTTAGTTCATGAATATAGGGTTCAAGGCATCGGGAACACGATAAAACCAACGCCGTTTTTATCGTCCCCTCTAATAGCAATCCCGAACCACAATTGGTCACGGTGAGATGAACCCGGACGGGTTGAGCAAATGGGATCGTTTCATGGGCAAAAGAAAGAGGGGCATGGGTTTCTTCCAAGAACTCCTGACTGGTCAACCCCATTTCTTTTTTTACATCGCCAATAAAAACTTTCATGATTTATCTCTCCATTGACTGAACCAAACGGTAAGTATCAAGAGCAATCATCAGCTCCTCGTTGGTGGGAATAACCATAATTTTAACTTTCGATTGATCGGAGTTGATAAAAGCCTCTTTTCTCCTCACCATATTTTTATCTGTATCGATTGAAATACCTAAATGTTCAAGTCCTTCGCAAATTGATTTTCGGATATATGCTGAGTTTTCACCAATACCAGCAGTAAAAACTATCCCATCGAGATCACCAAGGATGGCATAATACGCTCCAATATATTTTTTTGCTCGATATGCGATCATATCGAGTGCGAGCTGGGCACGATGGTTGGTAGGAGCAGCGTCTTCAATATCCCTGGTATCACTGGAAATACCGGATATCCCTAACACACCACTTTTTTTATTGAGTATTTGATCTATCTCTTTCGTTGATAATCTTTCTTTGTCCATCAAATAAAGATTAATGTATGGATCCATATCACCACAGCGAGTTCCCATAACCAGCCCCTCTAAAGGTGTAAAGCCCATTGAAGTATCGATTGATTTGCTGTTCTTCACTGCAGTGAAACTGACACCACTTCCCATATGACAGGTTATCAGGCGTAAATCGGTTAAATTTTTGCCCATCATCCGGGCAGCTCGCTCTGCAACGTACCGATGAGACGTTCCATGAAATCCATAACGACGTATACCATACTTTTCATAATATTCATAGGGAATGGCATAGATATATGCATATTCCGGGATGGTCCCATGAAAAGCCGTATCAAAAACCGCAATTTGAGGCGCCTGGGGAATCAAAGCCTGACATGCTTCAATACCTAAAATGTTGGGAGGATTATGAAGTGGAGCTAATTCAGCACAGGCACGAATCGTCTTTAGTACTTCTTCATCGATACGAACCGAATCGGTAAATTTTTCACCTCCATGAACAACTCGATGTCCAACCGCATCGATTCCAGAAGTAGTTTTTATAACACCGATTTTGGGGTCAGTCATGGTCTCAATAATCCATTCCAGTGCAACTCGGTGATTAGCTACCTCTCGTTCTTTCGAATAAGAAATCTGGTGATCGGTTTTGTATTCAATACGCGAACCGGAGATACCGATCCGTTCGACCAACCCTTTCGCAATAACCCGATTATCGTTGGCATCATTCATGCTGAGCAGTTCATACTTTACTGTCGAGCTTCCACAATTCACGACTAAAATATTCAATTTAAATCATCCCTTCCGTTCGACTCAGATTTCTCATGGCATGTCTTCATAAATGAATACTTTTCGAAAAATTCCTTCCCCCTCCGTTTCGGTTTAACCTGGATATAAAACTCAATTCCAGAAAAAAACCACTCGAAGTAACGCTTTTCAAAATACACTTCATTCAAAGACCACTCTTCATTTGAACTGGTTTACCTAAAATTGGGTTTGTAAAACAGTAACTGCGATTTGATCAACAATATCTTCAGCTTTGCATCCTCGGGATAAATCATTGACCGGTTTCGCCAAACCTTGCAGAATTGGACCAATGGCAGTAGCCCGGGCTAAACGTTCAGTGAGCTTATAACAAATATTTCCGGAATTAAGATCAGGAAATATAAGCACATTGGCCTTCCCCGCCACGGTACTGCCCGGAGCCTTCTTGGCAGCGACTGAGGGGACCAGAGCAGCATCACCCTGGAGTTCACCATCAATGAACAAATCAGGTTTGAGGGATTTCGCAATGGAAGTTGCTTCAATGACTTTATCGACCAGTTCATGTTTGGCGCTTCCCTTGGTTGAAAAAGACAGCATCGCCACCACCGGTTTGATCCCTAAAAGTTGGGTAGCAGTCCGTGCCGTGGTTATCGCAATATGAGCAAGCTCTTCGGCATTGGGATTGGGGTTGAAACCTGAATCCGCGTAGAGAAATACTCCATTTACACCATATTGACAATCCGGAACAACCATTAAAAAACAACTCGATGCCAGTTTAACCCCTGGAGCTGTTTTGATAATTTGCAATGCTGGTCGAATAACATCGGGGCTGGAGAGAGATGCTCCGGAGACAATGCCGTCGATTCGATCATGATACAACATCATACAAGCATAATACATGCTGCTGGTCAGCCATTTCTCGGCTTGTTCCTGGGTTAAGCCCTTCCCTTTCCGCAGATCATAGAGCGATTGAACATATTCCAAGCGTTGGGGATCGTTTAGATGGTCAACGATTTGTACTTCGGAAAGATCAATTCCCACTTCCTTCGCCTTCCGTTCGATAACCGATGGGTCTCCGACCAATTGAATGGAAGCAATGTGATCTCGAGAAGCAATTTCGGCTGCCCGAAGCACTCTTTCATCATCATATTCGGGCAATGCTATAGTTTTTTTCAGATTTTTGGCTTTATTACGGATTCCCTCCAGAATGTTCATGGGTGATTCTTCTCCTTTCAAATACCCATACCGGGTTTTTTAATCAAGCAAATCATAAATATCTACTTCCTTGGTTTGACCCTCTTCACTTTTGCAATCTAACAAAGTGGTACGTGGGGCGGTTTTGCCCCGTGTTGTTGAGTCTTTTTTATTTTAATATCTTAAGTCGTAGACTTCTATCCTAATAGTTTCCAGGATAGACCCTCATGCCACGTTGTGGCACCAGATGAGAATGAAAACTTTGAGGGTCTATCCTTTCAGTTTTAGTCTTTTCTGTTTTTCAATCTTACGCCGTAGGCTGATATCCTGTCGGAGTTTACAGGATAGACCTCCATGCTGCTATGCAGCACCATAGGATATGGAAACCATGGAGGTCTATCCTATATCCTATCAGTTTTAGTCTTTGTTGTTTTTCATCTTACGCCGTAGGCTGAAATCCTGGGTAGTTTCCAGGATAGACCGTCATGCTGCTTCGCAGCACCATGTGAGGATGGAAATCCTTTCCCCCACTTTAGAAAAGGGGGGTCAGGGGGGATTTGAAATGGACGGTCAACCAATCGAATCCCTCTCAATCTCCCTTTATCCAAAGGGAGAGGTTTAGTGAATGGAATTATTGAATATCCTGAATAAAATGGGTTTTCATTGATTGCTGGTTACTCGTTACTGATCACTCGTCACGGTATTTCCAGGATAGACCGCCATGCCGTGGAACGGCACCATATGACAATGAAAACTTCGACACAATAGATTTTTATGGCGGGTATCGACACCATCCGTCATTCCCGAATGTATTAATCGGGAATCTAAGTCTTTTTAACTTTACTTTAGACCCCTGATAGAAACATTCAGGGGTGACGATTAACATCAAATCCTGTGACAGTTTCCAGTATAGATTTGAAGTTCTTTTATCAAATCAACAGTTCAACAAATCAACCATATTTTCAGGATAGTATCTTTAAACTTTTTACATTTTACCTTTCACATTTCAATGCATTTTCCAGGATAGTTTATCATATAAAAATACACTACTGGTTAAGGAACTCTTCAGGATGAATTATATTTCAATTCTATTGGTTTTTTGATTTATGATTTGGGATTGAACTTTTTTCTGAGTTCTCTTTCGACGATATCCGGTACCAATCCTCGTACACACCCGCCAAATTGTGCAATTTCTTTCACCACGGTTGAATTAAGATAGGAATACTCGGTACTGGTTGGAAGAAAAAAGGTTTCAATTTCCGGTGACATTTTCCGGTTAGTTATGGCTATTTGTGTTTCATATTCATAATCGGATATGGCTCGTAAACCTCGTAAAATTACTTGGCAGTTTTTCTGACGGGCAAATTTAACTAAGAGTCCATGATACGCCTCAACCGTGACATTGGGGAAATCTTTCACCACTTCTCTCATCATTTTTTCCCGTTCTTCAAGATTAAATAATGGTTTTTTATTGGGATTTTTCAAAACTCCGACAATCAGACCATCAAAGATTTTACTGGCACGGGAAATAATATCAATATGACCATTGGTCACCGGGTCAAAACTTCCCGGATATATCGCTACCAGCATATTTCTTCCTCTCCTAAGGGACGATTTTGAAATTCAACGACCCTGGATACTCAGTTAATAACGGAAGATTGAAAAAATTGAAAATACGATCACTCTATAAAAAGGCACGCCCGCCAAAGGAAATATGGTCTTAAAAACCGGATGAGTTTTCATGATTCTGATGGTAACCGAGTATTTACCCATCAATGAAGCCTTCTCGAAAAGACCCGAAAGCCAACACACTTTCACCATAAGTCCGAAGCATTTTTATATCATAAAATGAACAAACCGATAGGAGATCCTTAAATTTGGGATATCGGATAATTATCAAACTACCAATGAACAACTGTTTAAAATTATATATTTTTTTTATAATTTCAGCCTGATTCATGAAAAAGGGTGGATCGAGAAAAACAATATCTGGTTTATCCATTCTGGAGAGCAAAGTATCGATTTGAAAAAAGTCAACAATCAATACCCGGCATTTTTTTTCAAAACCACACAATGTAAGGTTTCTCTGGATTATAGCACCCATCCGCGGATCTTTTTCAATAAAATAAACTTGGGAAGCCCCCCGGCTCAAAGCTTCAATCCCGATTGCTCCTGTTCCGGCAAAGACATCCCAGACAATCCGATCAGACATATCATTTTGCATTAAGTCAAACAAAGTTTTTCGAAGAAAACCTTGCATTGGTCGAGTATTTTTCCCGGAAGGCCCGATAATCTTTCGGTTTCGAATCGAACCACCGGTGATATGCAGATATCCCATCGTCATCATCCTTTATTATGGAAATACTGTTGATTTGATAAAGGCAATTCAAAGCTGTCGTTGCAAGCCAGACAGCCACGGCGCAAGACAGCACAAATTAAAAAATGAAAGAACCAAATATTACACTTGGGAAAATCATCCAAGCGTGAGGCGTGGCAATCTCATTGTTTCATTCATTCCAACTCAACAACTCAACACCTCAACGACTCAACATCTTTACATTGAGTATTTTCATCCTCTCCAGGTGCCAGGGTATTTGTCAGCATGGATGTTGAAACTATTAAACACTTAAATCGAACCCCAATTGATAGTACCGTCCAAAGCGTCTTTCGATTTCCCATCGTATTTTTTGATATTCACCTTTTTGAAGTGCGGGATCATCATTCAGGATCAACTCTGCTTCCCGGTAGGCATCCTCCAGAATTGCCCAATCCTGGAAAGGATCACCCACACGAAACTCGGGAATGCCAGATTGCTTTATTCCATAAAATTCACCCGGTCCGCGTAGTTTCAAATCTTCTTCGGCAATACGAAAACCATCGTTGGTGGCGACCATGATCTCCATTCTTTTTTGGATAGTTTCGCTCTTCCCCTGGTAAAGCAAAATGCATAACCCTTCTTGATCACCCCGACCGATGCGACCTCGCAATTGGTGCAATTGTGCTAATCCAAAACGCTCGGCATTTTCAATGACCATCACATTGGCGTTGGCAACATCAATCCCGACCTCGATGACCGAAGTGGCAACTAAAAGATTGATCTCCCCACGAGAAAAGCGACTCATGATTTCATCTTTTTCAGATGCGGGGAGCTTTCCGTGAATCAACTCGACGGAATATTCAGGAAACCACTTGTTTCTCAGGAGTTCGATGATTTCATAGACACTGCTCAGTTCCTGCTCGCTTTCATCGATGGCAGGACAGACCACATAGGCCTGTTGCCCTTTTTCCAAAAAATACCGGACCCGATGATAGGCCTTAAACTGTTCGTTCATAGGAAAAGCGACGGTTTCCACTGGCTTCCTTCCGGCTGGTTTTTGGTCGATAATGGATATATCGAGGTCTCCATACAGAGTCAGTGCCAGAGTTCTCGGTATGGGAGTTGCGGTCATCACCAACAGATGAGGTACGCTGGCTTTCTCTTTCAGTCGTGCCCGTTGCATCACTCCAAAACGATGCTGTTCATCGACAATCACCAAACCCAATTGATTGAATTGGATGTAATCCTCAAGTAAAGCATGAGTTCCAACCACCAGCTGGATATGACCTTGAGAAAGAGATTGGATCGATTCTTTTTTCTTTTTATTGTTCCCACCGGTAATGAGCCCGATGTGAACCCCAATTTCCTCCAGCGGAACTCGCCATCGCCGATAGTGCTGCTCCGCTAAGATTTCCGTCGGAGCCATCAAGGCTGCCTGCTGTCCTGAACCAATGACACTCAGCGCACTCAGGACGGCAACCAGGGTTTTGCCTGAACCCACATCCCCCTGAACGAGACGGTTCATGACAAAACCGCTGGTGAGATCGTTCATGATTTGAGCAAAAACCTTTTTTTGGGCTACAGTTAGATCAAAAGGGAGTTTTTGTATCAGTGCACTCACCAAAGGAGACGAAGCCGATACCGGTGAAACCCGCAGGGATTGGAATTGATAACGCCTCATTTTGAGGCTCAGAGCAAACAATAAGAATTCTTCAAAAATAAGAGTGAGATGAGCCTGGGATCGATGAGAATTCAAATCCAATACCGAGGAATGGAGTGGCCGATGAAGCTCCCGAATAGAATCGGACTTGGTTCCCAGGTGATATTTCTTTTTGATAGTAAGGGGAAGGATATCGGGAAATCCTGAAATAAAAGAATCGAGAGCCAGGGTAAGAAGCGATTGCAATTTTCTTTGATTGAACCCCTCAGTCAGACCATACACCGGAAGGATGCGATCGTAGGATGCCACTTCATCATTTTCAAGAATCTCATATTCAAAACGGCTTGACTCTTTTTTCCCATAACTTAAGTTAAAAAAACCAGTGATTAGAATTTTTTTCCCGGGGGGTAATATTCGGGCTAAGAAATCACGATTGAAGCAAACCAGAGAAATAGTGCCAGTATTATCTTTGACCACAATTTTGAGTAATTTTCCGTGTCGAGTGGAAACACGCTGGTGATGAGCGACCGTTCCTAAAATCGTTTGAAGAGTATTTTCCCGAATTTTTGATATCGGGACGATATTCCCTCGATCCCGATAAATTCGAGGAAAATAAAGGATAAGATCTTCTATAGTAAAAATATTCAACCGGTTAAGCTGTTTTTCAACAACCGGTCCAACTCCTTTTAAGAAACGAACCGATTGCGAACAATCGATCTGAACTGGAGGAGAAGTTTGGGTTTGGTGACAAGTGAAAAGATAACTTTCTAATGAAGTTAAAAATTGTTTTTTATCAGGTTCTGACATCGTGGGATAGTTTTTTAATGCTTGAAGCCAATCGGTAGATAGGGAAATCGATTGGTTTTCGATCCATTTCTTCAGAAAATCATCAAACCCTCCAAAAACCGATTGATTATCCAATCGCTGTTTTTCCCGTATCAATATCTTCTGAACGAGTTCTTTTTCGCAATTCATATCCACAACACCCGTTGGTATTGTAATCCTCTCCTGAATCCAGGGCAACGGAGAGATTTCACATCATTTCTCTCATCCAGTTGAATTTATTGTTTCCTTTGTGTTATAGTACTCCTCGACATTCTATGAACATGAGGAAAGGTGTGAATTCACTATGGCAGTGTGTGAAGTTTGTGGGAAAAAGCCCGCCTTTGGACATAAAATCAGTCACTCCCATCGGGTCAGTCGAAAAATATGGCGTCCCAATATTCAAAAAGTAAGAATACAGCTGAATGGAGTCTCAACTCAGATCAATATTTGTACTTCATGCCTGAAGGCGGGTAAAGTAATAAAAGCGTAAGTAAACCTTACGCTTTTATTACTGTAAATCTTCCTCAACTCTTCGTGATATTTCCGGTAATTAAAAGGGAGCGATTTTTCTCGAAAGCTCCCGGATTTTCTCTACGATTTGATTTTCCTGCAAAAAGACAAAAGAACCAGCGACAATAACCGATGCCCCTCGCGATGCTAAGTATTCGATGTTTTCTTCGTTTATTCCCCCATCAATTTCAATACTGGTAGTAAGTCCTCGGGATTGAATCTCTTTTTGTAAACGGCCAATTTTTTGATCCATACCAGCAATGAACTTTTGACCACCAAATCCGGGGTTGACGGTCAGCAGTAAAACCATGTATAGCTTGTGAAGAACCTGAAAAACGGATTCAATCGGTGTTCCTGGACACAAAGCCAGGGATGCCTTGGTTTCTGTTTTGAGAATTTGATTAATGAGCGCATCAAAATCGGAAACTGCTTCTAAATGAAAGCTGATATTATCGGCACCAGAAGAGACAAATTCTTGAAAATACTGTCTGGGATTTTGAATCATCAGATGAACATCAAGAAAAACATCAGGTAATATTTTCCTGACCGCTTCCACCATCAACGGCCCAAAAGTCAGGTTTGGAACAAAATGTCCATCCATCACATCGATGTGAATGATATCCGCCCCTCCCTCACGGGACAGAAGGAGCTGTTCTTTCAGACGAGAAAAATCACAGGAAAGAATCGACGGAGCTAATCGTGCCATTCAGAATCACCTGTTTTTCTAAGTTTATAAATCCTTCTCCCAGTAATAGTAGCCATTGAGATAGATTAAAACTTTCCCTTTACCCTTGGTTCGTGAAGAGAGTTCAACTGTTTCTCCGCCCTGGTGCTGTTCTTCATAGACCACCCTTTCTCCGAGTTCATCCTTCACCACGATTTTTACAGTAATCGGAACCTTGGCATCGGGAAGGGCAAAACGAAGTCGCAAGTCTTGCAAATCCTGAATAGCTTTTACCACTTGTAAGTTAATTTTTTGCCCGATGGCAACCTGTTGCCCGGACTCAGGAATTTGTCCGATCACAACCCCAGGATTTCTCTCCGGAATAACCACTTCCTCAATTCGGCCAACACCTAAATTCATTTGCATTAAAAGGCGTTTGGCTTCTTCAATTTTTAACCCGATCACGTCGGGAACAGTTGCTTTTTCCGGGGGTTGTTCAGCCACCGCACCTCCCTTACTGACGAGAAGGTTGACTTGACTTCCCAGTGGGAGTGTGCTTTCTGCCGGCGGATTCTGAGAAATAACTATACCCCGTGGAATGTCATTATGGGTCACTTCAACCACCCGTCCTAATTGATACCCATTTTCCTCAAGCAAATTTTGCGCTTCATCAAGGGTCATTTCTCGAACATTCGGAATTTTACTCAGGTTGGTTTCTTGGCTGGTGGTTGGACTGGTGGCATCAGCAAGTGGTCCTTCCCTTCCCGAACCATTTACCACTACCTTGATTTTTCTTCCTCGTTTCGCTTCTGTTCCGGGAAGCGGATCTTGTTCTAAAACTTCATTGGCTGCTGATTCAGGATGACGTTCCACGCGGGCAACTTCAACCTGCAAACCAACACGAGATGCCAAATTGATGGCACTGATTAAATCTTGTTTTCGAAAATCTGGAATCGTCAGCGACGTGGTACTCACTGAATATTGAAGGAGCATCAAACCCAAGAAACCGCTGAGCACAATACCCAGACCAAAGGCGATTACCGTCAGCAACACCCGTAGAAAAAAGCTACGAGTATTCGTTTCCTTTGCTGTCATACTTTCCTCCAGGCTACACCAAAAAAGCCATCGGAATAAAAATAATAAGGCCATATCAAGTAATGTCGGCCTTCAGTAACGATTAAATGGTTTACGGCATGACTAAACATACTCTCTCCTGGCAAAATTTTTTGCCATTCATTCTTGGAGAATGATTCAAAAGCATTGACCACCCCGAAGGTTTCTTCAGGTGTTATTGTACAGACACAATATAATATCATACCACCCTTTTTGAGCAAAGCAGAAGATTTAAGCAGAAGCTGAAGCTGTTGATCAGCAAAGGTTTTGAGGTCGCTTTCCCTTCTATTCAATAATATTTCCGGATTTCTCCTGAGGGTTCCCCACCCTGAACAGGGCGCATCGACAAATACTCGATCGGCTCCGAATAATTCAGAGGGCAAAGATTGGGTGGCATCGGCCACTACTGGCTGGACGATATTGATCCCCTGTCGGTTGATGAGAGAGGTCATGGTCTGGATTTTTTGAAGATGGATATCCACTGCGTATATCCGTCCTTTATTTTTCATCATCTGAGCCATCATCGCTGTTTTCCCTCCGGAACCACAGCCAATATCAACAATTTTCTCCCCCGGAGCTGGTGAAAAGAGATGAACCATCATTTGTGATCCAAGATCCTGTATCGAAAAAAGCCCCTTTTGAAATTCAGGGATTTGAGTCAATTGTGAATAATCAGCATCAGTGACAAGCAACTCAGAGAGAATCGGTGAAAATTCAACTAAAAAAAAATATTGACGAGTGAAGAGATCGGAAAGCTCTTGAGGAGTAGTTTTTAAAGTATTCACCCGGAGAAAAAGACGGGGTGGTTGTGTAAGTGATTTTTTAAGTCGTTTAAGGTCATCGCTACCAATGAGTCGTAACCATTCATCTTCTAACCAGGCAGGCAGGTCAATTTCCCAATTGGTGGCTTCGATCTGCCAACGATCACGTTCTTCAGATGCTCTGCGTAAAACCGCATTCAACAGTTTCACCCAATAGGCGGATGATGAGAGCCGAGCTAATTCGACGGTTTCATGAACAATGGCATAGGCAGGGGTACGGGTATCAAAGGCTAATTGAAAGAGCCCTAATAACAGTATGATTTGGACTTTTTTCGGGAGATGGTTCCACTTGGAAAGGTAAGTATATGCTGCCTTTTCAAGGGATGACTTATATTTCACCACCCCCCTGATTAAATGAACCAAGAGTGAACGATCGGCGGCAGAATAACCTCGAACTTTAATCCGGGCAGAATAGAGTGAATCCAGAAAAATCATTTCTCCCCGAAATAACGTGCATAAAATGTTGAGTGCTTCGAGTCGTACCTTCACCATGGTCACTCACTTATCAGCCCAACCCCCGACGCTCGATTGAAATAAAAATGGAGAAATATTCTTAAAAACGGTATAGTTGGTTATTCTCAGTCCCTACTCTGCCGTAATAGGATCAGTCGAAGCAGTTGAAGCGCTGCCATAGCTGTCGCCGCCACATAGGTGAGGGCTGCGGCATTAAGCATTTTTTTAACATTTGGCTGTTCTTCAGCAGTAACCAGACCGGAACGGGTGAGGGCACCATAGGCCCGGCGGCTAGCATCATATTCAACCGGTAGCGTCATTAATTGAAAAAGAACTGCTAAACTAAAAAACACAATCCCGATATCCATGAGGGGTCGAAAGGCAAAAATCAAACCAATAAAAAAGAGGGGAAAAGCGGCTTGAGACCCGATGGTTGCTATCGGCACTAAGGTAGATCGTAATACAAAGGCACCGTATTTTTCTCGTTTTTGAAGAGCATGACCCACCTCGTGAGCAGCGATGCTATAATCAGCTATTGATACCCCACGGGCAACCCCCAAAGAAAGACGGAGAACTTCCCGAGAGGGATCATAATGGTCGGTCAATTGACCTAAAATTTCTTCCACCCGAATGGGGAGATTGTTCTGGGCAATGAGTTGTTCCGCTACTTCATGACCGGTGAATCCTGCCCGGCAACGCTTCTGGGAAAGAGACGAATAAGTACTTTTAACCCGCGATTGTGCATAAAAGGCAAGGATTAAAGCCGGTATAAGAAGAAGAAAAGTGTAATCAAACGGGTAAAAGAACATATGCCGTGCACCTCCTAATAAAATTTCTCTCCTGCCTGAATTCGATACCCGCAACAAAATTCCTGGCAGGATTGAGCTTTTCGATTTGCTGGCTGTAATTCTTCTATCGCAATGACCCCTTCCCCAGTTCCCACTTGTATCCCTAAAACTGGGTCATATCCCAAGATGTTTCCCGGAGGTACTTTTTTTTTCGGATCAAGAACCCGAGCCTTTAATATCTTCATCCGTTGCTTTCGAAAGAGACCATATGCCCCCGGACATGGCGCAAAAGCTCTGATTTGATGAACGATTTCTTCGGCGGAACGCGACCAATCGATACGATACAGATCTTTGACTATCTTCCCTACATAGGTCGCCTGTTCCGAATCCTGGGGAATGGGTTGGATAATGCCCTGCATCCAAAGGGGGAGAGTGCGAACCAATATATCACCACCCACCTGCCCCAATTTGGTTTCCAATGTACATCCATTATCGGATTCTTCAATCGGAACTTCTTGTGAAGCTAAGACCGGTCCGGTATCGATCCCTTTATCCATGAGCATGATGGTCACCCCCGTAACCCTTTCCCCTTTCAGAAGAGCCCAGCGAATCGGGTCCGCCCCTCGGTAACGAGGAAGCAGCGAAGCGTGGACGTTAAGACATCCACCGGGAGCAAGCTGTAACAAAGGGGAA
>Ga0172362_10004138_pt1 | contig 12575 bp, 10 predicted proteins | sample LakKivs1_kivu2a2_FD_114534 | JGI IMG/M metagenome (GOLD analysis project Ga0172362, IMG submission 114534) | Sediment microbial communities from Lake Kivu, Rwanda - Sediment s1_kivu2a2 | ecosystem: Environmental > Aquatic > Freshwater > Lake > Sediment | place: Rwanda: Western Province, Lake...
CTGGACGCGATGGTCATCACCTGCCGCGTGTGTGGGCAGTGCGGGCTGTCGCACGTGGCCGCGGCGGCCGGCGCGATCCGGTCGCTGGCCGGCATCCAGGCGCCGAGGAACGCCCGTCTTGCCGCCGACGTCATGATGGCCATCGAGACCATATTGAGTCATTTTACTCATTTCTATCTTTCATTTGCGCCGGACCTGGCCGGACCTCCGTACTGCGACGAAGCGTCGCGGCGGTTTCTGCCTCCGTCGGGGTCCTCGTTCTCAGGCGTGCTCCGGGCGCGAGAGGAGATACTGGGCGTCCTCGGCCTTTTCGCCGGCAAGTGGCCCAACACGCTGGCGATCCAGCCCGGCGGCACGACGCGGCCCGTCAGCGCCAGCGAAATCCGCAGGGCACACGGGCTTCTTAGTGAGTTTGGCGAGTTCATAAACGGCCAGGTCATCGGATGCCGACTCGACCGGTGGCTGGAGATGCGGAGCGTATCGGACCTGGACCGATGGCTCGCCGAAGGCACCCACGCCGCAAGCGACGTCGGTTTCTTTATCACGCTGGCGATTGAGCGAGGGCTTGACGGGATAGGCGCGTGGCCGGCCCGTTTCATATCCAACGGCGGGTGGACCGGCTGCGCCGCGGCGAGGCCCGGTGCCGACGGCCAACCCACCAAGAGAGCGGGGTCTGGCGGCGGGAGCGCCGCGGACTTTGACCCCGCCAGGATCGTCGAGCATGTCAAGTACTCGTGGTTCGACTGGCACGACGGCGGCGTCCACCCGTTTGACGGCGAGAACGAGCCGGCCCCGGATCGCGCCGAGGCGTACAGTTGGGCCAAGGCGCCCCGCTATGCGGACCAGCCCGCCGAGGCGGGGCCGCTTGCGCGGTTGGTCAACGAACGGGACCCCCTCGTGCTGGACCTCTTGAGTCGGTTCGGACCTTCCGCCTATGTGCGCGAAATGGCCCGACTGCACGAGATCCTGCGGCTGCTGAGGCAGATAAGGCAGTGGTTGGATGAGGTGGACCCGGAAGAGCCGTTTTGCATCGAGACGCCGCGCGTCGAGTCCGGCCAGGGAATGGGCCTCGTGGAAGCGCCGCGCGGACTTCTTGGTCACTGGATTCGCGTGGAAGGGGGACGGATTCGGAACTATCAGATCATCACGCCGACCGGATGGAACCTTTCGCCCAGGGATTCCATGGATCAGCCCGGACCGATGGAGGCCGCTCTGGTCGGCACGCCGGTAAGCGATCCGGACCGGCCGGTGGAGATGTCGCACGTCGTCAAGTCGTTCGACCCGTGCCTGTTCTGTACGGTGCACTGAGCGCCTAATTAGCCGCAAGGGCGAGGGCAGGGAGCGTAGTGTGATCGGAGAACCCGAAAACTGCGGTATTCAGGTCGAAGAGGGACCGTGGATCGAGATCATCCAGCGCATGGAGTTGCTTTACGCGAACCTGGTGAGGACACAGATCGAGGCGGAAAAGAAAAACGAGGAACTGCTCCACGCCAAGGCGTTCACAGACAACATCATCCGGAGCATGGTCAATTCGCTGGTCGTCACGGACCGCGACGCCGTCATCACAACGGCCAACGATGCATGTTGCCTATTGCTGGGCTATGCCAGGGACGAACTTATCGGCAAGCTAGGGGAGACGATATTTGCGGACGCGGCCCCCAACCCGTTCCGCCGCGGCTCCGAGTTCTGGCAGCGATGCCGCGCGGCCGGCAGCGCCACGGGCGTCGAAACGGCGCTGCGCACCAAGACGGGCGAGGGAATCCCGGTGAGCCTCAACGCCTCCGTCATGCGGGACAGGGCGGGCGACGTTCTCGGCTTTTGTGTCGTGGCGACGGACCTTCGAGAGATGAGGCGGCTCCTTGTCGAGGCGAGGGCCGCCGCAGCGTCCGAACGCACGCGAGCCGCTGAGCGCGACAAGGCGTATCGCGAACTGGAAGGACTACAGTCGCGGCTTATTCAGTCGGAGAAGATGTCATCGCTCGGCCGCATGGCCGCGAGCGTCGCCCACGAGATCAACAACCCCCTGGGAGCGATCGTCGTTTTCAGCCACCTTCTCCTCGAAAACGCCTCGGAGGATTTCCCCGGCCGCCTTAACCTCCAGAAGATCATCCGGGAGGCCACGCGCTGTCGAGACATCGTGCGGGGCCTGCTGGACTTCGCGCGCCCGGCCCCCGGCTTGCGGCAGGCGGCGGATATCAATACAATTGTCCGGGCGACCCATGATCTTCTGGCAGGCCAGGCCGCATTCAACCGCATTCAGGTCAACCTGGATCTCAGCCCGACGCCTCTCCGGGTTACCGGCGATTCGAGCCAACTCCAGCAAGCCTTCACCAACATTCTGGTCAACGCGGCCGAAGCGATCGGGGGTCCCGGCGAGATCACCATTCGCGGTCTGTACGACGCTTCCCGCCGCATGACGGCGGTGAGTTTCGCCGACACAGGATGCGGCATCCCGCCGGAGAACCTCCAGCACATCTTTGAGCCCTTCTTCACAACCAAGCGCGAAGGTCATGGAACGGGGCTGGGCCTCGCCATCGCCTACGGGATCGTCGAAAGACACGGCGGGACGATCAAGGTCGTCAGCCGCCCCGGCGAGGGCACGACGTTCACCGTCTGGCTGCCGGCGCCGGCGGCCGAGGAGAACTCGACGTGAGCGATCAATCCCGAATCCTGATCGTGGATGATGAAGAAGCCATGCGGGATGCCTGCGGCCAGGTCCTCTCCCCCGAAGGCTTCTCCCTCCAGGAGGCCTCCTCGGGAGACAAGGCCCTGGAGGCCATTCGTCGCGAATCGTTTGACCTGGTGATCCTGGATCTGAAGATGCCGGGTGTTGACGGGATCGAAATCCTGAAGATACTTCAGCAGGAGAGCCCCGGCACGGCGGCGGTGGTGATCACGGGGTACCCGAGCGTGGAGTCGGCGGTGGAAGCGATGAAACTCGGCGCCGCCGATTTCCTGCCGAAGCCCTTCACCCCGGACGTGCTTCGCCTGACGATCCGTCGGACGCTCCGAGGGGCGCGCATGGCCAGGGAGAACCTCCTCCTGAAGTCCCAACTCGAGGAATGCCGCGGCGGGGACTACGAACTGATAGGTCAGAGTGAGGCGATGTGCCAGATTCACGATCTCGTGCGTCGTGTCGCGCCGACTGACAGCACGGTCCTCATCACGGGAGAGTCCGGAACAGGCAAGGAACTCGTCGCCCGCGCGATCCGCAATCACAGCCCGCGGCGCGAGAAGCCTTTCGTCACGGTGGACTGCGGGTCACTGGTCGGGACTCTCTTCGAAAGCGAGCTGTTCGGGCACGTCAAGGGATCATTCACCGGCGCTACGTGTCTGAAGCACGGCCGATTTGAGTTGGCCGACGGCGGGACGATATTTTTCGATGAGATCGCCAACGTGGGTCCCGAAATCCAGACAAAACTGCTTCGCGTGATCCAGGAGCGCGAGTTCACTCGCGTCGGTGCCACGCAGGTAATACCCGTGGATGTACGCATCCTGGCCGCCACCAGCCGGAACCTGCCCGATGAGATTCGGGATAATCGTTTCCGGGAGGACCTGTTCTACCGGTTGTGCGTAGTGCCGCTCGTCCTGCCGCCGCTTCGCCAGCGCCGCGAGGACATTCCGCTTCTGGCGGAACATTTTCTTCAGAAGCACAACGGCCGCAGGCGCGATAAGACGCGCGGCTTCACCAAAGAGGCCCTCGAGGCGCTCATGAAGCATGACTGGCCGGGCAATGTCCGTGAACTTGAGAACGCCATCGAGCGGGCCATCGTCCTTGCCCGGGGCGACAAGATTGGCGTCGCCGATCTCCTTTACTACGGTCCTTTGGTGAAGTCGGAGAACTCGGGCCACGATATAGTTCCCTTGGCCTCCGTTGAGAAGGAGCACATAGCCAAAGTGCTCCGGTATCACGCAGGGAACCGTACCGCCGCCGCACGAACGCTGGGGATTGATCGCAAGACCCTTGTGCGAAAGATACGCGAGTACAGCCTGACGGACTGAGGTTGCTGGGACAAATTGCCCCAGGACTGAGGAAGAATGCCTCGCGCGGCGGCCTGCGCTCAGACCCCTCCTTCGGATACATCTCCGGATTCTTCGTAATCTTCTTTAATTTCTCCATTCATCTTACAGGCCGTTGTCTTGCGAAGGCGCTTCGTAACACCTTGCAACTTAAGTGACAAGAGCAATTCCGACTCACGGACGATGAACGGCATCGCCCCATGAAATGAACCGGGCCGAATACCAAAGGAGTTTAAGAAGGTCTCTGCGGCACGGTAGTTGCCTGCATACAGTTCTGAGCGAGGTCGGCCCATGTCTAGTGGTGTGCCACTGGTCGTCTGTGGAGATGAAACGCGAAGAAAACGCCTCGTCGGCATCCTGGCCGAGGCGGGGTGGCGGGGGGTCTTGTCCACCTCCGGCTTGTCGGAGGCGGCAAACCTGCTGCACCACCTGCCTAAAGCCTGTGTGATTATAGACGCCGACCTGGTTGACATCTCCGGGGGACAAGCCGTCCGTCTCTTGCGGACGCGCTATCCGACTCTCAAAATCATTTTCACCACGCCTGAAAACACACGCGACTTGGAGGCCGAAGTCCGGACGCTGGACGTCTTTTATTATTACATCAGTTCGCCGGACAAGGTGGAACTTGTGGAGGCGGTGAAAGATGCGATCGGGGCGCCGCAGCGCGGCCAGGCCGACCGGCCGCCCAAAGTCCTGATCGTTGACGACGACCCCGATTTCCACGCTTTCGTTCGCGCCGTCCTGGAACCCGCAGGATACGCCACGGTCTCGGCTCACTCCGAACGAGAAGGGATCGACCACGCCCGTCGCGAAAGGCCGGATGCCATCCTGCTCGACATCATCATGACCAGCACCACGGATGGCTTTGAGTTCTGTCACGAGGTTCGGCGGGACCCGCTTCTGAAGCACACGCCGATCCTCGGCGTTTCGGCCATAGAGGAGAGGATCACACTCCGCGTGCCTCCGGACAGCGACCCCGGCCTGTTTCCGGTGGATGGATACCTGAGAAAGCCCGTTGCCCCGGAGCAACTCTTCGCCGAGTTGAAGAGGCTCATCCCGGGGGAGGGATAACGGATGGGTATTGGTAAAGAAAAGGGATCGCCGAAAGCGCCGGCCGCATCCATGGGAAAGCCTGCGATGGCGAAGACATTCTACGTGAGCGAAGAGGGCCTGGCGCGCCTGCTGAAGGCTATCGGGTCGGACAATGTCTATGCGGCGGTCCGGCGAGAGCGGGGTCCTGAGTTCTGCCGGCTCGACAAGGTTCCAGACGCCGAACTCGCCCTTCGTCAACCCCGGCCCAGTTCCAGCCCGAAGGCATTGCTCCAGCCCGCAAGGGAGCGTGTGGCCGTGTACACCCTGGAGGGAGCCGACGAGACGGAGTCGTGCCCGGTCTGCGGCCGCCGCGCGCTCGTGGGCCTTCGGGCATGCGATCTTGAAGCCATAAAATATCTCGACAAGGTCTTTGCAGAGGGCGAGTGCGCGGACCCCTTCTACCAGGGCCGCCGCCGGGCCGAGGTCCTCATCAGCAGCGACTGCGTGGCGATCCACGAGAACTGTTTCTGCTCGGCCCTCGGCGGCAGGCCGTTTGCAGAGACCGGCTTCGACCTGAACCTTACGCCCATCTCGGCCGGTTACCTCGTCGAGGTCGGCACTGACAAGGGCCGCGAAATTATCCGGAAGGCAGGCGGTTCCGTCACGGAGGCCACGGCCGACCAGATCGCCGAGCGCGGCAAAGTCCGCCAAGGGGCCGCCGAGGCGCTCGAAGAGCAGAACCGCGGCCTCAAAATCCCCGACAAGATTCAGGAAATCCTACTCAGTAAGCAGAAATCGGGCAAGGGGCTCGAAGCCTCCGGCGAATGCGTAGAATGCGCCGCCTGCACCTTCATCTGTCCAACGTGCTATTGCTTCTATCTCTATGACTAGGCGGCCGGCGGCGAGAAGTTCGAGCGCCTCCGCGTCTGGGATTCCTGCATACTCGGCGATTATTCGCGCATGGCCGGGCCACGCGGCGCCAAGCCCACTCCGCGCCCGCGCCTGCGAAGCCGGTTCGTGAACCGGCTGCTCCACAAGTACGCTTACGGTCCGCAGCAGTTCGGCTATCTGGGCTGCGTCGGCTGCGGCCGGTGCATCGAAGCCTGTTTCGGCAAAATCGACATTCGCAAGGTTCTGAGGGAGATCTGTAGTGACGCGAGCCGTTGAAGCCAATCCATACGCTCCGCACGTCGCTCGCCTAAGCGGCATCATTGATGAGACGCCGACCATCAAGACCTTCTGCTTCGACCTGAAGGAGCCGCTCGATTTCCGCGCAGGCCAGTTCGTCCAACTCGGTATTCCGGGCGTCGGAGAAGCGCCGTTCACGCCGTCCAGTTCGCCCTTGGCCCCGCAGCACCTTGAGGTCACGGTCCTTCGGACGGGACGCCTGACTGACGACCTGCACCGCCTCGGTAAGGGCGAGGTGTGTCTGCTGCGCGGACCGTACGGCAAAGGGTTCCCCGTCGAGAAACTCGATGAGAAGGACGTGCTGATCGTAGGCGGCGGCGTGGGCCTGGCGCCTCTGCGGGCCCTCATCTACCGGCTCCTGGCGATGACGGATCGCCTGAAGAAAGTCGTCATCAAGTACGGTGCGCGCGAGACGGCCGAACTCCTCTTCCGGCGCCAGTACGAGGACTGGGCCGCGCGACCGAAGGTCTCCTTTGAGACCACCATTGACCGGCCCGAGGCGGGGTGGAACGGACGCGTCGGCGTCGTCACGACGCTCCTCGAAAATATCGGCGCCGAGGTGGACCTGGCGAACTCCTACGCCTTCACCTGCGGACCGGAGATCATGCTCAAGTTTGTGACCCAGAAACTCCTCGACAAGGGTTTCACGCCGGAACAGATCTACCTTTCGATGAACCGCCGCATGAGTTGCGGCATAGGAAAGTGCGGACGTTGCAACATCGGACCCTATTACCTCTGCAAAGACGGTCCGGACATCTGCTACGCCAAGATCAAGGATTACCCGGATGTGTTCTGAACCCGTGACGACGAAGGCCGACGCCGCCCGTTGCCTCTTGTGCAACGTCGGGTGTCCGGTCCGCATCGTGCGGAGCGGGCCGGACCGCTACATCCCCGACTACGTGCCGCACGCCGGTTATGCGGGCCTCTGCGGCCGCGGCAGTGTCCTGGTCGAGTTCCTCGACCACCCGCAGCGTCTCCTCGGGGCGGAGCGCGGCACGGGCGCTAATCGCCGGCGTATTGACCTTGCAGCGGCGATTCAGGAAGCAGCCGGCGCCCTCCGCAATTGCGACGGCGCCGCTGCAGTCATCGTGGATGGCAACCTCGATCTGAACTCCATTGCGGCCGCGGGACGCCTGGCCGCCGCAAACGGCGCGGCGTGGTCCGTCTTCGTTCCGCCGAGCGACCTGGGACTTGTCCAGGGCCTCGACTCGGCCGGCTGCGAGTTTGTCGGGCCGGAAGGCCTTGCGACGGCCGACGCACTGCTCGTCATCGGAAACATCTTCGCGACGCATCCGGTTGCGGCACACTGGGTCTTCGAGGCCAGGGCGAAGTCGCGGCGGATGCCCGTCCTCGTCATTGCCGACGGCTCGGCCGTGACCGCCGAGTTTGCAACGAGCGTTTTCCAGCCACGTCTTGCGGCGGGCGCCGCCGCCCAGGCCGTTGCCGCCATCCGCACCGGAAAGACCGATGCGGCGGGACCCGATGCGCAGAGCCTGGCCGCGTGGAAGGAGCACCTCAAGAAGGTCAAGTCGCCGGTCATCGTCGTAAGCGCCGAGTTGGGCGCCGCCGACGCGCAAAACCTGGCGACTGAGGTCGCGCGCCTTGCGGCCGAGGTGCACGGACGCGTCTTGCCGCTTACGGCCTATGGCAATGCGTGGGGCGCCGTTCGCCTTGCGGCCGCCGGCGGAGCACAGCCGATTGAGAAGGTCCTGGCCGCCACGCCGCGCACGCTCCTGGTGATCGGCGCGGACCTCGAGTCGGCTTTGGGGACGCGGGCGGTGTCGCCGGCCTTTGAGCGGGCAGAGCGGCTGATCTACGTCGGCCCGATGCCAAACCGCGCGAGCAGCAGGGCAGGGCTTGTCATTCCGGCGGCCTTTGCGTTCGAGACGGCTGGCCGGGCGCTCCTTGGCCCCGACCGCGAGGTCCAGTTCAGTCCACTCCTTGCGCCGCCGGCCGGTGTCCCGACGGTCCGCGCGGTTGTGCAGGCTCTTGGCGGACCGGCCGACGTGCGGGCCGATGCAACCGGCAAGGTTGCGGCGGCATCCGAGGCCGCCGCGGAAGCGGTGGCGGACGCGCCCGGCGTGCGGGCCGATGCCGACGGCCTCGTGCTTGCGCCTGCGGCCGACCCGTTCCACTTCGCCGACGGGAGTCTGACGCGCCTGGCGTCGTGGCCTCCTGTCGTCCGGCCGCGGCCGGCCCTCGTGATGGCCGAGAGCGACGCGAGGGCCGCGAACCTGGCGGACACCGACCTGGCCGTCGTGGACGGCCCGGCGGGATCGGTCGTGGTCGAAACCGTCACGAGCGCCGCCGCGCGCCCCGGTCAGGCTCGCGCAAGCGCCGCCTTTGCCGAGGTGCGCGACATGTTCGGGTGGACCTGGAACGGGCCGATGCCCGGAGAACCTGTCAGGGTCCGTGTGCGAAAGGCGTAGCCGCAGATGACTCAAGCCATGGCAATAGGAACAACCGAGAAACGCGTCGTGCTGGATCTCGATCGGTGCATCGAGTGCAAATCGTGCATGGCGGCGTGTTATTACGGGCACGGCCGGATGACGGGTCTGAACTTCGTGGACATCGGTCCGGCCCTGCTGCCGATCGTCTGCCGCCAGTGCGCCGAGCCGGCCTGCGTCGAGGTGTGTCCGGCCCGCGCGATGAAGCGTGACGAGCGCGGCGTCGTGGCGCGCGGCATCTTCATGTGTCGCGGCTGCGGGTCGTGCGTGCGGGCCTGTCCGTTCGGCATGCTCAGCGTCGAGATGACCGGGCACCAGGTGGCCAAGTGCGACCTGTGCGCCGACCGCCTCAGCCGCAACCTTGCGCCGCGGTGCGTGTCGGTCTGTCCGACGGGGGCGCTTCAGTTCGCGACGGCCGCCGAGATCGAGGCCGAGGGCCTCGCGGTCCTCGGCGGTCGCATCGCCGGCGATCATCCTATCCAGCGGAGGTAGAAGCCGTGGAAGTTATCGGCATATTTCTTACCGCATCGCTCGGAACCCTGCTGGTCGGAATGTTCTCATCGTGGGTGGACCGCAAGGTCACGGCCAGGGTGCAGTACCGCGTGGGTCCGCCGCTCTTTCAGCCGCTCTACGACGTCGCCAAACTTCTCTGTAAGGAGACGCTGATTTCGGAGCGGGCTCGCGGCCGGGGGTTCCTGATGGCCCCGGTGGTGGGGTTTGCGGCGGCGGCCGTGGCGGCGGCTATCCTCTGGTACGCCAACCTCGTGCCGTCGCGCGGGTTCGTCGGCGACCTCATCGTGGTCATCTACGTCCTGACGATTCCCGCCATCGCGGGCATCTACGGGGCGCTGGCATCCGGGTCGCCGCATGCGGCGGTCGGCGCCAGCCGCGAGATGAAACTTCTCCTGGCCTACGAACTGCCGCTCGTCATGTCGGCCCTCGTGCCGGTCATCCAGATCAGCCGCGACCCCGACTTCGGCGCGACGTTCTCGCTGGGCGCGCTCGTTCTGTTTCAGCAACAGGCGGGGTGGACCCTGGCGAGCGCTAGCGGCGCGCTTGCGGCGGTGGTGGCCCTCGTGTGTCTCCAGGCCAAACTGACGCTCGTTCCGTTCGACGTGCCGGAGGCCGAGACGGAACTGATGGGCGGCTCGGTTCTTGAGTATTCCGGCCCGTCGCTGGCCATGATACGTCTGACGCGGACGCTCCTCTTGGCGATAGCGCCGGTGTACTTTGCGACGCTCTTTCTGGGCGGCCTGGCTGACGCTGCGAGCGGCTGGGCATGGCTCGCCTTCGCGGGAAAGTACGTGGCCGTGATTGTCCTCGTGACGCTGATTCGGAACACGAATCCGAGACTCAGGATTGATCAGACGATGCGGCTGTTCTGGTTCGGTCTTGCGCCCGTGGCGGCGCTGGCTCTGGTGCTGGCGGCATTGGGTTATTGAAGTGCGAAGAGGATCGGCATGAGTTGGCGAACCTGGGGCCTCAAACGATCGCCGTGGGTGTACCACGTCAACGTGGGGGCCTGTAACAATTGCGACATCGAGGTTCTGGAACTCCTGACGCCGCGGTACGACGTCGAACGGTTCGGCATCGTTCTGGTGGGGAGCCCTCGCCATGCCGACGCGCTCCTCGTGACGGGTATCTGCACGCGCCAGGCCGAGGCGCGGCTGCGGGCCGTCTACGAACAGACGCCCAAGCCGTGCGTCGTCTTTTGCATCGGTGTCTGCGCCTGCACGGGCGGCATCTTCCGGCATGCGTATCACTTTTCGCGGCCCGTGGATCAGGTGATCCGCGAGATGGACCCGAAGGCGATCATCGCCTACGTACCCGGATGTCCGCCGAAACCGGAGGCGATGATCCTAGGAGCGGTCAAGGCCCTCGCAACGCTTTAGCATGGCGCCGGAGAGCGCGTGAGGTTGAAGTCCTGATACGAGGAAGTGCGGCTATGGCTGAGACAAAACCGGCAACGGCGGCGGTTGAAAGCCCCGTCCTATCGCGCGTCGTGACGGCCCTCGGTGACATGGTCCTGGAAGTCCGGGAACAGAGCCTTCGCCGCGGATGGGTCCGCGTTGACCCGGCCCGTGTCCGCGAGATGGCCCGCGTCATGTTCCATGTCGTGCGGGGCCGACTGGCGACCGTCACGGGCCTTGAGGTCCGCGACGGCATTGACATCCTCTATCACTGGGCGCTCGACGCCGACACGTACGTCGTGACCGTCAAGGCCCTGGCGTCTCGGCCGGCGCTGGCGATTGATTCGGTCGGGCAGGACCTGCCTGCGGCCGACTGGATCGAGCGCGAGATGCACGACCTTCTAGGGGCCGAATTCCGCGGCCACCCGGACATGCGCCGCCTGATCCTGGCCGACAACTGGCCGGAGGGCGTTTATCCGCTCCGCCGCGGCTTTAAGGCTCCCAAGTCCGATGCCGCCGGCAACCGCACGCCCAAGGAGTGGGCCGGCGCTCCCATCAAGGAAGAGGCCGCCCGCAAGCGGTCCGAGCCGAAACCGCCGAAGCCCGGCCGCACCCTCATCAACATCGGCCCGTTCCACCCGCTCCAGGAGGAGGCCGAGTTCTTCCAACTCTACTGCGATGGCGAGACGGTCGTGGACATGGACGTCCGACTGTCCTACAACCATCGCGGCATCGAGGAACTCTCGACCAGAATGACGTGGGACCAGGTTCCGTTCCTCGTGGAGCGGGTCTGCGGCATCTGCTCGGCCAGCCATCCGTGGGCCTACATCCGGGCCGTCGAGGACATCTGCGGCATCCAGGCCCCGCCGCGGGCCGAGTACCTGCGGACCATCGTCGCAGAACTCGAGCGGCTCCACAGCCACATGCTCTGGGTCGGACTGGCCGGCCACTTCCTCGGCTACAACACCGTCTGGATGTGGGCCTGGAAGTATCGCGAGCCGGTCATGGACATCCTGGAACTGACGACCGGCAGCCGCATCCATTACGCCAACAACCGTATCGGCGGCATCCGGCGCGACTTCACGCCCGACATGTACCCGGAGATCCGGAAGGCCGTTGACTCTATCAAGAAACCAATGGAGATGCTTACAAAGGCTGTGCTGGACGACCCGGTCCTGCACGCCCGCCTCAAGGGCGTCGGCGTCCTCTCGAAGGAGGAAGCGATGCGGTGGGGCGTGACCGGCCCGACGGCCCGCGCAAGCGGCGTCCCGATTGACGTCCGCCGCGACGACCCCCACGGCGCATACGGCGAGGTTGAGTGGAACGTCATCACTCAAGACGAGGGCGACGTATTCGCGAAGGCCGTCGTCCGGTGCCTCGAAAGTTTCGAGTCTATAAAGATCATCGAGCAGTGCCTGAGGAAGATTCCCGACGGGCCGATCGCCGCAGACGTGGACCATATTCCGCCAGGCGAGGGCGTCGGCCACTACGAGGCGCCGCGCGGCGAGACGTTCCACTACGTCCGCAGCGATGGCGGCCCAGGGCCCGTCCGACACAAGATTCGCGCACCGAGTTACGTCAACGTCCCCTCGTTCCGGGCCTCGTGTATCGGTCAGAACATCGCCGACGTCAGCATCATCCTGGCCTCTGTTGACCCGTGCTACTCGTGCACTGAGCGGATGGCGCGCGTCCTGGACGCCACTACGCGCCGCCCGCTCTATACGTTCGAGGACCTCGTGCGGCTGAGCCAGGAACGCACGCGACGCCTGATGAAGAAACTCTAAGGGACCGTCATGGACTACACGTGGGACCTAGCGGTGATCTGGATTCCGCTACTGGGCGGGACGGCTGTCTACGCTCTCTGGATTCTGGCGGGCTGGGCGGCGCGCCGGTCGGACGCCGTTGACCGGTTCCTGGCGCTGGCGGCCCAGGCTGTAGCGGTGGCAGGCCTGGTGTGGACCGCGTGGACGGCCGTGGA
>Ga0172362_10004140_pt1 | contig 12569 bp, 12 predicted proteins | sample LakKivs1_kivu2a2_FD_114534 | JGI IMG/M metagenome (GOLD analysis project Ga0172362, IMG submission 114534) | Sediment microbial communities from Lake Kivu, Rwanda - Sediment s1_kivu2a2 | ecosystem: Environmental > Aquatic > Freshwater > Lake > Sediment | place: Rwanda: Western Province, Lake...
GGGAAAATAGAAATTCAAGATTTTGGCAAAAACCATTCTTATCTGGCGATCATCCCTTTCACAGAGCAAAGCAATGACGGCGGGCCGAGGGTTATATCTCTGAATATCAGAACCGAGACAACCGGCAATGCCGATAATGCGGACGGCAAATCCGCCATGATTCAAAATATTTTAGCTCAGATAGAGGCCGTCAAAATCCAAATAGCGGATATCCAGGCAGAGATAAGCAAAAAATCGGGGCAGACCGCTGCTTGCAGCCGTTTTACAGAGGACTTGTATTTTGGGATTAGAGAAGATCCCGGGGTTATTTGTCTCCAGAAATTTTTAACAAATCAAAAGGAGGGGATTTATCCCGAAGCATTGGTAACCGGCAATTTTCTGGCCCTGACAAAAAACGCAGTTATCCGCTTTCAGGAAAAATACGCGGAAGACATTTTAAAACCACTTGGTTTAGGCAAGGGCACAGGATATGTGGGAAAAAAGACGAGAGAGAAGATAAACCAGATGCTTAGTTATTAATTCAAAATTTAAAAATCAAAATGCAAAATGAAAAAGAAAAATTCAAAAAGGACTTTATTAAAAGGTTAATCAATTTTTCTCTTCAGGTTATAAAGTTCTGCGGGAGAATAAAAGAGGAAAAAATTTCTTGGTCAATCGCAGACCAGTTAGTCAGAAGCGCAACTTCTATTGGGGCCAATGTGGTTGAGGCAAAGTCTTCTAGCTCAAAAAAAGATTATCTTCACTTTTTTGAAATAGCCCTAAAGTCGGCCAACGAAACCAAATACTGGTTATTATTAGTTAGGGAAAGTCTTTCTAATCTTGCGGGCGAAGCCAATCAACTTCTAAAAGAGGCGGACGAAATTTCAAGGGTTATTGGGTCCAGCGTTCTAACCTTAAAAGGAAAGAAATAATAATTTTGCATTTTTAATTTTCATTCTGATTTTTGCAGTTTGCATTTTGATTTATTTTAGGCTGTTCAGAAACGCTTCCACATCCCGTTTGGCTCCTTCCTGGATGCTATAAGGAAGAAAAGGGATCAGGTCCAGTATTTTTTGGGCCTCTTTTCTTGCGTTATCAATCTGCCCCAGCTCCACGTAAGCCGCGGCCAAAGAGGCGTGAAGCTGGGCTTTTTGCTGTTTGTTCTCCGTTATGCCAATAAGCTTCTGGTAGTTTTCAGCTATTTTTTCGTAATTTTCAACCCTTATATACATATCAACCAACTGTTTTAGGGCCTCTTCTGACCCAATATTGTGTCCTTTTTCTTCTGCTATTTTGGAAAAATATCCAAACCCTTCAATGTTCCCAGAATATCCTTCAGTCAGAGCCATTTTCCAAATGCAGGGGGTATAGTTTTGATTCAGTTCAATGCATTCCCGAAGTTTTTCTTTTGCGCCTTCGTATTCTCCTGTGATTATTTTGGTGTCTGCCCAATTGTTGAGAACAATCTGGCGCTTGGGGCTTAATCCTTGCGCCTTTTCAAAGTAGGCGTTTGCCTTTTCCTTTAATTCTTCTGTCTTTTGATTTGAAACAAAGACCGCATCTGTCTTTTTGTTTTCTTCTTCAATCAACAGGTTTGTGAACTCTCCAAGCAATATCCAGTTTTGAAGATAGGCAGGATGCCTGTTTGTTGTTTCCTCCATTATTTTTATAGCTTTATCTATCAGCGCCGGGTCTCTTTTTTGCTGATCTCTTATGCATCCATAGATAACAAGCATCATTTTCCGGTTTAAATAATCATCTGTTGTGCTCCCTTCAATTTGGTCGGCTATTTTGTCTATTGTTTCAAGCCCGTCTTGGCATAGATTGTTTTGAGAATATATCTCAGCAATATTTATCTCTTTGTTCAGCAAAAATGGCTTTATGTCGTCAGAATAAATAAAGACCAAAAATAGAAGCGTTAGTATCGCAGATATTATCAATCTATAAGGATATATTCTATCAACGATTCTTCTTGCTTTAGTATCGGGCTCTTTTTCTTCTTTAGAATAACTTATTAAATAGAGAGAATAACCAAGCAAAAGGAAAAAGGTAAGATAGGTTGAGACAGAGTCAAAGCTGAACAAAAGCGCCACAAGGTATGATGCAAAGGTTGTTTGAACGCCGTGAGATATTGTGGAGATTTCAGGATTTTTCTTTGCTTTTCTCAGTTCTAAAATTACTGCTCCGAAGATAGCAAGATAGACCAAAAGAGAGGGAATCCCCGTTGTCGCAGACATATCAAAAATAATGCTATGGCCCCTGTCCCACCATTCGGCCTCAGTCACCCCATTTTCGTCAGGCCCTATCAGGGGCAAGGAGGGATCATAGTATTTGTCAAAGGCGATCATAAAGTTTTCAGGGCCCCAGCCCAATATGGGTTTTTCTTTGACGCCCTTTATGGCAACCGTCCAGGCAGACAGCCTGCTTTCCATTATTTTAGATCCTTCAAAGATGCTTAGCGTTCTGTCCAGGGAACTGCTTGCGACAGACGGTATTTTTTTGTAAACATCAAGATGGGAATCCAGGTAAAGCTTTGAGCCATACATTAAAGAAAGCAATATTATCAGAAAAACCAGCCCGTATATTTTTATCTTTTTCTTCAAGCCGGGATAGAAAAAGAAAAACCATACAATGCCTATTCCCAAACCCAGGATTGTTCCTCGTGTTTGTGCAAGAAACACATTAACCACAAAAAAGAACAAGGAAGAAAAAAGATAAAAGGTCTTTTTATACCTGCCTTTCTCTTTTAATCCAAATGAGAAAGAGATAAACGTTAAAAGAGCAAGGTACAGAGAGAGCAGTATGGCGTTCCCCATTGTTGAAGTAGGTCTGAAACTAGAAGGCACGAGATAATAGCTGAAAAGCCCTAGCTGCTGGAATATGGCAACAAGGGAAACTATTATTCCCATAAAGAATGAGAAAATCCAGATTTTTTTCCAGTCCTTCTTTTTGATAATTAAAAAGGCAAGGATTGCCAAAACAGCGTAAAAGAAAAAGTTTACGACCCCCCCGTTTCTTTGAGGATTTCCCCATAAACTAAAATGGGGATCTTGGGAGAATATGGTTGAGAGCAAAAAGATTCCCAGAAGCGATACCAACAGCCAAAAAGGCGAAGATACAGATTTTATTTTGTTTTTGACGTCGCTGACATCTATTTTTTTAGAAAGTATCTGCCACAAAAATAAAAGCAGCAAAAATGCTAAAATGCTTCTTGAAATCAAGGCCTTGCCCCAGTCAGTGGGGGTGAACCAAGGCGGGATAACGTTAATCATCTGCAGGATAATAAGAAAAAAACCTGCCAGATAAATCCAGTAAAAGATTTTTTGAGATGACATTAGCTCGTTATTGTCCATTTTCACCTGCTTTTTTAGGTACGCATTGATTATCAATGCATTGGCAGTTTGCAACGCTGAAATCAATATCTTTTATCAATGCCGAAGGGTTTTCGCAGTCGTTATAGAATTTGTAGTTTATATTCCTACAGACCCTTGCTCTGGCGCAAGAGTCAAAGAGTACTCCGCAATCAGAATCTTGAGCGCATTCCTTCCCGTCGTCTGAATCGAAATTGTATATCAAATCTTCTATATTGGCGCAGGAAATCTTTGCTGAGGAGGTGTTATTGGAATTTTCAACCATTAAAAGGTTGCAGACCACTTCTCCGTTTATGTATTTTCTTTGGACATTGCCTTCTTCGTTAATATCTTGGTTGTATTGGTCGTTCGCAAATCCTTTTTCTTTCAGAAAATCGTCCAGCAAACCAAAAATCTCAGATAATTTTTGGGCCTTCAGCGTGTCTGTGTAGAGGCATCCTTTCCCGTCCATTGTTGTCTCCCTGTCCTTTGTATTCCATCTGACAATCTCCGGCGCTATATTCAGATCTACGCCTATGGTTATTTTTGCCTGCTCCAATATATCACCCACGGTTATTTTCTGTATGGGCTCTTCTTTCGGTTTTGAGAAATAGAAATATATTGCGCTCGCCGAAATAACGAAGATTATTACTGCTATTATAATTGTATTTTTTGTATTCATCTTTTTTAGTTTACTGATAATAGTTTAACAATATCTGCTTTATTAAAAAAATCAAGGGACATTTTAATAATACCTGCTTTGGTGGTAAAAATCAAGGGTAGAAGATAAAATTACCCTGAGCCGAGATGACACCTATTGACACCTTTACTTGCTTTAAGATATAATGATATCGTTATGTCAAAAATAGAGCCAGACAAAATCTATACAACTTCCGAAGCCCAAGATTTTTTGAAGGTGAGCAAGAGCACCATTAAACGTTTTTTGAAGAACGGCATCATCAAGGCCTACAAGGTAGGCGGGCAATACAGAATCTGGGGGGACGAGATATTGAAACTGGTTTCACCAAAACTAGAAAGTGGAGTGTATAATTTTTATAGAAAAGTCAAAGATAAAACTAAAAAAACTATTGATAAATGGTAACCCCATTAGAAGCTTTGCGATTCTAACGGGGTATTTTTTATGCCAAAACCAAAAATAATAAAAAATAATAAGATTGGAATTCTGGGCTACGGAGAAGTCGGCCAGGCGGTGGCTAAGTTTTACAAAACCCCAAAGATTAAAGACTTAAAAAGAGACGATGGCTTGGAAGGATCAGATGTTTTGAATATCTGTATTCCTTGGAGCAAGAAGTTCCTGGACATAGCCAAAAAGGAAATTAAAAGAATAAATCCAGCCTTGACAATTATTCATTCCACGGTTGCGCCCGGCACAACCGAGAAGCTCGCCTCTTATTTTAAAGGCATGGTTGTTCATTCTCCGGTAAGAGGAATGCATCCTGACTTGTATGGCGGAGTTAAAACATTTGTTAAGTATATCGGCGCAGACAAGAAAAAAGCCGGTTTATTAGCAAAAAAGCACCTGGAGAACTTGGGTATAAAGACAAAGGTTTTTATGCCCTCTGCTACCACCGAAATCGGAAAAATTTTGGACACCACTTATTATGGAGTTTGTATTGCCTGGCACGCTGAAATGAAAGATATCTGCGATAGGTTTGGCGTAAAGTTTGACGAGGCAGTTATTGATTTTAACCAAACCTATAATGAGGGATACGAAAAGCTGGGCAGAAAAAATGTCATTAGGCCGGTTTTGCACGCCCCCAATGGAAAGATCGGCGGCCATTGCGTGGTTCCAAACGCCAAAATCCTTAAAAAGTATTACAAGAGCAAAATGGTCGATTTTGTCTTGGGATGCGGGGCAAAAAAGCGTCCCTAAAAAGGACATTATAATTATGCAGAGAAGTTTTTCAAAAAATAGTTTATTCACTTTTTTGACCAGCGTTTTTACTTTTTTTCTGGGATTTGCCGCCCTGATAATTATTTCCAGGATTTTGGGTCCGGGAGGAAAGGGAATTTACTCTTTGATTTTGCTGATCCCCGGGATTGCGATCAGCTTTGGCAATTTTGGCATCGGCGCCTCCAACACTTATTTTACCGGGAACAAAAAATACACGGTTGAAGACATCGCGGCAAATTCAATATTTTTGTCTTTTCTGCTGGGCCTTTTGGCTATATTCATTCTTTTTATTCTCTTTCAATTTTCTTTTTTCCAGGAATTCGTAGAATTAAACGAGATAGCGCCTTTCTATCTATGGATTGTAATGTTTAGCATTCCTTTTTCTTTTTTAACCCAGTTTTTAAACGGAGTCATCGGCGGTAAGCAGAAAATAGGAACCTACAACATAGTCAGGATAGTAGAGAGTTTTTTACAGTTTGCCGGAATTGTCTTTTTTCTGGTTCTTTTAAAAAGAGGGGTTTCCGGTGCTCTTTGGGCATACATCCTTGCTGTTGTGATTACGGCCTTCTTCTCCTTTTTGATTGTCAAAAAGACCGCAAGAATTCCTTTCAAGATTAACCTTGGGCTTATCAAGGACTCTTTTGTTTATGGCGGCAAGATTTATCTAGCCAATGCATTATCTTTTCTGAATTACAGAGCAGATATGTTTTTAATAGCTTTTTTTATGAATCCCTTGGCCGTCGGGATCTATAGTGTTGCCGTCGGTCTGTCCGAAAAACTCTTTGTGGTTTCCGGAGCTTTTTCCATAGTATTGTTTCCGAAAATTTCTTCCCTTGATACTTCCAAAGGGGAGGGATGCGATTTTAGCTCCAGGGTTTCAAGACACACTCTTTTTATCTTTTTAATCTTAGCAGTCCTTTTAACGATATTGTCCTACCCTTTAATTTTTATTTTTTTTGGCAAAAGCTTTCTGTCTGCCGTTTATCCTTTGATAATCTTGATGCCCGGTATTATAGCTTTTGGGATAAGCGGGGTTTTGGCAGCCGATCTTGGAGGCAGGGGAAAGCCCCATTTTGCCATTCTTTCTTCCCTCGTTTGTTTGGCAATAAACATCCCCTTGAATATAATATTTATTCCGAAATGGGGTATAAGCGGGGCGGCTTTTGCCTCGGCCATCGGTTATTGGGCAGATACAATAGTTATCATTATTGCCTTTTCCAGGATTTCCAAAAAATCGCTGAAAGAAATTTTGCTTATCAAAAAAGACGACCTTCAAGATTACCGGAGGTTATTGATAGACATCAAGGAAAACTTATGGAGAAAAAGTTAAAAATCATTTTTTTGGGAAACGCCATAAGCATCCATACCGTAAAATGGGCTGAGTTTTTCGCAGAAAGGGGGCACGAAGTCCATTTGGTTTCTTATGACGATTTCAGGGACAAAAAATCAGAGAAAATATCCCTTTACATAATCGGTAAAAAAATTCCCTTCAAGCTTTGGCGGATAAATACTTTATTTAACCTGCCATTGGCGGTTTTCCAAGCAAAAAGGATAATAAAAAGAATCAAGCCAGACATTATCCATGCCCATTATGCCACCAGCTACGGCCACCTTGCCGCTTTCACCGGGTTCCATCCTTTTGCGCTTACAGCTTGGGGTTCGGACATTTTGGTTACGCCCAGGGAAAGCATTATTGCCATGAAGGTTGTGAAAAGCGTTTTGAGAAAAGCCGATCTGATTACCTGCGACGCAGACCATATGAAAAAAGCCATCGCAGGGCTTGGGGCTCAAGAGGAGAAGATAAAAATTATCAATTTTGGCATAGACGTCAACAGGTTTTCTCCGGGGCAAAAAGACCGGGATTTGGCTGAAAAGTTAGGGGTTTCGGGCTCTAAAACCGTTATAAGCATGAGGAGTTTTGAACCGGGCTATAACCTAGAAACTTTGCTTGAAGCAATGGCTTCGGTTTTAAAAAAGTATCCTAACTCGAAACTTATTATGGTCGGAGGCGGAACACAGGAATATTTTCTGAAGTCATTGGCTTCAAAACTTAATATACAGGACAATGTTAAGTTCGCAGGACTCGTGCCTAACGACGATTTGCCTAAATATTTAAGATTGGCAGACATTTATGTTTCAACTTCTTTGTCTGACGGCGGCATTGCTTCCTCAACCGCTGAAGCAATGGCTTGCTCTTTGCCGGTGATAATTACAGATATTGGCGACAACAGGAAGTGGGTAAGGGACGGAGAAAACGGTTTTGTTATTCCAGTCAAAAGCCCTGCCAAGCTGGCTGAAAGAATTATAGAATTGTTGGAAAATGAAAACCTGCGCCGCTCTTTTGGCGTTAAGGCGAGGCAGGTTATTGAAGAAAGAAACAGTTATCAAAAAGAGATGTTAAAAATGGAAGAAATTTATATAAACTTAGCAAAAAAATGAAACAGCTATTGTTTAAAGCCCTAAAAAGCATTGCTTCTCTTCTGCCAAAAGTAGGAATCAACCGGGAAACATTAGGGGCAGCCAGAGTCTATGACTTCTTTTACAAGATTTTCTGGCCTTACGGAAAAGTGATAGAGATTCAAGGAAGCAAAATGTTTATAAACATCAAAGACGAATCGCATGCCCTGCGGGAAACCTTTGAAGGCTATGTTAATAATTTAATCCACGAGAAGGCAACAACAGATTTGTTTAAAAGAATTGTTAAGAAAGGAGATGTGGTTGTTGACCTCGGCGCTAATATTGGATATTTTACGCTTTTAGCAGCTGGCATCGTCGGTCCGTCGGGGAAGGTTTTTTCATTTGAACCAGAGCCCAAAAACTTCAGTTATCTTAAAAAGAATATAGAAATAAACAACTATGTTTGGGCAAAACCGTTTCAGAAAGCGGTTTCTGACAAGGACGGCAAGATTAAATTGTATGTTTGTGATTATGATACGGGGCACCACACCATAAACAGGTTCGGAGGAATTAAAGATTACTCCCGGGGACGTCTTGTTGAAGAGAAGCCAATTGAGATTGGGTCGATAACCCTAGACAGCTTTTTTCAAGGAAAAGAAGATTCGCTTGATGTCATAAAGATGGACATCGAAGGAGCCGAAGCTCTTGCTTTGGCAGGAATGGACAATATATTGAAGAAAAGCAAGAAGATTAAAATGTTTATTGAGTTTTTCCCTCTTTTGATAAAAGAAATGGGCAGTTCGCCAGAAGAATTTATAGACAAGCTTTTAGAAGATTACGGCTTTTCAGTGTTTGCAGTGCCAGACGACTACAACTCAAGCGGTCACGAACTTTTGAGATTGAACGGCGCCAAAGATGCAATGGAGCTTTGCAGGGGCAGAGACGATCATATAAATTTATTTTTAGAACACAGATGATTAGGCCGGTTTTGAGAAAAATAAAAAGATTGGCTAATAAGGTTTTTGGCACGGGGGTAGACGAGCTATACTGGAAATTCCGCCATATCTTTGACAGGGAATGGGCCGAGAGTTATCTTTCAGAGCGATCCATAGCTCATCCCCACAGGCAAATGCTGGTTAGCATAATAGCCCGATACTCTCCTTTTGATAGCGTTCTAGAGATTGGGTGCGCCTCGGGTCCTAATCTTTATCTTCTGGCAAAGAGTTTTCCTAAGGCAAGATTGTGCGGCATAGATATAAGCCAAAGAGCCATAGAAGCAGGAAAAAAGTTCTTCGGAGAAAAGGGCATAAAAAACGTGTTTTTGGGTTCTGGCAAAGCAGAGCGTCTGGACAGATTTAAGGATAAAAGTATTGATGTTATTTTTACCGCTGCCACGCTTATTTATCTGGGCCCAGAGAAGATTGAGTCCATGATAAAAGAAATGCTAAGAGTGGCAAAAAAATCTATTATTCTTTGCGAGCAACATTCCAAAGATAGGCGTTTCTTTTATAAGGACATCTGGGTGCATAATTACCAGTCCTTATTTGAGAAATTTGTCTCAAAACAAAGCATAAAAATAACCAAAATTTCTCCAGAAATATGGCAGAAAGAATGGGGGAAATTGGGCTATATTATAGAGGTTTCTTTATGAAGGTCAGCGTTATTATCACAACATATAAAAGGCCGCAGCACCTTAAAGAAGCGATTGAGAGCGTTCTGGCCCAGAATTTTAGCGACTTTGAGCTAATTGTTGTAGACGATAACCCGCTTGAGAATGATTCAGAGAAGATTGTCCGGTCTTCTAGCGATCCGCGGATCGTTTATGTCAAGAATGAAAGAAATCTTGGCGGGGCCAAAAGCTTAAACACTGGATTAAATAGGGCGAGAGGGGAGTATATCGCCATACTGGATGATGATGATGCTTGGATTGGCAGGGACAAGCTGAGAAAGCAGACCTCTTTCTTAGACAGGAATCCGGGATATGTCATTGTCGGGACAGGCACCATTTATGTTGATGCCCAAACCGGAAAAGAAATATCAAAAGATAAAAGCTGGGCAGAGATCAAAAACAACAAGAACTTTCTTTATTTCAGCCACCCCTTTTCTCATTCATCCGCTTTTTACCGCAAGAAAAATGTGCTGGAAGTGGGCGGCTACAACGAGTCGCTTCCCCGAGGAAAAGATTTAGATTTGTATTTCAGGATTGCCGAAGACGGAAAATTCGGCTTGCTTCCTGAACGCCTTGTTAAACACCGCGAAGTTTCGGCCGCGGAAAGAAACCTTATTGAAACGCGCCACACAGACGCAATATTTCAAAAAAAGGTTCTTTGGCAGCACAGAAAAAATAATATTTATTTCTGGCTTGCCTATCTTAAAATAAATATTAGGTGTTTTTTATTCTTCTTTTTGAGGATTTTTCCTTTCCCGTATGACATTTACAGAAAAATTCGTTATGGCTAAAACTATGGCAGAGCAGCAAATTAAGGGACAATTTCAAACATCAGAAGAGTTGATGAATATCTACCTTCGAGGAGAAGACGAGCTTTACGCGCATATCAAAAACGATATTATAAAAAAGATGCTGGGAGCTTTTTTTGATAGCAACTTCTGGAAGGCTTTGAGGGTTTTGGAGATTGGATGCGGCGGGGGCCTCTGGACTGAGTTTTTCGCCAACAAAGGCTGTGAGGTTGTTTCTGTTGATATTAACGAGAGAATTTTGAAGGCGAATCAGGAACATCATCCCAAAGCCAAATTTATTCATGCCGATGCCGCCACATTGAAACTGGACAGGAAGTTTGATCTTGTTTTTGCCAAAGACGTTATTGAGCACATAAGAGAGGACGAGAGGTTTTTGGAAAACATGAATTGTCATTTAAAAAACGGCGGGTTGATTTTAATAAATACGCAGAATTCCTGGAGTTTTAACTATTTGGTTCAAGGCGGCTACCATTTTTTAAAGAATGACAAAAGCTGGTGCGGTTGGGATGCCAGCCACGTTAGATTTTATAACCTAAACTCTTTGAAGAAAAAGCTGAAAAAAGCCGGATTTAAGCCCCTGAAATGGTTTGGAAGCTACTATTTTCCTTACCGCATAATCAAAGACAGGTTTGGCGTTAACGAAACGTTTTTAAAGCCATTTTGCCTTGCAGAGTTAATCGGGCTTTACGACAAGACCCCTTTTAATGCCATTGGCTGGGGCCTTGGGGTAATCGCTAAAAAATCTAACAATAAATTATGAAAAGAATAGCAATTATCGGCACTGGTTACGTAGGGCTTACGGCCGGAATCTGCTTTGCTTATTTGGGCCACAAAGTGATTTGCCTTGATAAGGATCAAAAAAAGATTGAGAACTTGAAAAATGGCAACATTCCTATCTACGAGGCGGGCTTGAAAGAGATTTTGGAAAAATATCGCAGAAACATTAAATTCAGTTCTGATAAAAAAGGGGCGATCGGGCAAAGCGATGTGATTTTTGTTTGCGTTGACACCCCGTCCCAAAAAGATGGGAACATAAGGATGGATAGTTTCAAGAGCTCAATAAGAGAAATTGCCAAACTGCTGGACCGCTACAAGGTTATTGTCAACAAGAGCACGGTTCCGGCTGGAACCGGAGATTGGACAAGAAAAGAAATTAAGAAATATTACAAGGGCGACTTTTCAATAGTTTCCAACCCCGAATTTTTGAGAGAGGGATCCGCAGTTAAGGATTTTCTTACCCCAGACAGGGTCGTGATAGGAGTTGAGGACAAAAAGTCCAGAGAAATAATGCTGGACATTTACTCTTCAATAGCAGCGCCAAAGCTTATAACAGATATCCGCAGCGCCGAGCTGATAAAATACGCTGCCAACGCCTTCTTGGCGACCAAGATTTCTTTTATCAACGAAATCGCCAACGTTTGCGAAAGAACGGGCGGAGACGTTAATAAGGTTGCCGAAGGCATTGGTTTGGACAAAAGAATCGGCAGGAGCTTTTTAAAAGCTGGAATCGGATTCGGGGGCAGCTGTTTTCCGAAAGACGTAGACGGTTTAATGAAAATTGCCAGCAAGAAGAAATACGGGTTCAAGCTTTTGAAAGCTGTTTCAGCGGTAAACAAGAATCAGCAGGACTATTTTGTTGAAAAGATTAAAAAGGCCCTGGAAAGAAACAAGGGGAAAACGGTTTGCGTTTGGGGCCTGTCTTTCAAGCCGGATACAGATGATGTAAGGAAATCACCGGCAATCTGGATTGTAAAGAAGCTTGAAAAATCAGGTTACAGAGTTCGGGCATATGATCCTGTCGCGATTGAGAACGCCAAGAAAGAGCTGTCTGACAAAAACATTAAGTTTTTCAATACAGCCCTTGAAGCAGCAAAGAATGCAGATGTTCTGGTTTTGGTTACAGAATGGCCGGAGTTTTCAGAAATTGATATGAGGCGTGTCAAAAAATTGATGCGTCACCCTTTATTTTTGGACGGGCGCAACCAGTTTGACCCGGAAAAGATGAAAAAGATTGGCTTTTACTACCAGGGCATCGGCAGAAGATAAATAAAATTATATAATAAGTTATAAACAAAACTATGAACAAGGATATTCCCGTAGTAATTCTTTGCGGAGGGGTCGGCACCCGCATGAAAGAAGAAACGGAGTTTAAGCCCAAACCCATGGTTTTCATCGGAGGAAAGCCAATGCTTTGGCATATAATGAAAATCTACTCCCACTACGGATACAACAAGTTTATCCTGGCTTTGGGCTACAAGGGCGAAATGATAAAGAATTATTTCTTAGAGCAAAAGGCATTTCTGAACGACTTTACTCTTAACGTTTCTAATAACAAAGTAGATTTTCACAATAATCACTGCGACGACTTTGAAATCACCTTTGCACAAACAGGCGAGGAAAGCGAGACAGGAGAGAGGATAATGCGAGTTAAAAAATATATAAAGGGAGAC
>Ga0172362_10004141_pt1 | contig 12568 bp, 8 predicted proteins | sample LakKivs1_kivu2a2_FD_114534 | JGI IMG/M metagenome (GOLD analysis project Ga0172362, IMG submission 114534) | Sediment microbial communities from Lake Kivu, Rwanda - Sediment s1_kivu2a2 | ecosystem: Environmental > Aquatic > Freshwater > Lake > Sediment | place: Rwanda: Western Province, Lake...
CAGAGCTGTTCATCAGATCGACATCAGGTATCTTATGAAGCAGCCAGTCTGAATATGAGCTTCTTGCACTCAGAAGAAATGATGCTTTTTTGTTGATCAGCGGGGTCTCGCAATAGATCCTGCTGTCGATCAGGCCAATTCCTCCCCTGACGGTTGTTTTGCTAATATCCTCCACACCGAATTTAATATCGAGGACTGAGGAGGCGCGTTCGCCGTATTTTGCGGAAATTCCTGATTTTGTAAGTGTGACATTCATAATACCATCGGAATTTACTACGGAAGTAAAACCGAAGAGGTGTGCCGGATTGAACAACGGTACATCCTCAAGAAGAATAAGATTCTGGTCCGCGCTTCCTCCCCTCACGTTGAATCCTGTGCCGAACTCTCCGACTGTCTGAACTCCCGGTAAAAGAGCGATGCTTTTAATTACATCAGGCACACCCATTGATACCGGAAGCTCTTTTATTGCCCTTGAATCGAGCTTCACATAACTCATCTGGGTGCCAGACACGTTGAAATCAGGTCGCTCCGCAGTAATAACAACCTCATCGAGCTTTATGGATTTTTCGTACAGTTGAGGATTAAAAATGCCATTACTTACAACTCTTATCTTATAGGTATTTTCATCATAGCCTATAAATGAGAGACGGACATTATATTCGCCGAGAGGCACGCGGATACTATAATCTCCGTTTTGACCGGAGGTCGCACCGGTTTTGAGCCTGTCAAAAAAGAGTGATGCACCAGGCAGAGGCTTGTCATTGGTCCCGTCCATGATTTTTCCATGAACCAATGCACGGGCGTATTTTCCGTATTCGTCAGGATTACCAATGGTTATTACATCCGAATGCTGAGTTTGTGGAGTCTGCTCTTCAGGCGGCCTGACCGGGACAAAAATATAGAGTACAGAGTCGACGGTGACGACTGAAAAATCAGTTTCATAAATTATTCTGTCAAGAAGCTGGTTAAATGGCAGATTCAGGAATGATGCATTAAAAGATCTGGACTCAAACCATTCGGATTTGTAAAAAAACTTCACATTATATTTATTGCCTGTCCTGCTGGTCAACTGGTCGAATGTAAGGTAGGAAGTATCTCTTGCAATCTGTGAATCAATGGATTGCAAGAAGAGAAATAAGAATAACACAACAGAGGGTACTCTGATATTCAATCTTTTTCTCATCCGGATAAATAGTTCCGTGAGATTAACGGATGAACTATTGGTATATTACAAATGTAAGACAAATATGATGAAGGCGCAACGGCAAAGCTGTTCGATCGTTTGATCGTTTGATTGTGGATTATTTTTTCGGAAGAAATGATTTTGCAAGTTCCTCACTGTCGCCGAACTGAACCATGAGCTTTGAAAGACGCTTGTGGAGTTTTTTTCTTACCGGCGCATATTCAGGATCGTTGTAAACATTTCTCATCTCTTCAGGGTCGGCTTTGATGTCATACATCTCCCATTCATCTATATCATAATAATAGTGCATCAGCTTGTATCTTTCAGTGCTCATCCCGTAATGACGCTTGACCATGTGAGATCCCGGGTATTCATAATAATGATAGTAATGTTCCTTTCTCCAGTTGCCGGGTGTTTTACCTTTCAGGACCGGAACCATGCTCTTTCCCTGCATATCGGCAGGTACAGGAACTCCTGCCATGTCGAGGAAAGTTTCTGCAAGATCCAGATTGGAAACCATATCGGCATTTACGGATCCGGGTTTAACCACTCCGGGCCACTGAACCAGAAGCGGTGTGCGGTATGACTGTTCGAACATCCACCTCTTGTCGAACCAGCCATGTTCGCCGAGATAAAATCCCTGGTCTGATGTGTATATTACCACTGTATTCTTGTCCAATCCATTCTCCTTAAGGTAATCGAGCACCTGGCCCACACTTTTATCGACTGCAGCGATACAGGCGAGATAATCCTGGAGATAACGCTGGTATTTATACCTGATAAGATCATTCCCGGTCGGGTTTGACTCATAAAAATGTTTTATTATCGGATCATAGACGGCATCCCATGCGGCCATCTGGTTCTGGTCCATGCGGCTCAGACCTGTAGATTTCATTTTTGATTTATCCCGATATAATTTGAGATCTTCTTCGATTCTCATTGTTTTTGAGATTGTCATATCCTGGGTTTTCTCTGCTGTTCCGCGGTTTGAATAATTATCGAAGAGTGTTGCCGGTTCCGGGAACGTCACATCCTTGTAAAGTGTAAGTTCATTCGGTCCGGGCTGCCATTCACGGTGCGGCGCCTTGTGGTGCATCATCAGCATGAATGGTTTGCCGGAGTTTTTTGCCTCACCCAGCCACTTTATGCATTTTTCAGTAATAAGTTCCGTAACATAGCCCTCCTCCCTGTGGCTGCCATCCTTATTTATGAAGTCGGGATTATAATAATTGCCCTGTCCGGGTAAAATTTCCCAGTGATCGAATCCTGTAGGATCAGAGCCAAGGTGCCACTTGCCTATCATGGCGGTATTATATCCTGCTTTCTGAAGAAGCTTCGGGAATGTCTGCTGTGATCCGTCAAATGGTTTCTGTCCCTCGTTTGCAAGAAAACCATTGACATGGCTGTATTTACCGGTAAGAATAACAGCACGGCACGGTCCGGATATTGAATTCGTCACCAGGCACCTGTCGAAACGCATTCCGTCGCGGGCGATCCGGTCGATATTGGGTGTCGGGGCAAGATCCCTGAGCGGGCCGCCATAGGCGCTGATTGCCTGATACGCGTGATCGTCGCTCATAATATAGATTATATTGGGACGCTGAGCAGCAACTGATTGTGCCTGCATGGAGTTGTTAATTGCAATCCCAAGGCCCAGTGCTGTCAATAGTTTGTAATCTAATATCATAACCGTGTTAATTAATTGTAAATGTTGCTTTAAGTTCGTCGCTGTCTTTATAACCGTAGCGCACTGCTTTTACCCGGATAATATGCATTCCTGGTTTCAGGTGCAGAGGGCCTGAATAGAGCAGCCAGCGGGGATTATTCTTTTCTTCAAAGGTATAGACAATTGACGATCCATGGGTCGGACAATAGAATCCAAGAGTCATAGGGGAAGTGAATGTACCCCCTGTCCTGTAATTTTTTGATGCCCTGTCCTCAGGGGAATTGATTATAAAATAGGGAATATCTGTAATAGGCTGTTTTCCGCCAGGCCACATCTGTTCTATCATCTCGGATTCATTCATATGTCCCAGGTCGCCGGTCTCCAGGGTCCATTTTTTGTGCCTTTCACGAAGGTCGTCAAGAACAGGTTTTAATTTCGGATCATTCACGAGATTATTGATCTGAAAGGGATCTGCTTTTACGTCGTACAATTCTTCAGGCGGGCGGGTATAAGCCATCCAGCTTTTCTGAGCACCTGTAAGCTTTCCTTCAGCATCGAGCCTGAGCATCTCCTTATAAATTGGCATACTGCTCAGGTATGGAACCCATATGGGAAATGGTTCATTCGGGTAGTAGTTACGTACATACAGGTAGTTTTTTGTACGTACAGAGCGTATCATGTCGTACGATTCATCCACCCTGTCGCGGGCTGCAAAGACAGCTTCTCTTTGCTGTCCGGTGTGGTTTCCCAGGAACGGGATGCCCTGCATATGAGCAGGAACAGGAATACCTGCAAGTGAAAGAACTGTAGGTCCGAAATCGATTGAACTTATAAGGCGGTCATCGACAGTGCCGGCTTTTGCCTTATCAGGAAATTTAATAATGAGGGGAATGTTGAGTCCTGAATCATAGAGCCACCGTTTGGATCTTGGCAGTCCGTCACCATGGTCGCCCCAGACGAAAATAATTGTATTGTTCAGCTCGCCTTCTTTTTCAAGTTCGGTGAGCAGAGCTCCGACAACTGAATCGAACCGGGCAACATTATCGTACATTTTTGCCAGGTTCTTTCTTATTATTTCATTATCAGGGTAGTATGGCGGCACCCTGACTGCTGCAGGGTCTGTTTCTACCTTGCTGATATCCCAGGCCTGGCTCTCATGAGTTCCAACCCAGTTGAATACTGCAAAGAAGGGCTGGCTTTTATCAGGGCGATTTTTATAATGGGCATTCCTGCTGCATTCGTCCCAGATGCTGGCGGGCACGGGATCTTTAGCGAACTGGTAATCGGTCTTGGAATTGTTTGTACAGTAATATCCTGCTACACGCATGTACTCGGTGAAAGCTTTTACGTAGTGTGGCGGTACGGCTGTAAATTCAATCGGATTATCAACCGATCTGCGATATGAAGTCGTACGCATATGCATACAGCCTATGGAAGTCTGGTACATGCCGGTAATAATTCCCGCCCTGCATGGTGCACTGATTGCTGCGGTTGTATAGACATTTGAAAAACGGATCCCCTGTAATGAAAGCCTGTCGATGTTAGGGGTTTTTGCAGTTTTATCACCATAGCATCCAAGGTGAGGGCTCATATCCTCTGTGGAGATCCACAGGATATTCGGTTGTTTCTGCGGCTGCTGGGCAGCAGCATTTGATGCGAGCAAAGATGCCACGCTTAGTCCGAGGAAAGAGTGTAGGTTGGTCATATGGTTGTTAAGTTTTATTTTTTATATCTACATGTAACCACCCAAGGTGTTCATTTACAGCGGATCGGGGTGGTGAGTATATTTTATTTTACTGTTCCTGCTTTTCTCCTGTTAGCTCCGGGTATTTTAATAATATCATCTCCAAGATCTTTTCTAGCTTCTTCTGCCAGCGCCTGAAGTTCCTTCACTTTTTCAGGGTACCATGCAGCGACATCGTACCATTCTCCCGGGTCACGCCTAAGGTCGTATAGCTGCGGTTCCTTAACAGTTTCCCTTCCTGTTGGTCCGGGCCATCCATCAGCTCCGGGTTTATAGCCCCGGTATGTTTGTCCTGTATGCGGAAGTACCAGTTTCCAGTAATCGCGCTGCACTCCTTCCAGGGAATTTGACTGGTAGTAGTAATAAAGCTCATGTCTGGGCGAAGCGGTTTTATCACCAAGCATCAGCGGAAGTATATTGACCCCGTCGATTTTATTTTTAGGGAGATCCGCTCCGGTTATTGCAGCCAGGGTTGGAAGGATATCAATTGCGCATGCAAGCCTGCTGCATATATCACCGGCGGGGATAACACCTGGCCACCTCATTATGCAGGGAACGCGCTGACCACCTTCCCAGCTTGTTCCTTTACCTTCGCGGAGTCCTCCTGTTGTCCCTGCATGATTTCCGAAATTAAGCCAGGGACCATTATCGCTGGTGAAAATGATAAGGGTGTTCTTTTCAAGTCCGTTTCGTTCCAGCGCTTTCATTATTTCACCCACAGACCAGTCGACCTCCATCATAACATCACCAAAGAATCCCTGCATGCTTTTCCCTTTAAATTTCTCAGATACTCCCAGCGGAATATGTACCATTGAATGAGGAAAATAGAGGAAGAAATGTTCCTTTTTATGATTTTCAATGAACCGGACAGCGCGTTCGGTATAATCGGTTGTGAGCTTGTCCTGATCTGCGAGGGTTCTCACCTCTCCCACTTTCTCATTACCTTCAATAAGAGGAAGTATGGGATATTTCATCTTGCTGCTGGTCGTGTCCTTGAGATGAATCGGGACACCGTCAAAATCGACCGGCCACATATCGTTTGAATATGGCAATCCGTAATACTCATCGAAACCATGCTGCAGCGGAAGAAATTCCTTATGGTGACCCAGATGCCATTTACCGATAATTCCTGTATGATAGCCTTTTGTTTTAAGCACTTCCGCGATTGTGGTCTCATCCGCATTGATACCATTGACAGCCCAGGGCATGAGGGCTCCGGAGATGCCAACACGGTTCGGATAGCATCCTGTAAGAATTCCTGCTCTTGATGCGCTGCTGACAGCCTGCGGGCAGTAGTACCAGGTAAAACGTGTTCCCTGGTTTGCCAGCCTGTTAAGATTCGGAGTGTCGTACTGGTTAGATCCTGTGGTCCCAATATCCCCATAACCCATATCATCCATAAGGATGAGGATAATGTTTGGCGTTGACGGTTTCAGGAAAGGTGTTTTCTGGGCAGTTAAAGGTACAGATGCAAGTGTTGCTGCACTGATACTGATTGCTGATCTTATGTTTAACATTTGACTTATTTTTTACTACGGATTAACACGGAGATTTCACGGAGTTTTCACTTTGTTAATTCTATATCTGTATCAATTACAACCCTAATTACTTCAGCGGATCTGCTCAGCTTAAATTTTGTTCCCGCAGATTTCGCAGATTTTCGCTGATTCCCTGTTGCTAGCGCGGATTTGGCTTCGCCGGGCTCGCAAATTTGAATCTCGGGTCGCTGGCGCGGATTTTTAATCCGTGCCTTTGCTCGGTTGCAATCCGTGCTTTTTGCAGGATCAATCCAAACATTTTGCCGGCACCGATTACAAATCGGCGCCAGCGTTTTATTTAATCCCATTCCACTTCGGATTGGGTTCCATCATTTTCGCGTTCGTCGATTTTCTCCAGTCCTTGAGCAAAGTAAATAATTCTTTTGTTTTGTCAGGATATTGTGATGAGATGTCCTTTGTTTCTGAGATATCATGTTCAAGATCATAAAGCTCCTGTCTTTCCCTTTCAAAATTGTCGATCAGTTTATACCTGCCAAGCCGGATAGCACTACCGGGTTCCACACCCTGATTTGAATAATGAGGGTAATGCCAGAACAGAGGACGTTCAGGCATCCTGTCCTTTTTAAAGAGCTGGACGAAGCTTATTCCGTCAGTTTTGTAATCACTGCCCTTAGTGCCGGTCATTTCAAGAATAGTTGTGAAATAATCTATTGATGAGACTGGAGTTTTGATAATGGTTCCGGCTTTGCTTCTGCCGGGATATTTAATAATGAGAGGAACCCGTATACCACCCTCGTAGAGCCAGCCTTTCCCTTCACGAAGTGGTGCATTGGAAGTCGGAGATCCTTCCGATGTGGAAAGACCTCCGTTATCTGAAGTGAAGATAATGATCGTATTTTTCTCAATGTTTAGTTCCCGGATTTTCTTCAGCAGTCTGCCTATATTCTCATCAATGCTCCAGATCATTGCAGCATATACGGGATAACTCTGGATTATCCGTTCCTTATAATTATTGCTCATAGATGGTCTGATCCAGTCCCTGTCCCGTGTAAAGGCTTCTGTTTTGTCAAGCCCCATTGCTTCCGCTTTTTCCGTAAATTTACGGATGTGCTCATCTTTTGCCTGCATGGGATTATGCACGGCATAATATGAAAGGTATACAAAAAAGGGTTTATTCTTTGATGTTTCGATGAACCTGATTGTTTCATCGGTCTGCCTGTCGGTAAGATATTCACCTTTAGGACCGTCTTCCAGTCTTGGATTTCCATAAGGTGAGAAATAGCCGTCGGCCTCTTTGTTCCTGACCGGGGAGCCTTTGCTGAATCCTCCTTTATTTACATCAAATCCCTGGTTCTCGGGCCAGTATTCTTCTGTCTCACCCAGATGCCATTTGCCGGAGATCATTGTTGTATATCCGTTTTTCTTAAGAGCTTCAGCAATTGTAACCTCCTCAAGTTTCATATTGAGGTTAAAAGGCAATGCCACCAGTTTGTCTTCAGGAGAGCCACTGTTTGTTGCCTGCCTGCCGGGGGTCCAGTCGGTAATACCTGTGTTCACCGGGTAGCGGCCGGTCATTATTGATGCTCTTGTAGGTGAAGATACAGGGCAGGCAGCATAGGCATCCGTAAATCTTACACCTTCTCCGGCCAGCATGTCGATATTGGGCGTTTCGTAGAATTTACTGCCGTAACAGCCAAGATCTGCATAACCAAAGTCATCGAGAAGAATGAATACGACATTAGGTTCTGGTTTGTCAGGCTTATCGGAAATGATAAGAGCAGCAACAGGTATTGCAGCTGATATTCCAATATGTAAGAAAGTCTTTGTTTTTAACATTTTTTATTGTACCAATAATTTAGTTTTATGTGTCCGTACTTTCCATATTCTGACTATACAGCCACTCTGTTCCTTTTGCCCCCCTGCCTGTTCTTTTTGTCCCCCTGTTCTTTTTGCCACCTGCCCCTCCCGCCTGAGGCGGGACAGGCTCTAAAGGGGGGGTGAAGTCCTTATTAATTAGATATTTAGAGAGGATTTATAACCCCCTTCAGGGGGTGTCCCGCCTTGGCGGGACAGGGGTTATTTTGTTACATCACTCTCTCTTATTTTTCTAAGCAGTTCTGTTAATTCCTTAACAATAAGCGGGTGCTCCGGCGCCACATTTTTCTTTTCACCGAGATCGGTTTTAAGATTATAAAGCTGGGGCTCAGGATCATTCCCTGTTTCTGTATTTGTATTAATCTGGATCTTCGGTCCCTGACCCGGTTCTATATATTTCCAGTCACCTTTTATTATTGACAGCTTGCTGCTTGATGATTGTTCAATTATCCAGTCGCGGCCTGCAGTTGACTTGCCAAGCAGGTCGTTCAGATGGTTACGGCTGTCGGGACCGGCACCGGCCGGTAAGGATTGCCCGACAAGAGCAGCAAATGATGCCATCAGGTCTACCTGAGTGAAGAGTGCATCTGAAGTACCGGGTTTGATCTTATTTTTCCATCCGGCAATAAAAATTACGCGTGTCCCGCCGTCAAAGGCGCTGTATTTTCCTCCCCTGAGGAGACCGGCTGGTTTATGATTGCCCAGAAGTTCAACTGCCTGGTCCTTATAACCGTCGTCAACGACAGGACCATTATCGCTGGTGACAATTATCAACGTCTTCTCAGACAGTTTAAGGTTCTCGATAGTTTTCAGGATCTCCCCCACAGACCAGTCGAATTCGAGGATTGCATCTCCACGCGGACCCATTCCGCTTTTGTCTGTAAATCTCTGGTTAGGCATCCTTGGTACATGTATATCGTGTGTTGAAAAATAAAGAAAGAAAGGTTTTTCCTTGTTATTTTCTATGAATTTCACTGCCTTGCCGGTTATCACATCAGCTATATCCTCGTCGATCCAGAGAGCAGATTTTCCTCCGGTCATATACCCGATCCGGCTTACGCCGTTTACTATCGTCATATCATGTCCATGACTGGGATGCATTTTGAGCATTTCAGGGTTTTCTTTCCCGGTAGGCCATTCGCCGACCTTTTCGTTATAATTTACAGTGATCGGATCGTTCGGATCGAGACCGACGACTCTCCTGTTCTCGACAAAGACACAAGGGACCCTGTCGCCGGTAGCGGGTATCAGGAAGCTATAGCTGAATCCGATATCATTGGGGCTGTTGGTTATCTCTCCATTCCAGTCAGGACCGCCTTCAGGACCGAGACCAAGATGCCATTTTCCGATAACACCGGTTACATATCCTGCTTTCTGCAATATGGATGCCATGGTAATCCTTTCCGGCAGTATTATTGCAGAAGCATCACCGGGAAGCACATTGGTGCCTTTTTTACGCCAGGCATATTCTCCTGTGAGCATCGAGTAACGCGAAGGGGTGCTTGTAGCGGATGTACAATGTGCATTCGTAAACCTGAGTCCCTGCTTTGCGAACCTGTCGATATTCGGTGTGCTGACACGTTTTGCGCCGTAGCAGCTTACATCACCGTAACCGAGGTCATCGGCATAGATGATGATTATGTTCGGTTTTTCTGCCTGCTGGGCTGACACAAGCTGGGAAGCTGCCAGTGTCAGAAAGCTCAGTGCGCCGGGAATGATATTCGTTTTCATTTTTGTTAAGTAAATATTCAATTCTAACTACCCCCGTCCCGTTTGTGCGTGACACCCCCTAAAGGGAGTAAAATCTTGTTACCTACCCATAATTATCTGTTATTTATGGATTTAACCCCCCTTCAGGGGGGATGGGGGGTTTCTCATTCGCAAATGGAAAAACCTCAGAAGGTGTATGTGCATCTTTCATGATCTCTTCCATTTTCTTTACAATATCAGGATGTGCCGGAGCAACGTCAGTTGTTTCAGCGGGATCCTTTGACAGATCATATAATTCGACAGATCCCTGCGGGACCTTGTCAACATTACGTTTCACTGCTTTCCAGTTGTCCATACGTACAGCAATTTTGCCACCCTGCTCATGGAATTCCCAGAAAAGAAAATCATGCTTTTTCTGACCTTTTTTGCCCAGCAATGAAGGAAGGAATGAGATTCCGTCTGAACCTTCCGGTGTTTTGTATCCTGTAATTTCTGCCAGTGTCGGCATGATATCCCAGAAAGCAGAAATATGATCTGAAGTCGAACCGGGTTTGATTTTTCCCGGCCATTTAACAAGCATTGGGGTGCGAATACCCCCTTCATACATGTCGCGCTTATACCCTCTCAATGGTCCGTTACTGTCGAAGAAATCAGGATCTGCACCGGCTTCCTGGTGAGGCCCGTTGTCTGATGCAAAAATAACTATGGTATTATTCTCCAGGTTGAGTTCAGACAGTTTTGACAGGATTTCACCGGTATAATCATCGAGTTCGGTTACCATAGCTGCATATGCTGCATGAGCTTCCGGCTGTGACCCGTAGGGGCCGAGCTTAAATGTCGGACCATCATCAACACCTGTGAACGATTTTTCCGGCTCAAACTTTCCACGGAACTTTTCCATGTATCCTTCTTTTGCAAAGAGTTCTGCATGAGGAATTGTCGTTGGGTAAAAGAGGAAAAAAGGCTTATCACGGTTTTTTTCGATGAATTCCAGGGCTTTCTGATGGATTATGTCGGGTGCGTATATGCCTCTTTTTTGCCCTTCATTTTCAGGGAGAATAATCTTTTCGTGGTTATGCCAGAGGTAGTATGGATAGTAATTATGTGCCAGGCTCTGGCAGTTAAATCCGAAAAACTCGTCGAAACCCTGGCTGTTGGGATCTCCTTCGGTATCGATAAATCCCAGACCCCACTTGCCGAATGCTCCGGTTACATAACCTTTTGTTTTGAGCATTTCAGCTATTGTAACAGAATTTGCGGGCAACGGCCACTGGCCTTCCGGTTCCCAGCCTTTATTCCCACGTATAGGTGTATGACCGGTATGGAGGCCTGTCATCAGGCTTGATCGCGATGGGGCAGAGACAGTGGTGCCCGTATAGTGCTGACGGAACATCATTCCCTGCTGAGCCAGTTTATCAATATTTGGTGTCGTGAATTTTTGCTGGCCATAGCAGCTCAGATCGCCGTACCCGAGGTCGTCGGCAAGGATGAAGACGATGTTTGGCATTTGTTTTTCCTGGCTGACGCAGGAGGCTGCAGTTATCGATGCGATTAAGGTAACGGGTAGGCAGGATTTTATCCGGGATTGTTTCTGGTTCATGGTTAATGTTGCGTGTTCCATGTTATGTGTTTAATGTCGTGTCGGGTTATCTGATTAAAGTGGTCTGATCTTTATTTTAAAGGCTTCGGCAGGATTTGTAATCAATACCTGGTCGATATCTGATTGGGTGAATCCTCTTTCTTTAAGCGCCGGGATCAGGTGATCGAAAATATCCGTATAACCGGAAATATTGCCACCTCCGGTTTTGGCAGGATCGTACCATCCTGAGTCGTGTGAGATAAGTACCTTTTCAAGCAGACCCTGGTTTTTCATTTCTGCTATCCTGTCTGCATACCAGTCAACGCTGTAACTCGCTCCCGGTTCAAGATTAGGTCTGTTGCGTATGTTATCCAATGATACCCATGTCCCTCGTTTTGCAGCATCGATCAGTCCCTGCATTGTTCCACGCTGGGCATGGACCCAGATAAATGCAGAAGGATCTATCCCAAGGCCTTTTAAGATCTCTATCTGGCCAAATGCAAGATGTTCCGGTCCGGTATGAGATGCTATCACCATACCGGTTTTCAGATGAGTAAGTCCGGCGACAGTAACTATCTTCCTGTGTTCAGGAGAAATAACAGAATCATTTTCAACAGCTATCTTGATGAATCCCGGTTTCACGCCGCTGCCTTCAATGCCATTTTCAAATTCGGCTATCCATTTTCTGGCGGCTGTTTCCGTATCTTCTTCAAAAAAACTCTTCGGGACATATTTGTTTTTCCCGGAGCCGTAGAATCCGGTGTTTGTTATGAATATCATTCCGGTTTTCCGTGAGAGTTCTTTCAGCAGCCATGGATCTCGTCCGAGGTATGAGGGAGTGCAGTCAATGAAGGTTTTCAGTCCATTTTCCTTTGCCTGAAGAATTACAGGTATTATTTTCGAAATGACAGAATCCCTGTTCCACCTGAAATAGCCTGTGCTGTCAGCTCCGATAAAGTCGACAAGGATATGTTCATGTTCGAGGGTAATACCCATTTTGCCGGGCGGTTCAGGTCCGTTGACAGTCATCACAAATTCACGGACAGCAGGTTTACAAGCTATGATAATGATTCCGAAAACGAGGAACAGGATAAGCCACAGGATAATTTTCCAGGCATAATCATCTTTATTCTCCATGACATGACAGAATTATTGTTCAGGAAATAAAAATAGGTAAATTATTTGATAAGTAACTAATCAGTTTCTGTAAAACTAGCGGTTATTAACAATTTTTTCTTTGAAATGAACATATTTTGGCGCAGGTCTGAGCTGTTTTGTAAAAATGAACACATATGAACAAATATTATTTTAG
>Ga0172362_10004143_pt1 | contig 12561 bp, 7 predicted proteins | sample LakKivs1_kivu2a2_FD_114534 | JGI IMG/M metagenome (GOLD analysis project Ga0172362, IMG submission 114534) | Sediment microbial communities from Lake Kivu, Rwanda - Sediment s1_kivu2a2 | ecosystem: Environmental > Aquatic > Freshwater > Lake > Sediment | place: Rwanda: Western Province, Lake...
GAGCGCTGTGTCACTTCGCCTCGAGCAATTCCCTCGCCAGCCTGTTCAGCAGCTCCGCCGGCGCCGGGCCGTCGTGGGCCACGATGCGATACCGCAGCACCAGCGGGCGGTCGGCCTTCACGGCGAACGGTCTGGCGGCCGTCACGCTCGGCGCCATGAACCGAAGACCCGGGTTCATGTTCCAGCTCTGTGCCCCGTCGCCGCCGGGCACGTCGCCGCCCGCGGGCGCCTTGCCGTTGAGCGGATGCGTGATGATCGCCAGGCCGCACGCCTTGCCGTCCCTGCCCGTCAGCGTCAGGTCGTACCACGCGGCGTCGGGCCAGTTGCCCTTGGGGTTGTTCCACGGCGAGCCGCCGCGCTTCACCGCCCCGTTGGGGTCGTACATCGCCACGCTCTCGCCGCCGACGCGTCGGCCGTGAAACGTCAGCCCCGAGAACGGCCAGGGCTTCAGCAGGACGGCGTCGGGGTCGGCGTGTCCGCTGACGGGGTCGGGAAAGCACATGGTCACCGTCCAGTCGATCACGTGCACGCCGTCGCGGGCCGAGGCGGCGATTCGGGCCTTCTCGGCAATCACCTCCACGGTCCCGGCCGACCAGGCGTTGACGGCCGCGATGCGGGCCGACCTGTCGTCGGCCTCGACCTTCAACTCGGTGTTGGTGATCTGCCCGGGCTCTTTCCACACGGCCTTGCCGCAGGTCCAGAACCCGCCGTCCTTGCGTCCGCTCACCTGCGGCCAGGCCACGAACACGCCGCGCAGCCACGCGTGGTCGCCTCCTTTGCTCTCGGTGAGCACCTGCCCCGCCGGCGTGTGGACCGGGTGGAGGTAGCCGACGACCGGCACGGCCGTCTGCGGCTCGTCGGCCGGCAGCTTGCCGTACACGTAGCGGCAGATCACCTTGCCGTCGGGGGTTTTCAGCGTCACAGCCGCGGCGTCCTTCTCCGCCGCGTACCTTCCTTCCGCCGCCGTCGCAACGTTTGTCGTCATGGCCGCTGCTCCCGCAATCAGCAGACTTCGCAGCATCGTTCGTCTCCCTGCGTCAAGGAACCGTGACCGTATACGTCCCGCCCGCGCGGGTGGGGAATGACACCGCGCCGTCGCCGGTTGGCCTGGTGACGACCGGCCTGCCGGCGGCCGTCACCGACAGTGCGCCTCCTGCGCGAACGGTGCAGGGCAGGCCGGCCGTCGAGCGGATGGTCGCCGAGACGAGCCTGCCGTCCTTCCAGGTCATGTCCACGGCGAAGCCGCCGCGGGCGCACAGGCCGCGGGCGCTGCCCGCCGCCCACGCCTTCGGCAGCGCCGCCAGCAGGTGCAGTTCGCCGAGGTGGCTCTGGAGGAGCATCTCGGCGGCGCCGGCCGTGGCGCCGAAGTTGCCGTCGATCTGGAACGGCGGGCAGGTGTCCAAGAGGTTGTCCAGCACGCCGGTGCGCAGCAGTTCGTGGAGCATTTTGTAGGCGTGGTCGCCGTCGAGCAGGCGCGCCCACAGGCTGATCTTCCAGGCCTTGGACCAGCCGGTGCCGCCGTCGCCGCGGGCGCGGAGGCTGACCTTGGCCGCTGTTGCCAGCGCCGGCGTCGTGCGCGGGGAGATCTGCCGGCCCGGATACAGCGCGATCAGGTGCGACAGGTGGCGGTGGGTGTCGCGCTCGCTGTCGCGGTCGGTCTCCCACTCCTGTAGATGCCCCCACTTGCCGATCTTGGGCGCCAGCAGCTTGTCCCTGGCGGCCGCCAGCGCGTCGCGGAAGTCCCTGTCGCTCGCCAGCAGGTCGGCGGCCTCGATGGTGCTGGTGAACACGTCCCAGACGAGCTGCTGGTCGTAGCTGACGGCCTCCTCCTGCGGCCCGTGCTCGGGGCTCCAGCCGTCGGGCACCACCAGCGTGCCGTCGGGGCGCTTCTTCAGCCGGTCCAGCCAGAACTCGCAGACCTCCTTCATCAGCGGCCAGGCCGTGCCGGCCAGGTACTTGCGGTCCCGCCCGAAGGCGAAGTGTTCCCAGAACTGCCGGGCGTGCCAGGCGCTGCCTGGCGGGTTCCACCGCCAGCTCCCGCCGCCGTGGATGCCGTTTTCCGTCTGGATCGTCCAGCCGCGCCTCGCCCCGAAGTGCGCCGCCGTCCGCCTGCGGGCGACGGGCGCCTGGCTGAGGACGTACTCGAGAAATGCCCGGGCGCAGTCGCCCAACCCCGTCGGCTCGGCCGGCCAGTAGTTCATCTGCACGTTGATGTTCGAGTGGTAGTCGCTGCGCCACGGCGGGCTGTTGGACTGGTTCCACAGCCCCTGAAGGTTGGCCGGCAGCGTGCCCGGGCGCGAGCAGGCGATGAGCAGGTATCGCCCGTACTGGACGAACAGCTCCTCCAGGTCCGGGTCGCCGGCGCCGGCCTTGTACGCGGCCAGACGCCGGTCGGTCGGCAGCGCGGCCCGGGCGGCGTCGGTGGCGCCCACGTCGAGATCGAACCGCTCGAACAGCGCCGCGTGATCGGCTGAGTGCTCCTTGAGCAGGTCGTCGAAGGTCCGCCTGGCGGCGCCGTCGATGCGCCGCGTCACGAGGGCGTGCGGGTCGTCGCCACGGAAGCCCTTCGCGGCGTCGCCCAGGTAGTCCGTGTCGGCGACAAGAAAGATCGTCAGCGCGTCGGCGTCGCGGAACTCGACTCCCGCGCCAGACGGCGGCATGGGCGTCCTGCCCAGTTCTCGCAGGGCCGCCTCGACCTTGCTCTCCACGGCCGTGACCGCCGTGCCACCTTCGCTCACGACCAGCACCTGGGCCTCGTACTTCGCGCCGTTGCGCAGGCTCCCGGCGGCGGTGATGCGCCCTCCGGCCGGCGATGGCCTCGCGCCGTGCATGTCCGTCAGGCTCACCCGCCCCGAGTAGGCCTTGGGCTTGTCGGCCGTCAGACGCACCACCAGGACGCGGGCGGGATACGAGCAGAAGCACTCTCGCCGATAGCGGGCGCCGCCGCACGTGTAGGTCACGGTCTGCACGGCGCGGGCGATGTCAAGCTGGCGGCGATAGTCGGTCGCGTCCTTGTGGCCCAGGTCGATGTAGAGGTCGCCGAAGGCCTGGTAGCTGCCCGTGTCGTTGGCGTCGCCTTCCCAAAGGCTGTCCACGTTGAACTGCACGCGTTCGCGCTCGGTGCCCCCGAAGACCATCGCCCCCAGACTGCCCCCGCCGATGGGCAGGGCCTGTCTCTCCCAATCGCCCGCGGGGGCGGCGTACCACAGGGTGTTCTCTCCAGCGCCCGCCGCCGGACCCATCGGGGCAAGGCCCACAACGAGCGCGCACAGCGTCCTGGCCGGTTTAACATTCAGCATTTGGCATTTGACATTTGTCAGACTTCCCATCCCTTGCGGAAGTCGGGTTTGATGTACCTGTTGGCCTCGGAAACGTTGGTGACCAGCATCTTCGCCGCGTCGTACTCCAGCTTCCTGCCCGCCCTTTGGGCGGCGATGGCCAGCAGGCCGCACTCCGTCAGCCGGGCCGAGTAGGTGAAGTTGCTCTTGGGAAAGTCCCAGCTCTTCTCGCCCATGGCGGCCTGGAACCATTCCTCGGCGTGTCCGGGCGAGCGGGGGATGGTCCGCTCGGGGCGATTGAAGTCCCTCATGAGCGCCTCGGGGGCCAGGCGCGGGCTTTCCCCGTAGTCGCCCGCCACCACGAGAAAGCCCTTGGTCCCGACGTACAGCGTGCCGGTTTTCGGCAGGTCCTTGCGCTTGGCGTCGGGGTCGTTGGCGATGGCCTCCGGCAGGGGCGGGCGGCGCCCGCCGGTGTAGTAGGAGCACACGACGGCCGGGCGGTCGCCCTTGGCCGGGAAGCTCATCCTCTGCGTCGACTGCAGCGGCGGGGAGATGTCCGTCTTGCCCGTCAGGTCCAGCGGCTCGATGGCGGTCGGGCTGTCCAGGTCCAGCGACCAGAAGACGTTGTCCCAGCCGTGGCAGATCTGGTCGCCGATGGCCCCGGTGCCCAGCTCGTACCAGCGCCGCCACTGCATGCCAAGCAGGCCGTCGTGGTAGTGCGGCCAGGTGCGCGGCCCCAGCCAGCATTCCCAGTCCAGCTCCGGCGGGCAGGGCTTTTGCGACGGGATGGCCTTCATCCCGTGCACCCAGTAGCGGGCCGGGCGGTCCGTCCAGGTGTGCACCTCCTTGACCGTGCCGACGGCCCCCGCGCGGATCCACTCCACCGTCAGCCGGTTGCCCTCGTTGGCGTGCCCCTGGTTGCCGCACTGCGTGGCGACCTTGTTCTCGGCCGTCGCCTTGGCGAGCTGCCGCACCTCGTGGACCGAGTAGCCCAGCGGCTTTTCGCAGTAGACGGCCTTGCCGAGGCGCACCGCCCGGATGCTCGTGGGCACGTGCTGGGGGTCGTGCGTGGCCACGACCACCGCGTCGATGTCCTTGTCCATCTCGTTGAACATCTTGCGGTAGTCCTGGTAGAACTTCGCGGCGGCGTATCGCTTGGCCGCCTTGGGCCATTGGCGCTTGTCGCAGTCGCACACGGCCGTCACGGCGACGTTCTTCCGCCCGCCCATGCCGAGCAGCGCCCCGCCGCGTCCGCCGATGCCGACGAAGGCGAGGCGAAGCAGCTTGTTCGGCTCGGCGCAGCGCAGCACCCGCGGCCCGGCCAGCGCCGCGGCGCCCAAAGCAGCACCGCCCCGCAGCAATCCTCGACGCGTGATCCCGACGCCCATGATTTGCCCTTTCTCTTACGGCGCGCGCGCCTTGACCGCGCGGCCGCCCCACAACACTGCAACACCGCGGCGCCGCGCCGGGCGCCGCCGCCCTACACCTGCCACGGCGCACGCATCGCGCGCGACAGCAGCAGGTTGGCCTCGTCGTCGCCGACGAAACGCTCGGCGGCCGGGTGCCATCGCATGTCCCGCCTCAGCAACATGCAGGCGTTGGCGGCGTGGTTGGTCGTCATGGTGCGATGCGCCACCACCTCGTTGGCGACGCACCGGCGGCGAGTCCGGACGCCGTTCAGGAAGTCGCGCAGGTGGTGCATCGGCCGGCCGGTGCGGGCCACGTAGTCGTTCACGATCTTCTGGTAGTCGCCCAGCAGCGCCGGGGCGGACACGTCCGGGCGGGCGTAGCCGTCGGCCACCGACACCCACCCCTCGTCGCCCTCGTAGCGCACGCCGCAGGTGCCGCGCCACCCGCCCGTCTGCATCACCAGCTTCACGCCGTTGGCGAAGCGGGCCGTGAACCCCTCCGCGTTGCCGTTGCCGGGATACGCGTACTCGACGGCCGAGGTCTCCTTCAGGTCCAGCGCCGACTGGCACTGGCAGAACGTGTGGCTGCCCCATCCGGCCACGCCCGTGCCGAAGTCGTAGTAGTCCAGCCAGGCCCCGCAGCCGCCGAGGTAGCCGCGGTTGAACGGCCGCCAGGTGGCCGGGCCAAGCCACATGTCCCAGTCGATCGTCTCGCGATCGGGCGTCGGCTGCGGCGGCAGGATGTCGGTCCTCATGCGGAACGGCAGGATGTGCGCGCGGACGGTGTGCACCCTGCCCAGCCGCCCGGTGCGCACCAGCTCGTCGGCGAAGACGAAGTTGGCCTCGCTGAGCCGCTGCATGCCCGCCTGGAAGATGCTGCCGTAGCGGCCCGCGGCGGCCACCAGCGCCCGGCCCTCCGCCACCGTCATCGTGTTGGGCTTCTCGCAGAACACGTCCAGGCCGGCCCGCATGGCCCGCACGGCCGCGGGAGTGTGCCAGCGGTCGCCGGTGGCGATCAGCACGGCGTCGAGGTCGCCGCGCGCCAGCAGCTCGCGGAAGTCTCGATACGCGGCGCAGTCCTTGCCGCCGTACGTGCGGTCCACCGTGGCCTTGGCGCGGTCGCGGCGGTCCTTCTGCACGTCGCAGACGGCCACGAACTGCACGTCCTTCTCGTGCAGCAGGATGCCCAGGTCGTAGCTGCCGCGCCCTCCGACGCCGATGGCGCCCATCACGATGCGCTCCGCCGTCGCCGCGCGGGCCGGCGAGCCCAGCGCCGCCGACGTGACGACGTACGGCCCGACGGCCACCGCCCCCCCCGCCGCCGCCGCCGACCGCAACAGCCCCCGCCGGCTCAGGACCTTCGCCTTACGCTGCGCCGCCGCCATGGGCATCTCCCTTCGCAAACGCCAGTCCCTTCTTGTACTGTGAAACCATCCGCGGGGGAAGTCCGGCCGGACGCGGAACCTGGGGTGCTGAGCGCTGCCCCAGCGTGAAGTTGCGGTCTAATCCACGGCTATCCGGCCTTCAGCCCCGGCCGCCGAGCAAAGCCAGTTGAAGCGGGCCGCCGAAAGCCGGGGAGAGTGACGGTCTGGTCGAGGGACAAGCGCAGACGGGAGACCTACTGGTGGCCATCGGTTTGGGAACGTGCGGGCGGGCCTTGCGGTCGACAGCCTGTTCGACACCCACGCACAGCGGGTGGGAGCCTGCGTGAGCCCACGAAGCGGTCTTGCCAAACCAGTAGAAGGCCTGCGTTCGGCGGCGCAGGGGTAGCAGTTCGCCTACTTGCGCCGCCTCGTCGCCGGATCGGAATCGCTGCGGGCCCGCTCCTTCCAGGAGCCGGGCGGAAGAAGCCGCTTGGCCTCCCGAACGTAGTCGTCGCGGTAAGTGGGAGAGGTAAAGCGGAAGGTCACCTGGTCGCCGGCTTCGCGCCAATGGTGTTCCTTCGTGCCGCGCCAACCTATCTGCCGGGGGCAATCCTTCTCGACAAGAGCACACAGAGCTCGCAAGCAATAGACAACTCCAAGGTCATCTGTCCAACAGGCTATGCTATAGTGGCAGTTCTGGAAGTCGTCCTCGCCATGGTCATGTCCTTTCTGGTTGGGTTCGTCCCGTAGAACAGCAGACTCCCAGCCGCTCTGGCTGCAACAGTGCGGACGGCTCAGTACACCGCGACTCGCAGAAAACGGCGCCCGGCGAACAGGCGGAGGACCCAGGAGGAGGGGCGATTCTCCCTCATGACAACCGTGCCTCATCTGCCTTGTGCCTGCCTCTCGATGCTGACGACCGCGCCTACCGCCTCCTGGACAAGTGGGTCATCCCCGTCTCGCTCCGCGAGCAGACGGACTATCTCATACAGCTCTGCGACCATCTCCTCCACGCGCTTCCGAGGTGCGCCACGCAAGTACTCTCGGATCAAGGGATTGTCCGCGCCCATCGGTATGCCCTTTCTCACCCCGAGCCTTCGTCCGCCGACCTTCCACCCAGGATGGACCGGCTCAATTCGCTACGGAACAGCGCGAGCCCCACGAAACCAGACCGAGGAATTGGTGCGCAGCGGCACGCTTCGCCGAGGCCCGCTTGTGGGAGTTGCACCTTCGGCCCACGCTTGCCCGAACGGGCGCAACTCGGCGGGTCGGACCACGATACGGGGCATCGGTTGGATGCTCGCCATGCTCTTTTCCTTCGCGTGCCGCCCTCTTGCCGGCGGCCGAGGAAGGGTTACCATCGAAGCGGCCGTGGAGCAAGCGGAAACTCTGCCCCATCGGCGCCGGGGGCGCGTGCATCAGCCGGAGCCCTTCGCTATAAGATGGCATTGCGCTGTCCAAGGATGATCGGGGCGCCGAAATGAACATGCAGATAGACCAGGATGAGCGGGCGGTCCTTCGCGAGCTTGCGCGGCAGGTGGCGGAGCACGCCGCCCGGCCGATCAACGCCGCGCGCGAGAGGCTCTGGCGCGATCACAACGCCCTGCGGCCCACCAGGGCGGCGGTGCTGGTCAGCCCGGAGGGCGGCTGGCGCGACTGCGTGCGCGACGAGGACCTGCGCTGCACGGGCGACCCGGCCCGCTCCTTCGAGCGCCAGCTCCGCCAGAGGCTCTTCCGCGCCGAGCGGATCGGCGACGACATGCCGATCACCGCGAACTTCGACGTCGGCTGGCTCATCGACCGCGGCGACTACGGCGTGCCCGTCCCGCACGTCCGGACGGAGGACCTCGGCAGCTACCACTGGCAGGCGCCGATCCGCACGCCGGCCGACACGGGCAAGCTCCGCCCGCGCAGCATCCGCGTGGGCCACGAGGCCACCCGCCTCCGGCTGGAGCGGGCCCGCGAGGCCCTCGGCGACATCCTGAACGTACGGCTGCACGGCTGGCCGGTATGGACGGTGGGTCTCACGTGGGACCTGGTGCTGCTGCGCGGGCTGGACCAGGTGATGCTCGACCTGTACGACGAGCCGGGGCTGGTCCACGAGCTGATGGCATTCCTTCGCGACGAGAAGGACCGCGAGCTGGACCTCTACGAGCGCGAGGGCGTCGTGCCGCTGAACAACGGCCCGGACGACATGGTCGGCTCCGGCGGGCTGGGCTGCAGCGACGAGCTGCCGGCCGCGGGGCATGCCGGCGCGGTCCGCATCGGCGACGTCTGGGGCCTGGCCGAAAGCCAGGAGTTCGTCGGCGTCGGGCCGGAGCAGTTCGCCGAGTTCGCCCTGCCCTACCAGCTCCCGCTGATCAACCGCTTCGGCCTGGCGTGCTACGGCTGCTGCGAGCCGCTGGATCGCAAGTTCGACGTCGTGCTGCCGGCCGTCCCGCGCCTGCGGCGCGTGAGCGTCTCGCCGTGGTGCGACCGGGCGGTGGCGGCCGAGAAGCTCGCCGGCCGATACGTCTACTCCTGGAAGCCCAACCCGGCGCTGGTCTGCGCGCCGAAGGTGGACTGGGCGGCCGTGGAGCGGTCGATCCGCGAGACGCTGCGGATCGCCTCCGCCTGCCGCGTGGAGATGGTGCTCAAGGACACGCACACGTTCTGCGGCGACGCGACGCGCCCGGGGCGATGGGCGCAGATCGCCCTGCGCGCCGCCGAGGAGGGCAGTTAGCAGTATGCACGGGATGCACGGGATACGACAGACAGACAGAAATAGCAGGGATACAGGGGATGCAGGGGATAGTTCAAAGGAACCGAGAAGAAAGACAAGGATGAACCCCAATGAACGCACATGAAAAGACAGACCCCGGCAGACAGAAAAATGCACCTTGGGGGAAACCCGCAATCCGTAATCCGCAATCCGCAATCGCCGCGTGGGTGATCCTCCTTGCCGCGGCGCCCCGTTCGCCGGCGCAACATCCGTTCATTCTGTGGACGGCCGAGGAGGCGGCGGCGATACGCAAGCGCGTCAGCAGCGAGCCGTGGGCGAAGGCGGCCTGCGAGGCCATGTGCAAGCCCGACCGGCGGCGCGGCGGCGACGCCGCCGTCGTCGCCAACCTCTTCCGCTACTCCGTCATGGGCGAAAAGGCCCCCGGCGAGGCCGAGAAAAAGGCCCTGCTGGCCGGCGGGCGCGTCCGCGAGCACGTCGAGGCCCTTCGCTACGACGTGCTGTACGACCTGCTGAGCGGCGCGGAGCGAGCCGCCGTCGAGAGGCGCTTCCGCTCGGCCGTCGAGTCGGCGATTGCCGGCCGCAGCAGGGGACCCAAGAACCGCTACAACTGGCTGCCGAACCTGGGCTACCCGTGGATGGCGGGTCGGCAGCTTCTGGCCGTGGCGCTGCGCGACAAGGAGCTGGTGGGGCGGATCTTCCACTGCGACTTCGGCTGGGCGTGGTACATCGGCAAGTACCTTTCGGACACGGGGCTGTACAACGAGGAGTTCGGCAAGAGCAACTGGGCGCCGCCGCTGCTGCTGTTGTACTGCCGCGGGGCCAGGCGCATGGGGGCCGACGAGCTGGGCTTCGGCTACGTGGCGGAAGGCAGCAGGGCCACGGCGTTCGGCATGGTCCACGCCTACATCGACATCGCCTATCCGAAGGTGACGCTGTACACCGGCAGCGACCACTGGCCGACGGTGACCATGGGCGACGCGAAGAACCAGGCGCGGCGCATCCTGCCGGGCTACCCGTGGCAGCAGTGCAACTTCGTGGGCTGCCTGACCGACGGCGCCGGCGGCGGGGCCGAGCGATCCTACGGCGGGATGTTCGACCTGCCCTTCTGGTTCGAGATGGCCCACGCCCAATGGCCCAAGGCGGGCTTCGATTACTTCCTCGCCCAGATGCGCGGGCCCAAGGACGAGCGGTACTACCCGTCGCTGCTGTTCGGCCTGGAGCCGATCGACCCGAAGGCCGTCAAGCCCCCGCCCGCGCCGTCGCAGGTGTTTCCCCAGCGCGGGCTGGCCGTCCTGCGGGCCGACGAGTCGCCGGCCTACTGGACCGGCCCGGCCCCGGCCGTCGCCATGCGCATGGCCACACCCTACGCCCACCACGTGCAGGACAGCTTCTCCATCTGCGGGCTGTACGCCTTCAACCGGCCGATCTACGTCAACCACGTCAACTCGACCAACTACACCGGCGTGGACCCCGGCTGGAGCAACTCGATGCGCGCGCACATGGGGGTGATCGTGGACAGCGCGACCCCGAAGACGGTCGGCGAGCTTCCCAGCCGCCACGACTTTGCGCCGGAGGCGAAGTTCTTCGCCTGCCGCGGCAAGGGAATCTACGACGGCGTCGACCAGACCCGCGCGCTGGTGCTCACGAGGGACTACCTGCTCGACGCCTTCGCGCTGGCCTCCGACCGGCCGCGCAGCTACCTGTGGCTGGCGCACACGTTCGGGCGGGCCTGCGCCGACGAGCCGAACCGCCGGGCGCCCTCGGCCGACCTGCGCGGGCCCGTGCCCGACCTGGCCGGCGAGGAGAGCTGTGCCACGGACGGCGACTGGGCGGTGACGGCCACGCAGTACACGCTGGGCGCCCACCCGAAGTACGGCGGGCTGGGCAAGGCGTTCTTCGACCGCCGCGTGGGCGTGCGGATGACGATGCTGGGCGAGGCGGGCACGACGGCCTACACGGCCTGGACGCCGGTGCTGCACGACTGGCGCGGGCGCTGGATGGCCCGCGAGCGGTTCGCCTACGGGGCGGAGGAGCCGGCGGGCGTGACGTTCGCCGCCCAGCGGCGCAAGGCCGCCACGTGCTTCGTCGCCCTCCACGAGCCGTTCGACGGCGCACCGCGCATCGCCGAGGTCCGCCTCATCCAGCGCACCGACAACGCTGTCGGCGTGGCAATCCGCGGGCAGGCCGGCAGCGGCATCGACGACCGCGTGCTGATCGCCTTCGGCGACGCCGCCGACAAGCCGACCACGCTCAGCGACGGCAGGGAGACCTTCACCTTCACGGGGTACGCCTTCGTGCGGTTCGGCACCGGCCGGCTCGTGGCGCGCGGCTCGCTCCAGGACATGAAACTGCCCGACAGGGCCGCGCGGGCGGCGCCGAAGGCGCCCGGGCGGATCGCGGCTTTCTGGCAGCCGGCGACGGCGGTGCGCGTGCCGACCGGCGGCAGCGCAACGGCGAAGCTGACGCTGCGCAACGTCGGCTTCGCGCCCGTGACGGCGAAGATCGCGGTGGAAACGAGCGAAGGGGTTGCCTGCGAACCGCAAGCGATCGAGGTAAGCGATTTCGCGCCGGGGGCGGAGCGCGCCGTCGTCGTGAAGTTCCGCCCACACCTCTGCGCCCCGCCGCTGTTCGCCAACAACCGCCTGTATACCGTGCGGCTTGTCGGCCCCGCCGGCGGCGCGGAGGTCCAGCCGGCCGAGCTGAAGGTGGCCGTCGGCGTCTGCCGCGAGCGCGAGCTGCTGGGCCTGGGCGAGTGGCGCAGCACGATCTACGCGCCGCGCTACCTGGCCCGCTACTACTACATGGACAGCGGCGGGGCGACGGTCCTGCTCGACCCGGCCGGGCAGCGCCGCACGCCCTCCAGCAGCATGACCTACCCGATGGTCGTTCTTCCGGCCGGAAAGGACGCCAGGGGCAACGCCGCCTGGTCGCGGGCCGAGCGCGTGCCGAAGTTCCCCTACTTCGTGCCGGTGCTGGTGCATCCGGCCGACGCCAACGACCCGGCGCCGAGCGGCGTGCCCGGCCAGGCGTACGTCTACGAGGCCGGACGACACGCCCACGGCTCGCGCAGCGACGCCGAGCAGTGGTTCTGCGAGGACTGGATGCTGTTCCGCTGGAAGGCCGGCAAGGCCGACGAGCGGATCATCTTCGACTGGCTGCCGCGCGAGGGGAACGATCAGCCCGGCCTGTGCCATCCCGGCGTGAAGGACGGCCTTGCCGCGGCCGACAAGCCCGGCAAGCTGATCGTCGTGGGCGCGAAGGGCGCAGCCTATGAGGGCAAGTGCGACGACTGGCCCCGCGGCGTGCGGATCGGCGCCGACGCCGGCGACATCGTGGCCGTGTTCCGCCGGCCCGCCGGGACCGACCACGGCGAGCTGATGCTCTATCCGCCCGGGTCGCAGTGGGCCGGCGGCGGCGTCGCGCAGATCGCCGACCGCGCGATGGGCTTCACGTACTGCACGGAGGCCGAACTGGGCGACCTGCTGGCGCGGTGGCGCAGGCTGCCGGAGAAGGTTGAGCCGTCGCCCGAGGCGGCCGGAACGTACAGCGGGGCGTTCATGCCTCACCTCGAGAGGTGAGGCGATTGCGGATTGCGGATTGCGGATTGCGGATTTCCGCATAGGGGTGTTCCTGGAGTCTATGGGGTTTCAAGCTGGGCGCAAGAAGCCTCCGATGCAGTGATTGGTAGCTGAACTGCTCGGAGGCCGCACTATGGACGCCGGGACCGTCTATCGGGAAGTATCGGCACTGCTGGACGATTATCTTGAGTCGTTGGGGATGCGGACGCC
>Ga0172362_10004144_pt1 | contig 12559 bp, 8 predicted proteins | sample LakKivs1_kivu2a2_FD_114534 | JGI IMG/M metagenome (GOLD analysis project Ga0172362, IMG submission 114534) | Sediment microbial communities from Lake Kivu, Rwanda - Sediment s1_kivu2a2 | ecosystem: Environmental > Aquatic > Freshwater > Lake > Sediment | place: Rwanda: Western Province, Lake...
GGGGTCGGTCACATCAAGGGTTGGGGTGCCGTTCCCACACCACCTTCTTACCGAACCCCAGCCTGTTATCAGTATATTTTATATGCATGAGAGTGACAACCCACAGACGGGTATCCATCAGCATTGCAACCGGGAAACGTTTCAGATAAGCTCTCTTCACCTTAGCAACTGTTTCTCCTTCGGGTTCTGAGATGATCCCGCTGAACTGGATTCCGCGAATCTTGCCTATGATTTTGGTTTCCAGGGCTATCGTGCCGGCAACTTTATTGTTTTTCAGGAATTCCTGCCCATGCCTTGTCTTCAGGTCCGTGGTTAATACAAGTGCATTTTCTTTTTCCAGGTAAACATAAAAACATGTTGCACACCAGGGATCGTCGCCAATCGATGTTGCTATTGTGAGCACATGATGCTTCCGGAAGAATCTTATGATCCGCCTTTCAACCATTTTCCATCCAGCGGTAATTTTCTTCCTCAAATCCGGCTAAAGAGAGAATTCGTTCAACAACTGTATTAACAAGATCTTCTATCGTCCGGGGCTTACTGTAGAAGGATGGTGTTGCAGGACATATTATTGCTCCTGCAAGGGTAAGAGTTTCCATGTTCCTGATATGTATCAGGTTGTATGGTGTTTCACGCGGGACCAGTATCAGCTTTCTCCTCTCCTTGAGCATTACATCGGCTGCCCTGGCAATTAGGTTTTCAGAGGTGCCACCTGCAATTCTTCCTAGCATCCCCATTGACACCGGACAAATTATCATTGTGTCATAATCAGATGATCCCGATGCGAATGGTGCAAAAAACGACCTGTTATCATATTCTTTCGCAGGTGTGGAAGCACTAAATTCATGACCTGTCTCGTACTTCCATATCTCTTTTGCAGTGTCGGAAAATATCACTGCTATTTCCTTTGGAGGTTCCCTGAGCATAGTCAGTTTCTCAAGCAGTGTCTTTGCATAAACAGAACCACTGGCGCCGGTAATGGCGATAATTATCTTACGATCTGGTTGTAACATAAACACAGTCTTTCAATGTAAAAGTAGTAATTAGGAATGAGATTGCTTCGTCCTCCTTCGTCGGACTCGCAATGACTCTGCAATTAACTGCCATCCAGTATACTTTAAGCACAACGCGTAATTATTAAACTGTCATTGCGAGGAGTCCCGCCCCGGCGGGATGACGAAGCAATCTCATCCCACATCCATAGATTCACTTAGATCCTCCCATTCCGGATTAATACCTTCAATAAGGTGCAGTTTTCTCTTCCTGCTTCCCGCTTTAATTTGTTTTTCCCTTTTTATTGCATCACCAATAGTATCAAACTTCTCAAAATAAATCAGTTTATCAAGATTATATCTGGCTGAGAAGCTCTGTCTGTATTTTTTATTCTTATGCTGCTTAATCCTGTTGGCAAGATCGCTTGTAACACCAGTATACAATACTTTATTCCTGGTATTTGTCATTATATACACAAATCCAATCATCCAATATATGAATTTAGAAGTTTTTCAGTCAGTATTCTTACTCCTTCCGAAGCTTTTGCCTTTATCACTTCAACATTCCTGTATGCGGGAACGATTACCTCATTGGGATCAATCAGCCAGCATGATGCACTGCTCGGTGCATATTCAATCAGTCCTGCCGCCGGATATACATTCAATGATGAACCTATGACCACAAAGATATCAGCCGTTTCGGTGATTTTTACTGCCTCCTCCATGGCAGGAACCGCCTCTCCGAACCATACAATATGCGGACGAAGCTGGCTTCCCTTTTCGCATTTGTCTCCGGGATTGATGTCCCTGTACCCTATATCATATACAAGTGAAGGATCAGCTGTACTCCTGGCTTTTGTCAGCTCTCCGTGAAGGTGAAGTATCTTTGTGCTTCCCGCCCTTTCATGAAGATTATCAATATTTTGAGTTATGATATGCACATCAAAATGCTTCTCAAGCGCCGCCAGTCCTTTATGCCCCTCATTCGGCTCACATGCTTCCATCTGCCTTCTCCTCTCATTGTAAAACCTGAGTACCAGGTCGCGGTTCTTCCACCAGCCCATGGGTGATGCAACTTCAGTTACATCATACTCCTCCCATAATCCTCCGGCCTCCCTGAACGTGCGGATTCCGCTTTCTGCACTCATGCCGGCACCGGTGAGGACCACAAGTTTCTTCAAATTGAGAATTTTTATAAAAGTATAAATAATAGTTGAAGAGGGTTGAAGGGAGTTTAAGGGGGTTGAAGGGGTTGAAGGGGGTTGAAAGGGGTTGAAGGAGGTTGAAGAAAGTTGAAAAAGGTTGAAGAGGGTTGAGGGATCTGAAAAGAAATACATATCTTTAAGATGTCTCGCTGTTTAACTTAAAAGAAATACTATGTACACATTTGGGTTCGAAAAACTGGAAGTGTGGATAAAATCCAGACTACTCACGAAGAAAATCTATCTTATTACTAAAGATTTTCCTGAATCAGAGAAATACGGCATAATTTCTCAATTGAGAAGAGCTTCTATTTCTATTTGCTCCAATATTGCTGAAGGAGCATCACGATGGTCAAAAAAAGATCAGACACATTTTTACAACATGGCTTTTTCAAGTTTAATGGAAACATTAAATCAGCTTATATTAAGCAATGACCTGGATTACATCAAATCAGTCACTTTATCTGAAATCCGGAGAGATATCCATGTTATCTCATTAATGCTTAATAACTTAGAAAAATCCGCCCGAAACAGATAATTAATTAACTTCTTCAACCCACTTAAACCCTTTTCAACTCCCTTCAACTTTCTTCAACCTTCTTCAACTTATAGTCCCGCTTTTCTGAATATCTTTACACCGTGATTGACCGCCAGACCATAGACCGCATTCTTGACGCTGCTCAGATTGTGGAGGTGATCCAGGAGTTTGTTCCGCTGAAGAAACGCGGTGTTAACTACCTGGGATTGTGTCCTTTCCATAATGAGAAAACACCTTCGTTCACGGTTTCGCCGTCAAAGGAGATATTTAAATGCTTCGGTTGCGGAAAGGTAGGAAACGCTGTAAACTTCATCATGGAGCACGAGCATCTGTCCTACCCTGAGGCGCTCAAATACCTGGCCAGAAAATATCATATTGAAGTTGTCGAAAAAGAACTTTCACCGGAAGATCTTGAAAAACAGAATGAACGCGAGAGCCTCATCGTTCTCTCTGCATACGCCGCACGGCAGTTTACAGAAAATCTCTTTCACTCTGATGAAGGGATCACTGTTGGACTTTCATATTTTAAAGAGAGGGGCTTTCAGCAGAGTACCCTTAAGAAATTCGAAGCAGGATACAGCTTTGAGCAGCGGGATGCATTCACAAAAAAAGCGCTGGAGGACGGTTATAAACAGGACTTCCTGGTAAAAACCGGGCTGTCGATACAGCATGAAGACCATCTTTTTGACAGGTTCAGCGGAAGGGTCATGTTCCCGATCCATTCATTGTCGGGACAGGTGCTTGGTTTCGGAGGAAGGATCCTGAAATCGGACGCAAAAACAGCCAAATACCTGAACTCTCCCGAATCGGAGATCTACCATAAAAGCCGGATCGTCTATGGCATCTTCCAGGCAAGAAAGGCTATTACACAGTACGACAAATGCTATCTCGTTGAAGGATATACAGATGTGATGTCGCTTCATGAAGCAGGTGTTGAGAACGTTGTTGCATCCTCCGGAACATCACTCACACAGGAACAGGTGCGCCTGATAAAAAGGTTTACTCCTAATATCACAATCCTTTATGACGGTGATTCTGCAGGTATCAAAGCTTCAATCCGTGGTATCGATATAGTCCTTGAAGAGGGAATGAATGTCAGGATTGTCCTGCTGCCCGATAATGAAGACCCTGATTCATATTCCAAAAAGGTAAGCAACACCGAATTCGTGAATTTCCTTCAGGAAAAGGAGACAGATTTCATCCGCTTCAAAACCGATCTCCTTCTCGAAGAGGCTGCCGGGGATCCGGTACGCAAGGCAAACCTGATACGCGATATTGTCAGATCAGTTGCGGTCATTCCTGAAGCAATAACCAGAACTGTCTATATCAAAGAATGCAGTACACATCTTGATATCTCAGAAGCGGTTCTGTATCATGAAGTGAACAAACTCCGGCAGCAGAGGTCATTCCAGGACAGGAATAAATATCCTGCAGTTGAAGATCTTCCTGTACCGCCGCCTGTGGTCCGGAAAGAGGTTAAACAGGATATTGTCACATACTTTTCGGAAAAAGAGGTTATAAGGGTCCTCCTGAAATTCGGAAGCGTTGAATTTGAAAGGAAGATCCGAACTGAGGATGAACAGGAAGAAGTACTGACAGTTTCAGATTATATTGTCCGTGAGATAATTACCGATGATCTCTTTTTTGACGACGAGGTATGCGCAAAAATATTCGAGGAATTCAGATTTTACACCGAGCAGGGAATATTCCCCGGCGACAAGCAGTTTGTAAAACATGAGGATCCGGCCATATCACGGCTTTCAGCAGACCTATTATCCGATACATATGAGCTGAGCAGGATATGGAAAGACAAACAGACTTTCGTCGAAACTGAAGAGATGAAACTGAAAGATCTGGTTCCTGATGTGATCCTCAAGTTCAAAAGCGATAAAATCAAGGTGAAACTAAAGGAGATCATGTCGCAGCTTGAAGATGCTGCAAGATCAGGCGATGAAGAGAGGGTCCTCGCACTTCAGAAAAAAGACCAGGCCATGAAGCAGGCTCTTAAGATGATCTCCGAAAAGCTGGGAAACAGGATCGTGTTATAATTATTTACTAAAATTGATTCCAAACTTTCATCAATGAAAAAACCTGTTTTCCTTTCACTTGCCATCATACTTGTTATTGTTTTTTCATGTAAACCAAAACCGGTTGAAAAAGAAATATTCACTCCAAGCTTTTCAACATATAAGTCTGATACCGCAGCAAAAGCGATTCCGGCAGCAAAAAAGGAAACATATTACGGACTCCTCACCCCTATGGAGATCTGCGTCATATTTGAAAGGCTCGCAGTACCTTACAGCACAACTATTCTCAACCCACATTCAAACACTGACCTGTATCTAAGTAATTCAAAGGCAGCAATAAATACCGGTGTATACGGAGTCGATTTCGGATATCTTAAGATGTTCGGCTTCGGACAGGAGGTTATCGATTACATGGTTACTATCAGGGAGATGAGCAATAAGCTCGGTATTCCGGATAATCTGCTCATCGACCCTATAAGAAAGGTGCAAAAAGACATGGCCGATCCCGATACCATCACCAGTCTAATGAAGAAAGCATATTATGATATTGAAAACCATCTCAGGCAAAGCGGACGGGAGAGCACTGCCGGACTGATGGTTATGGGGGGCTGGGTTGAAGCAATGTTCATTGCCACACAGCTTGTTTACAATCCTATGAACCCTGATGCCGAAGTGGTTCAGAGAATAGCCGAGCAGAAATATACCCTTACATCGCTGTTGAGCTTCATGAAAAACTATTACGATGATCCTGTGGTCGTTTATTACACTAAAAAGCTGAAATTCCTGAAGAATTATTTTGACACTTTTGATATTTATTTCGAGAAAGGCGACCTCGAAATTGACACCACCAGGCAGGTGCTTCTATCCACCGGAGCAAAAATGACAGTCACGGTTGAGACACTGAACACCATCCGCGATTATGTGGCAAAGCTGAGAACTGAGATGGTGACACCATAAAAGGCTCAACGGCGCAAGGGCATCAGGGCGTAAAGGCATTTATTTTTTTCGTAACTTGGTTTAGTTTTTACCATCAACCTTTACGCTAATGAAAATCATTAAATCATTCCTGATTTGCTGCTTATCATTATCATTCTTTTCCTGTAAGCCTAAAGACACTCCCTTGCTTAAACAACTTCCGGGAAGAGAGAAGGCAGGACAGGAATACATTCTTCCTCTTGACAAGGGATTCAGCCAGTATATAGCTTCATTTACTTCAGGTATAATCCCTGCAAATTCCGCTGTGGAGATACAGTTCACCCCTGAATTCGCAGAAAAAGCCTCCCAGAAGACTCCAACAGGATTGTTCGCCTTCAGCCCTGCCATTAAAGGCAAGACAGAATGGAAAGATGAAACAACTCTCATTTTCACACCGTCAAAGATCCTTGATCCGGGGAAATCATATAAGGGGGAATTAAATCTTTCGAAACTGGCTGATGTTGAGGAAAGACTAAAGATCTTTCCGCTCAGGATCCAGACACTAAGGAAAGATTTCAGCATTACCACAGGTCTTCTTGAATGCCCTGCTGACAGGGAGAATACGTATATTCTGAACGGCGAGCTTGTTGCTTCAGATTTTATCCCGGGACCAGAAGCTGAAAGCTATCTTGAAGTAAAGCTGGGGAAAAAGAAAATGAATATGACATGGGATCATTCAGGGGGATTGATCCACAAATTCACAATTCCGGATATTTCACGCACCGACCGGTCACAGGAACTTGTACTCTCATGGGATGGCAAATCTTCGGGTGTGAAACAAAAAGGTTCCTCTTCAATTAATATCCCATCTTCAGGAGAGTTCAGTGTACTTGATGTAAAAGTTTCAGGAGGCGAAAACCCAAGGATTGATATCGTACTGTCCGACCCGGCTGACCCTGATCAGGACCTTGAAGGACTCGTTTATCTTGATCCGCTGCCACCAATATCAGTCAGTTCAGCTTCAAACATTGTGAGCCTGCTGCTTCCAGGTGTATCAGACAGGGAGGTCACACTCAATATTGAATCATCACTGAAAAACTACAGGGGCACCACACTTTCCTCCAATTTTTCAACTTCCATTGATTTTACTGCTGTGAATCCCGGGATCATGTTTACCGGAGATGGTGTGATCCTCCCCGCATCTCACAACCTTATATTTCCATTCAAGGCAGCTAATCTCAAAGCCGTTGATCTTAAGATCATTAAAATCTTTGAAAACAATCTGCCATATTTTCTCCAGGAAAATGATATCGACGGCGGATATTATCTGAAAAGATTCGGACGGCCTGTTTTTGCAGGAAGGATCGATCTTATAAACAGTTCAGCTACAGGCACCGGAACATGGAAACTTTATACCATTGATCTTGCTGATTATATTGATGTGGAACCAGGTGTTCTGTATAAGATACAACTGTCGATGAGAAGATCCTATTCTCTTTGCGCATGTGAATCACAGGAACCGGATGCAAGATATGACGAGCTTCTTGACAGATCAATGGATCTGAGCCGGGAGACATGGGACGATATAGATAATTATTACGAGGGAACCGATGAATATATCTACTACGATTACGGTTTCCACTGGGAGGATCGCGACGATCCGTGCAAAGAGGCATTCTACAGTCCCGATAAGAATATTTCGAGAAACATTCTTGCCTCCAATCTCGGACTGATAGCAAAGAGAGGGGAGGACGGCATCCTGCATATGATGGTCAACGATCTCATCACAGCGCTGCCGGTAAATGAGGCTTCCATCGAAGTTTATGATTACCAGATGCAGCTCATAGAATCGGGAATTTCTGACCAGGATGGTTCTGCTTCCATATACTGCAGCAGAAAACCTTTCCTCATAATTGTCAAAAAAGACAAAGACCGGAATTATTTGAAAGTAAACGACGGAGCCTCTCTTTCCCTAAGCTCATTTGACGTATCAGGCACAAAGCCCGAAAAAGGGATCAAAGCCTTCATTTATGGTGAGAGAGATGTATGGCGGCCGGGTGATTCAATTTTCCTGTCGGTCTTTATAAAGGATATGAAGAATGATATCCCCCCCGATCACCCGGTGCAGTTCGAACTTATCAATCCACTTGAACAAAGAGTTGATAATCAGATCCATAAGCAGGGCGGGAAATCTCTCCTGGTCATAAAGACAAAAACAGCTGCCGATGCAGTAACCGGGAATTACACAGCAAGGTTCAGTATCGGAGGGGCTTCATTTACAAAAAGGATCAGGATAGAGACAATAAAGCCGAACAGACTCAAGATTGACCTTAAGTTCCCTTCTGATATCCTCGGAGGATCTGTCAGCGGAGCAACAGGAAGCCTGAATGTAAAATGGCTCAACGGCTCAACAGCAAGGAACCTCAGGACATCGGTTGAATATATTCTGAAACCAGCTGTTACACAATTTGAAAGATACAGCCAGTATGTGTTTGACGATCCGGTCGGGGAGTTCTGGTCAGAAACTGTTAATGTTTTCAATAACACCATTGATGAAAACGGAAATGCTACCGTCAGATTTGACCCGGGGAAGGATCTTAATGCTCCGGGAATGCTTAATGTTTTGTTTACAGTTAAAGTACAGGAGCAGGGGGGTGACGAAAGCATAATACAGTCTGCTTACAAATATGCCCCATATCCTGTTTTTGCGGGCATTAATCTGCCAGGGCTTAAAGGCAAAAACCGGATGCTTTATACCGACCAGGATATTGAAGTTAAGATTGTAACTGTTGATGAAAAAGGTAAACCCGTAAGATCTAAGGTTGAAATGACAGTTTACAAACTCTCGTACAGATGGTGGTGGGAATCGGATAATGAAAACCTTGCTTACTATATCTCAAACCGCATTTACAAGCCGATTGCTGAGGAAACCATAAGTACAACAGGAGGTGAGGGTTCCTTTACATTTAACATTTCAAAAAACAACTGGGGAAGATATCTTGTCAGGGCTACCACCCCCGAAGGTCATTCAACAGGAAAAATAATACTTGTAGACTGGCCCTGGGAATATGGAATGAAAGCTGGTGCAGAAGGTGCAACTCTTCTTGCAGTAAGCACAGACAGGGAAAAATATAACCCGGGGGACGAAGTCAAGCTTTCTTTCCCTTCACCTGAAAATGCAAGGGCAATCATAACTATTGAAAATGCCACAGGAATAATAGACGAAATAAGGGTTCCTGCCTCAAAGGAAAACACTGAGGTTAAATTTAAAGCAACACCTGAAATGGCCCCGAACGTCTACGCCTATGTTTCAGTCATTCAGCCTCATAGCCAGAGTATCAACGACATGCCGGTAAGGCTCTATGGTATTGTCCCGGTGATGGTTGAGGATCCCGGAACAAGGCTTTCGCCGGAAATCAATATGCCAGATGAGGTGCGTTCTCAAAAATCGTTTCAAATAAAAGTTTCTGAAGCAAACCGAAATCCCATGAATTATACTCTCGCAGTTGTTGATGAAGGCCTGCTTGATATTACAGGATTCGGGACACCTGATCCATGGAATTATTTCTATTCCCGAGAAGCCCTGGGTGTACAGACATGGGACATCTATGATTATGTTCTTGGAGCATTCGGAGGCACACTTGAGAAATTGTTTGCCGTCGGAGGCGATGAGGCAGTGGTTGACAAAAGTGCAAATAAGGCACAGCGTTTCGTCCCGGTTGTTAAATTTCTCGGGCCATTTGAGCTTGGTGCCGGAAAAACAAATTCGCATATAATTACTCTTCCCCAGTATACCGGATCGGTAAGAACCATGGTTATAGCAGGAACAAACAGGGCTTTCGGAACAGCATCAAAATCAGTACTTGTAAAGGATCCTCTCATGGTACTTGTCACCGCGCCCCGCGTAATAAGTCCAGGCGATGAGACAGCACTGCCGGTTACAGTTTTCATCCAAAAGGAGGGAATAAGGGATATAACCTTAAAGACCGAAAGTAACGACCTGGTACGATTCAAGGAATCTTCTCTGAACCTGACATCCGTAGGGACCGGGGAAAAAAATGCGGAGTTTTCACTTATTGCAGGTGAAAAGACAGGTGTCGCCAGGATAAAAGTCACAGCATCAGGAGGCGGGGAGACTGCTGTTTACAATCTGGAGCTTGAGGTGAGAAGCCCGAATCCCCCTGAGACAAGGGCCGAACTTAAAGTCATGAAACCCGGAGAGAAATGGGAAATATCATTTACTCCCTTTGGAATAGAAGGATCTAACTCTGCGCGGATTGAAATGTCTACCCTCCCATCCATAAGCCTGGAAAAAAGATTGCATTATCTGCTTAATTATCCGCATGGATGTTCTGAACAAGTAACTTCCTGTGCATTCCCCCAGCTCTGGCTGAAAAACATAATCCCTGACGACGCCGCTGTAATTAAACAGAGTTCTGATAATGTCAGGGAAGCTGTCAACAGGCTGATATCAAGGCAGATGATCAACGGAGGAATTGCCATGTGGCCGGGATCATACCAGGCCGATAACTGGATAACCTCTTATGCCGGACATTTCATGATCGAAGCAGAAAGAATGGGTTACAATATTACCTCAGGATTCAGGCAGAAATGGGTCAGCTATCAGAAAAAAACAGCCCAGGAGTGGCGGTTTGACCCGGGGTATAAACAGTCTGCCAATGACCAGGCATACCGTCTTTTCACACTTGCTTTCGCAGGCCAGCCTGAAAAAGGAGCAATGAACAGGCTCAGGGAAACAACAGAGATACCCAATCTGGCCAAATGGTTCCTTGCAGCAGCTTATGCCATCACCGGCAGACCTGAAGCAGCGGATGAACTTATTGATATGAGAAACCTTGAACCGGATCCGGAATACTGCAACTATTATTATGGAAGCCAGGTCCGCGACAAATCAATCATTCTTTATACCCTGACCCTACTGAAGAAAGAGGACCAGGCACTTGTTGTGCTTAAGGAAATATGCGACGATATAAGCAGGGATGCCTGGTACAGCACTCAGTCACTGTCATGGGGATTGTTTTCATATATGAAATGGATCGATATGATCCCGACCGACAGTCAGTCACAGGCAACAGTAAGCATGAACCTGAATGGCGACAAAACAAACCAGGTATTAAGCAAAAAGAAGCTTGCAGTTAAGGATCTTAAAATAAGTGTAAATAATACACTTATTCTGGAAAACACATCTCAGGCTCCTGTCTATGCTAACCTGGTCCGTAAAGGAATCCCTCTCAGGTCGGATGCTACACTGCAGGAGAAAGGAATAAGCATGAAGATTGAATACAGGGATATGGATCTGAAACCGATCAGTCATACAAGGCTGGCTCAGGGTTCCGACTTCATGATGGTAGTTAAGGCAACTAACAGCACATTTACCAGGATTGAAAATGTGGCTTTGACACAAATGGTCCCTTCAGGATGGGAGATACTCAATACCAGGCTCTTTGAAGGCCACTACGGAATAAAGGAGAGTTCATATGATTACCGTGATTTCAGGGACGACAGGGTGAATACCTATTTCACACTTTCAGGAGGGGAAACAAAAACGTTTGTCCTGATTCTCAATGCTGCCTACAAGGGAACATACTTCCAGCCGGCAGTATGGTGCGAAGCTATGTACACTGAAAACTTCTATTCCAGGCTACCGGGAACAACAATATCAGTTACAGGGAATTAGCTTGAAAAGAAATTTAAGAATATTCATCGTGGCAGCCGGGGCACTTATTGCTCCGGTTCTGCTTTCTCCCTTTCCCCGTTTCAATGCTCCGTCGTCAACGGTTGTTGAAGCATCAGACGGAACACTCCTGGGTGCCCGGATTGCAGATGACGGACAATGGCGGTTCCCGGGAAATGATTCTGTGCCGGTAAAATTTGAAAAAGCCCTGATCACATTCGAGGACAGGTATTTCTTTCTGCATCCCGGTGTAAATCCTGTTTCCATTTTCAGGGCTCTGAAATACAATATCAGAGCAGGAGAAATAGTCAGCGGAGGAAGCACAATAACAATGCAGGTAGCAAGGATAGCAGGTGAAAACCAGCACAGGACATATTCCCGGAAACTGATCGAGATCCTCTCAGCACTCAAGCTTGAGCTTTTCAGGACAAAGAAGAAAATACTTAAAATGTATGCCGATAATGCACCATTCGGAGGCAATATTGTCGGCCTCGAAGCTGCTGCCTGGCGATACCTTGGGAAATCATCAGTTGATCTTACCTGGGCCGAGGCGGCTTCCCTGGCTGTCTTGCCTAATTCGCCGTCTCTGGTATTTCCCGGCAGGAACCAGGAAATACTTAAGAAACGACGCGATGATCTGCTGAAGAAACTGTTCGATAGAGGCTTTTTTGATTCCCTTACGTTTGTACTGGCTCTTGATGAACCTCTGCCCGGCGTTCCCAAACAGCTTCCTGCTACGGCACCCCACCTGACTGATTATCTCTCTACCACGCACCGGGGTGAAAGAATAAAAACAACAATCAATGCTGAGATACAGTCGAAGGCACAAGAGATCATCAACCTCCATCAAAAGACTCTTTCTGAAAATTTCATAAATAACTCCTCCTGCGTGATCGTTGAGGTATCAACAGGAAATATCCTGGCATATATCGGGAACAGCCTGTCTGATAATCCGCATGAGCATAACGGTGATGTTGATATGGCCAAGTCGTTACGAAGCACGGGAAGCATACTTAAGCCGCTTTTGTTTGCCGCCATGCAGGAATCAGGGTATATTCTCCCCAACACTCTGATCGCCGATATCCCCACACGGTTCCCCGGGTTCTCACCCAGGAATTTTGACCTCAGCTTCAGTGGAGCAGTACCTGCTTCAGGCGCTCTTTCCCAGTCGCTGAACGTTCCATCAGTGA
>Ga0172362_10004148_pt1 | contig 12552 bp, 7 predicted proteins | sample LakKivs1_kivu2a2_FD_114534 | JGI IMG/M metagenome (GOLD analysis project Ga0172362, IMG submission 114534) | Sediment microbial communities from Lake Kivu, Rwanda - Sediment s1_kivu2a2 | ecosystem: Environmental > Aquatic > Freshwater > Lake > Sediment | place: Rwanda: Western Province, Lake...
ACCGGAAACCACCGAGCCAGCTACGAAAATCATCCCCACTTCATTTTTTGGCCAAAAAACAGCGACTTAAGGGCTTGTCCACCGCCAAATCAGGGCTTAAAGTGTTGATAAATAAATTAACTCCTGGGGTCAGACCCCATCATAAGACGTTCCAATTCAGCAAGGCGTTCCAGAGGAGCCGGTGGTCGGAGCGGTTGAGGTCACGGTGGATCGGATTGAACAGGAACGCGATCACCCGGCCCTGTCCCGCCTTCAGGTCGAGGATGGCCGGCCGGCCTTCAAGCTCGTCCTCGTTCTTGATGGCGCCGCTGACGAGCATCTTGACCTCTTCCTTCTTCGCCGCCGCCGGGGCCGCGCCCCCTGCCGGTGCGCCCGCCGCCGGCACGCCCTCGCCCTTGGCCTCGCCGGGCTTCTCCTCCTCCCGGTCCTCGGCCCGCAGCTTCGTCCCCCACTGCAGCACGACCGCTCCCCGCGCCGACCTGGCGATGTCGTAGACCGGCATCATCGACCGGAAGACCGACGTCGTCTCGCTCATCCCATAGGCCAGCGGATGATCGGTCTTCAGGAACTTGACCCTGAGCTCGGAGCCCGGCGTGAACACGCCGCCCCTCCGGTAGACATCGCGCACCAACCCGCCCTCGAGGGCGATGGCCGACCCGTTGCCGAGCGTCACCAGCACGCCTCCGCCCTTCACGAACTCTTCGAGCTTGGCCATCCCGGCCCAGCCGATGCCTCCCGTGATATCGTCAGACGCGTCGGGCACGCCGAGGTTCGGCGTCTCGGGCGTCTTCTTATAGGCCATCGGCCCCCACTTCTTGTCGATGCCGAGGATCTGATCCTGCACGTCGAGATAGTTCTGGCCGAAGATAATGACGTCGAACTTCTGCTTCAGGCCCCCGGCCCTCACGTCCTCGTCCCGGATATAGGCGTACGGCACCTTCTCCCGGTCGAGCACGTAGCGGACCCAGCCGACCGCCTCCGTATCCGCCCACGTGTGCCAGACCGCGAGCCGCGGCAGCTTCGATTCGTGCCGCGCCACGTCCGGCGCCGCCGCCACGCTCTCGAAATCCACCGCGAGATCCGCCGCGGCCCTCTTCACCGCGTCGCCGAGCCCCTTCTGGTCGGCGATGATCCACGATCCGGCCGGATACTCCTTCTCGCCCGCCTTGAACGCCTTCTCGGCGATCTCGACCTTGAAGGCCGCGAGTCGGGCCCTCAGCGCCAGCAGCCCTTCCTGGCCGCTGTCCTTGACGATGAAAACCGGGCCGGCCCCCCCGACGGTCCCAGCCGTGGCAAAACCGGTCTTAAGCCCCTCAAGGGCGACGTCCTTGATCTTGGCATCGTCGATCTTCCTCGCGTCGAGCCCATAATGGATCGCGAGCGACCACGACACATCATCATACGGCTCATAGGTCGCGTCGGGCGGGAAGTTTTGCGGCGTGAGCAGGTCCACGGCGTAATTCCGGTACGGCTGGTCGAGCCGCACTACATACGTCCCCGCCGGGAACTCCCCTTCCGCGACTTTGAACGCCTCTTTGGCCCGCCCGACTTCGATGCCGTGGCGCATCAAGAGGTTGACCATATCGGCGACGCGCCGCCGGTCGCCCTGCTCGGCCGGGATGGCGAACGCGAACGGCCCGCCCTTGACGCCCTTCTGCCAGGAATTGTAGCTCTTCCGGTAGAAGTCGCGCAGCATCTCCTTGGCGTTCTTGGCCGTGTAATCGAGCGCCGCGAGACAGCCACTCTCCATGTAGTTCGTGTTGTTGCGCAGCGACCACATGAACTTCCGCGGCGGCGGCATCGGGCGATACCATTCCTGGCTCGTCACCGGCCGCCCGGCATATCGCTCCTCGTTCGGCCGCAGCACCCGCTCAACCGTCTCGGCCGTGCCGTTGCCGAAGGTCTCGTAGCCGCGGCCGATGCTGTTGTGGTTGACACCGATCGAATCGAGGAAGACATGCTCCCAGCCGTCGCTGAAGCCCCACGTCCAAACGCCGGGCATGCCTGCCGCGGTCAGCGCGCCGATCTCGGCCTCCGACATGGCGAACCACTCGAAGAGCAGGATCGGATCGATGTTGGCGTTGAACGGGCCCGTCCCGTTCCAGGTCTGGAGCAGCGGGATCGACTCGTGCAGGTCGTGGACGACCGTCGGATGGTATTCAAAGAACATGCGGCCGACGGCCTTCGACAGCTCGAGGTCCTCCTGGTGCGAGTCGCGGTTGTTATCGTGGAAGACATAGAAGCCCCAGTAGGGCGGCGACTCCGGCGGCATATTATCGATATCGGTCCGGCCCTTGAGCCAGCGGTAGAACCAGTCGACCTGCTTGTCGCGGCCGTCCGGCTCCGAGCACGGATTGATGAGGACCAGGCATTCGGTCCGGATGCGCTGGATCATGGGCTGGTCGGACACGGCCAGCCGGTAGGCCAGCTCCATGACCATCTCGGGGCTTCCGGTCTCGGTCGAGTGCAGGCCGGCGTTGATATAGTAGATCGGCCGCGCCGTGGCGATGAGGGCCTCGGCCGCCTCGGGCGTGACTTTACGCGGATCGGCCAGGGTCGCGGCCGCCTCCTTGAGCCGGGCGAGGTCACGGATGCCGGCCTCGTCGGCGACGGCTACGAGAAGGATGTCGCGGCCTTCCTCGGTCTTGCCGATCGTCTCGACCCGGACGCGCGGCGACGTCTCGGCCAGCTTGCGGAAATAGCCGAAGATCTTGGCCGTCGACGAGAGCTCGCCCGCCGCCCCGACGACATGGCCGAGATACTTCGTGGGCGAGATCACGGTCGCGGAATCCGGCACATAAGAGACCCAGGGATGGCCGAAGCGCGGCTCGGTCGTGAACTTGGCGATGGCCTCGACCGATCCGGGTTCGGCGACGTCCGGAGCGTAGGGATTCGCCGCCGGCGCCGCAGCCGCTTGAGCGGCCGGGATGAGACGGGCCGCAGGAACAGGGTGGGTGGCGGCGCCGCTCGGATCGGCCGGAGCGGCGACAGCGAAGATGACCAAAGCGAAGGCCGCCGCGGCGGTCGCGAACCGGGCCGGATTCAGCAAAGGTCGGGAGGATCTGGTCATGGCATCTCTCCTATCCGAGGCTTGGCCGCTAGGTTAATACCAAATCAAGATGCGGTCAAACCGACTTTTTTATTATAATGGCGGAGATATCCCTAAGGAGTCCCCGACCATGAAGCGATCCGCCCGGACCCTGATCCTGACCCTGGCCGCGATCCCTCTCGCCATCCTCATCTTCGTGCTCGCCCCTTCCGGCGTGCCGACGCCGCCGGCGGCTGCCGTCGCCGCGCCCGCAGCGACGCCCGTGGCCCAGGACGCCGTCACGAAACCCGCGGCCGTTCCGTCGGCCCTCGCCGAGCCGCGCCTCGTCCTCACGCCGAAGCCCGGCCCCGAGCCGCGCATCAACGGCGCCCGCGTCTTCGGCGTCCGCCCCGGCTCGCCCTTCCTCTTCACCATCCCGGCGACGGGAGAGCGCCCGATCGCCTTCGGCGCCGAAGGCCTGCCGCAAGGCCTCAGGCTCGATGCGGCGACCGGGCAGATCTCCGGCGTGATCGTCGCCCCCGGCACCTACCTGGTCACCCTTGCGGCGACGAACCGACTGGGCCGGGATTCCCGGCCGTTCCAGATCGTCTGCGGCCCGATCCTCGCCCTCACGCCTCACATGGGCTGGAACAGCTGGTATGTCTGGGAGAACCACGTCACCGACGCCATCATGCGCGCCGCCGCCGATGCCATGGTCTCGAGCGGCATGATCGACCACGGCTACCAGTACGTCAACATCGACGACTGCTGGGCCATCCGCCCGGACGCGAAGGACCCCTCGCTCTATGGCGAGCCCCGGGACTCCCGCGGCATGGTCAACTCGAACGGCCGCTTCCCCGACATGAAGGCCCTGACCGATTACATCCACGGCAAGGGCCTCAAGGCCGGCATCTACACGTCGCCAGGCCCGTTCACCTGCGCCGGCCACATCGGCGCCTGGCAGCACGAAAAGCTCGACGCCGACCGCTTCGTCGAGTGGGGCTACGATTTCCTGAAATACGACTGGTGCTCCTACAGCGACGTGGCCGAGGACAAGAGCGTCGAGACGCTCCAGAGGCCTTACCGGCTGATGAGCGACATCCTTGCGGCCGAGCCCCGCGATCTCGTCCTCAACTTCTGCCAATACGGCATGGGCAAGGTCTGGGAGTGGGGCGCCTCGGTCGGCGGCAACAGCTGGCGCACGGCCGGCGATCTCGGCGGCTCCTACGAGGGCATCCCGGCCGCCCTCTTCCGCGACGGCTTCGACGTCTATTCGGCGAACGAGCTCCACCGCTATGGCGGCCCCGGCCACTGGAACGACCCCGACTATCTGCTGCTTGGCTATCTCAGCAATTGGAAGGGCGGCACCGCCCCGACGCCGCTCTCCCCGAACGAGCAATATACGCACGTCTCGCTCTGGGCCCTGGTCGCGGCCCCGCTCATCTTCAGCGGCGACATCACCCGCCTCGACGACTTCACCCTGGGCCTGCTGACGAACGACGACGTCATCGACGTCGATCAGGACCCGCTCGGGAAGCCCGGCCGGCGCATCCTGAGGAACGGCAGCCTCGAGATCTGGGCCCGCGACCTCGAGGACGGCTCGAAGGCGGTCGGCCTCTTCAACCGCGGCGAAGGCGTCGCGGCGGTCACCGCCGCCTGGACAGACCTCGGCCTAACGGGCCGGCAGATGGTCCGCGACCTCTGGCGGAGCAAGGACCTCGGCGTGTGCGACGGCTCGTTCACGGCCTACGTCGCCCGCCACGGCGTCGTCCTTGTCCGCTTCTACGGGGTCAGACCAGAGAAATGAGCATATTTATCAACACGATAGGGCCAATTTTGGCCTTATTTTCGGCCTTAAAGCCGCGTTTCTGGCCTCAGCCGGTGTTTTTTTAGGTTAATTCCTGGGGTCTGACCCCATTCTGACAGGCAAGTGACCGGAGGGCGTGAGGTCGCCCTTGAGGGCCTTGATGAACGAGTCGAAGTAAACGCCCTGGTTGCCGAACCAGCCGCGCTCGCCGTAGCCGACCAGAAAGGCCGCGACATCCGGGATCTTGCGATAGAGCTGCGGATTCCCGTAGGACATGGCCACAACACCCTTGGGCTTGGCGGCGATGACCTTCCTCAGGAATGCCAGGTCGGACTCCCGGAACGGCGCGGCGTCGCCCAGCCTCGTCCGCTGCACGAAGAGCGACAGGACGACCACGTCGGACTCACCCACCGCTTTCCAAACGGTCTCATAATAGCCGGCGTCCATGTCCGGCCTCAGCGTAAAGCTCTTCACTCCCGGAAACGCGGCCGCGAGCTTCGCCGAAAGCGTCGACGGCATGGGATCGCCGTCGACTTTCTGAACGTTGATGTTGACGATCTTCGCCGTCACGCCCGCCGACGCCGCCCCGGCCGCGAGCGGCACGACGCCCTCGTTCTTGATCAAGGTCAGCGACCGGTCCGCGATCTCCTGGACCAACGCCTGGTGGGCCGGCGTGCCGACGAACTCGCCGACCCGCGCCTCATCCACCAGCCTCGACCGGTGCAGCCCCAGCCGGGCCTTGAGCGTCAGGATCTTGCGCACGGCCTCGTCGATCCGGCTCTCCGGGATCCGCCCCGACCGCACCGCGGCCGCCATGGCCGCGATCGTCGCCACGGGGTCCTTCGGCTTGAGAATGACGTCGTGCCCGGCCTCGAAGGCCTTGACCGCGATCTCCTCGGCCCCGAACCTCGCGACCACATGATCGTACCAAAGGTCGTCCGACGTCACGACGCCCGTGAACCCGAGTTTGCCCTTGAGCCAAGCGCTCACGAGCTTTTTCTCGACGCTCGCCGGCAGCTCCGACCCGTCGGTGACCGACGGCACGGCGATGTGCTCGGTCATGACGAAATCGACCCCCGCGTCGATTCCCATCTTGAAGGCGCGAAACTCCTGGCTCTCGACGTCCGCGGCCGGCTTGTTGATCCAAGCCCAGATCGGGCTCTGCGGCATGGCCCCGACGTCGCCACGCCCCGGGAAGTGTTTAGCCGAGGTCAGCATGCCGTTCTCGTGATAGCCCCGTACATAGGCTCTGACCATGCGCCCCAGGAGCTCGAGGTCGCCGCCGAACGACCGGACGCTCTCGGCCGGGTTATCCGGCCGCCACGAGATGTCGCAGACCGGCGTGTAGGTGAGGTGGATGCCCATGGCCCGGCCCTCGACCGCTCCCGCGGCCGCGGCCCGATACATGAGGTCGTCGTCGCCGGCCGCCGCGAAGGCCATGTTCGCCGGGTACTCGCTTGCGCCCGCGACCTGCTGCCCAGGGCCGCCCTCGAAGTCGGCGCTGACGAGGAGCGGGATCGCCGCGGCCTTCTGCAGCCGGTTGAGGAGATGCGCCACGTCCCTCGGTGTCCCGCCGTAGAGAACGAACATGCCGATGCCGTGGTCCCGCGCGAGCGACAGCCAGCGCTCGAGCTTGGGATCACCGTCCGGCAGATAGCCGCCGGTGACGTCGACGGTGATGATCTGGGCGATCTTCCTCTCGAGGCTCAGCCCGGCCAGCGTCTTCTGGGCCCAGGCGGCGCCGTCGTCCGAGATCTCCATGGCCAGCGTCGGCGGCGCCGCTCCCGCGCCCGCGTTTTTCTGGCCGCCCGCCGGGATGATCCGGGAGAGAAGGAACGGCAGCGCCGCAATAATCGCGATGATGATGATGACAATGGGGTCGGACCACAGCAATCGGAACGTTTTCAGCATGTTAGGTCTCCCTCAGGGGTTCATTTTCGCCTTATCTTAACGTTTTTCTGGCCAAGAACGAAAAAGACCGCGGCCCTCCCGCCTACTTCGCCTTTTCGAATATGATCTCCGCGATATCGAAGCCCATCCCTTTCGCCCGGGGATCCGCCCCGACGAGATGCAGAGAGACGATGTTCTCGCCCTTGTCCATCTCGAACGTTCCCAGTTTCAAGGGACCCGACACGGCCATCTCCGCCGCATAGAGGTTCACCGCCTCTCCAGCCGGCTTGTCGCGCTCGAAGATCCTCACGATCCCCTGGTCCGGCCCCAGCACGGCCTTGACCGAGACGTTGTATCGCCCGGCCTCGGGGAGATCGAAGACCCACGAGACATGATGCGGCCCGAAAACGTCCTCGCCGCTCGTCTTCATCGAGAACACCCGCACCCGCTCGCCGCCCTGACCGCGTCTTTCCCCGAGACGGGGCTGTTGTTCGGCGCGCCGCGGCCGTCGCCCGAGAAACAAGGAAAGCCCCTCTACAATTCCGCCGTGCTGGCCTGCGGCGGAAGAGTCGTCCTCGAGCAGCACAAGACGCTGCTTCCGACCTACGACGTCTTCGACGAGACCCGATATTTCGCCCCGGCCCCGGAGGTCCGCACGGCCGCTTTCAAGGGCGAGGTCCTGGGGATCACGATCTGCGAAGACGCCTGGACCGAAGCGGACCTCTGGCCCGAGGGCCAGCTCTACGACCTCGATCCGGTCCGGGAGCTCGCCGGCCGCGGCGCGACGCTGCTCCTGAACATCTCGGCTTCGCCGTTCCAGGCCGGCAAGCAGGAGATCCGCTACGGCCTCATCCGCGGCCATGCCCGCCGGCACGGCCTGCCCTTCGTTTTCGTCAACCAGGTCGGGGCCAACGACGAGCTCGTCTTCGACGGGCTCAGCTTCGCCTTCGACGGACGGGGCCGGCCGGTGGCCGTCGGGGCGGCCTTCGGCGAAGACGTGCTCACGGCCGAAACGCGGCAGGAGGGATCGGAGGGGCTCTTCCGGCCGATGGGCGCGACCGAGTCGATCTACGAGGCGCTCGTCCTCGGGCTCCGCGACGACATGCGCAAGTGTGGCTTCACCAAGGCCGTCATCGGGCTTTCGGGCGGGATCGACTCGGCCGTGACGTGCGCCCTGGCCGTGGCCGCGGTCGGGGCGGAGAACGTCCTCGGCGTGACCATGCCGATGCCGTTCTCGTCGGTGGGCAGCGTCGAAGACTCGGCCGCCCAGGCGGCGCGGCTCGGAGTGAAGTGCCTGAAAGTGCCGATCGCGTCCCTCTATAAGGCCTATGTCGAGGCCCTCGCGCCGCACTTCGCGGGGATGGCGCCGGACGTCGCCGAGGAGAACATCCAGGCCAGGATCCGCGGCAACATCCTGATGGCCTTTTCGAACAAGTTCGGCTATCTCGTCCTCTCGACCGGCAACAAGAGCGAGCTTGCGGTCGGCTACTGCACGCTTTATGGCGACATGAGCGGCGGTTTGGCCATCCTGGCTGACGTGCCGAAGACGATGGTCTACCAGCTCGCGGCCCACATCAACCGGGCCGGCGAGGCCATCCCTCGGGCTATCATCGAAAAGCCGCCCAGCGCCGAGCTGAGGCCGGGCCAGCTTGACGCCGACGCGTTGCCCCCCTACGATGTGCTCGACCGCATCCTCCGCGAATACGTCGAGGAGCTGCGCTCGGTCGACGAGATCGTCGCCATGGGCTTCGAGGCGGAGATCGTACGCAAGGTGGCGGGGCTTGTCGACCGCAACGAATACAAGCGGGCCCAGGCGGCGCCGGCCATCAAGGTCACGACTAAGGCCTTCGGCGTCGGGCGGCGCATGCCGATCGCGGCCAAGGTTTCGTGATTTATCAGATTTTTAGAATCATTTCTGAGGTCCGACCCTATTGGGCGGATAAGAGCGGCGGAGGATAAGATGAAAACGAAAATCGGCTCGGCGGTCCGGTTTGATATGCTGGTTTTTGCGGCCGTCACGGCCTTGATCCTCGCGTCCGGGGCCTGCGCTCCGGCGAAAGAAGGCTCGGGCGGCGGGGCGGCTGCGCTCGCCGTCAAATCCCCGGACGGAAGCCTGGAGTTCTCGCTGAGAATGGCGGCCAGGCCGCAGCCGTACTTGGCCGGGGAACGGCTCTATTACCGGGTCACCTACAAGGGCGTGCCGGTCCTGAACGATTCGCCCCTGGGTCTCGATCTCCTTGGGGCGGACGCGCTCGATCACGACTTCGAGCTCGTCGGGACGTCCAAGAGATCGAACGACTCGAGCTGGGAGAACGCCTTCGGGGCGAAGAAGACGGTCCCCGACGTTTACAACGAACTTGTGGTCGAGCTCCGCGAGAAGGACGCCCCGGGGCGGCGGCTCGACGTCGTGGTGCGGGCCTACGACGAAGGCGTGGCGTTCCGTTACGCGCTGCCGAAACAGGCGGCCCTGGGCAAGTTCGCCATCGCCGCGGAGGCGACGGGGTTCTATTTCGCGGGAGAGGCCTCGGCCTTCGCCCTCAACCTCGGGCGCTGGGACACGAGCAACGAGGGCGAATACGCCAGGACGCCGCTCAAGGACATCAAGCCGGCCTCGCTCGTCAACCTGCCCCTGCTCGTCGAGCTGCCGGAAGTGAAGCTGTGGGTCGCCCTGCTCGAGGCCGACCTGACGGACTACGCCGGCCTTTACGTGGCGGGCGTCGAGGGGGTCCCCAACGCGCTGCGGGCGCGGCTGTCGGTTGCGCCGAGGCGGCCGTTCGACCGGGCGGTCGTGGGAGAGGCGCCGAAGGAGACGCCGTGGCGGGTGCTCATGGTCGGGCCCGATCCGGGGCGGTTCATCGAGCGGAACGACCTCATCCTGGACCTGAGCGCGCCGTGCGCGATCGCCGACACGTCGTGGATCAGGCCGGGCAAGGCGGCCTGGGACTGGTGGTCCGGAAGCACGGCCACGGGCGTGAGCTTCAAGCCGGGCATGAACACGGCGACGATGAAGCACTACATCGATTTCGCGGCCAGGCACAAGTTCGAGTACATGCTCGTCGACGCGGGGTGGGCGCCGATGTCGGAGGACGGGCGGATCGAGGACGTGCTCCGATACCGGCCGGAGGTCGATGTGCCGGCCATCATCGCCTACGGGACGTCGAAGGGAGTGGCGACGCTGCTGTGGGTCGAGTGGCAGGCCCTCGGGCGGCACATGGACGAGGCCATGGCCTTGTATGAAAAATGGGGCGCGGCCGGGATCAAGGTCGACTACATGAACCGGGACGACCAGGACATGGTCAACTACTATGCGAAGGTCGTGGAAAAGGCGGCGGCGCACCACTTGACCGTCGATTTCCACGGGGCCTATAAGCCGACCGGGCTGAGGCGGGCCTACCCGAACCTATTGACGCGCGAAGGTGTCATGGGGCTCGAATACAGTAAGTGGAGCGACCGCATCACGCCGGACTACGACGTCACCATCCCCTTCACGCGGATGCTGGCCGGGCCGATGGACTTTACGCCGGGGGCAATGCGGAACGCGGCGCGGGGCAAGTTCGAGGCGCGGGACGTGGCCCCGATGGCGCAGGGGACGAGGGCGCACCAGCTGGCGATGTACGTCGTCTACGAGAGCCCGCTGGTGATGGTCTCGGACTACCCCGAGGCGTATGAGGGACAGAAGGGGCTCGAATTCATCGAACAGGTGCCGACGGTCTGGGACGATACGAAGGTGCTGGCCGGTGAGCCGGGCAAGTTCGTCGTGATCGCCAGGCGCAAGGGCGGCGATTGGTATGTCGGGGCCATGACGAATTGGGAGGCGCGCGACGTCGAGCTGGCGCTCGATTTCCTAGGCGAGGGCGAGCGTCAGGCGACGATCTTCGCCGACGGGCCCGATGCGGCCACGGAGGGGACAAGCATCGAGGTGACAAATAAAACGGTCAAGGCCGGCGATCGGCTTGTGCTGCGGCTCGCGCCCGGCGGCGGGGCCGCCATCGGGGTCAGGCCCCAGAAATAGACCCCAATGGAGGAACCCATGAAAAGAAATCGCGTCCGGAGGGGGGCGGGGCTTGTCCTTGCCGCCGCCCTGATGTTCGCCGCTCCCCGGCTCGGGGCCCAAAGCGCGAAACGGGAGGCCTGCACGGTCATCGGCGTCGGCCGCCTGGCGACCGTCGACGGCTCGGTCATCACCTCGCATACCGACTGCTGCAGCGAGTGCCGCATCCAGGTCATCCCCGGCCGCGCCTTTCCCAAGGGCGCCAAGGCCGCCGTCCATTGGGGCATGGTCTATTTCGGCGCCGAGGACGACCGGCATGCCCTCCCGCTCGGCGAATTCGGCAAGGTCATCGACGAGATCCCCCAGGTCGAGCGAACCTACACCTATTTCCACACGGGCTATTCGCAGATGAACGAGAAGCAGCTCGCGATCGGTGAAAGCACCTGTTCGCAGCGGCTGGAACTCGACGCGCCCTACATCGAGGGCATCACCCGCCAGATCATGACCATCGAGCAGGCCCAGGTCTTCGCCCTCGAGCGCTGCACGACGGCCCGCGAGGCGGTCAAGCTCGTCGGCGCCCTCGTCGAGAAATACGGCTTCCTGCCCTCGTGCGGCGGATCCGAGTCCCTGTGCGTCGCCGACCCGCGCGAGCTTTGGACGATGGAGATCTGCAGCGTCGGGCCCGAATGGACCCCCGAAAGCGGCAGGCCGGGCGCCATCTGGGCCGCCCGCCGCGTCCCGGACGATCACGTCACGGTCATCGCCAATTATTTCCGGATCCGCGAGATCGATCCCAAAAGCCCCGACGTCCTCGTCTCGCCGAACTACATGAAAGAGGCCGTCGACCGCGGCTGGTATGACCCCAAGAGCGGCCGTCCCTTCATCTGGCAGGAAGCCTACGCGCCGCCGATCATGGAGGGGAACCTGAGCCGGATGTGGCTTATCACGAGCACCCTCGCTCCCTCGCTCAAGCCGTGGCCGAAGCGGGCCCTGGCCGACTCGGCCGGGCCGCGGACGCTCTACGCCCAGGAGTTCGAAGGGGCGGCCTTCTATCCTTATTCGTTCAAGCCCGAGAAGAAGGTCTCGGTCGCGGACGTTATCGCCTTCCAGCGGTCGGCCTTCGAGAACACGATCTACGACATGACCTGGGACCCGGCCTGGATGGTCCCCGGAGGCGGCGGACGGATGGAGAAAAGCCCGATGGCCTCGCCCTACATTTCCCCCGATATGGAGAAGGTCCTGGGCGTCCGGCACCACCGCACGATCGCCGGCCAGGGCTACGGCATGGTCGCCCAGCTGCGGTCGTGGCTCCCGGACGCGGTCGGCGGCATCTACTGGTTCTACTGCGACAATCCGATGGTCGGGCCCTATGTTCCCATCTACGCCGGCGTGACGGACGTTTCGCCGCTCTACAAGACGTACGACTTCCGTGAATTCAGCGAGGATTCGGCCCGCTGGGCCTACGACGTCGTCGAGAAGCTGGCCCTGCTGCGGTGGCAGCCGGCGCTCAAGGACGTGCAGGCGGCGCGCCGCCCGGTCGAGGAAGGGTTCTTCGCCGAGCAGGCCTCGGTCGACGCCAAGGCCGTGGAGATGCTCAAGGTCGATCTGGCCGGGGCGGCGAAGTACCTGACCGGGCTGACCATCTCGCGGATGGAGAAGCTCGTCGCCCTTTATCGCGGGCTTCGCAAAACGCTGCTCAGCAAATATGCCGGCGACGGCGTCTGATCGCCGCGTCGAGGCTGTCGGCGACCAGCCGGAGGCGTCCGGCCGGGATGTCTGATCAGCCCTTGATGGCTTTGACCTTTTTGTAGCCGGCGGGCAGATCGTAGGCCCCGG
>Ga0172362_10004149_pt1 | contig 12552 bp, 8 predicted proteins | sample LakKivs1_kivu2a2_FD_114534 | JGI IMG/M metagenome (GOLD analysis project Ga0172362, IMG submission 114534) | Sediment microbial communities from Lake Kivu, Rwanda - Sediment s1_kivu2a2 | ecosystem: Environmental > Aquatic > Freshwater > Lake > Sediment | place: Rwanda: Western Province, Lake...
CAGTGCTGTTCCATCTTTTTTCATTGTTCTTCTGATTTCTTTTAGCGCTTGAATCCTGTTGTCTCTAACTTTTATGTTATGCAGAGCTGCAATGAAAATCACGGCATCTAATGAATCATCTTTGATCGGTATATTCACAGCATCAGAGTGCAAAAGTATTGTATTTTCCAGGTTGTTTTCTAAAAGTTTGTTTCTAACAATATCAAGTAGTTTACTCGAAATATCTAAGCCAATGGCATTCTTGAATTGTTTTGCAATTGGTACTAGGTGTCTACCATTGCCACATCCTATATCTGCAACAGTATCTGTTTTTCCTAGTGTTTTTATAAAATCTAAACAAACATCCCATGGTCTGTGTCTTGTCGTATCAAAACTCTCAGCTATTGCATCCCATGTCTCTTCATTTGTTTTAACACTATTCTTCTGCATATATTTTGTTTTTACTCCAAATAAATAGCTGGTCTAAGTGGAACAGCAAACCTTGCTTTTTTAGCTGGATCGTAAACGTTTTTATCATCAGCACCAATGATATTTACCTCTGCGTTAAACTCTTTTTCAAAGAAACTTTTCGCTTTTTCTAGATATGTTTTTTCATCTATTTTTATTTCGAAGCGTTTTCTATCGTTTTCATTTAGTTTTTTGATTTCCACTATTGTTTTGTTTACAAAATCAGCTACTTCTTTACCATGTTTTCTAAGCGCTGGGTCGCTCATAGCTGTTTTCATAAAAGAACCCATCTCAAGTTTGTTTTCCTTCTGCAACGCAAGTGCTTTTTCAAAAAGCTGTTTTTTCCATGCAGGTGAGACATACATGTAAAGTTTTTTCGGTTTCATCCCAGTGACTTTTAGTATCTGGTTCAAATCATCGACTATATCTGATAGCAGTTTCTCTCCTACTTCATCCTTCTCGGATACTGCGTCAGGTTTGTATTGCGGGTATTTTTCAGATGAAATAAAACCTTTCCCAAATGATGTCCATAGTTCCTCTGTTAGATGCGGTGTTATAGGAGTCATTAGTTTCAACCAATCTGATAAAACATCTTTCAGTAGTTTTTTGTTACTTCCGCTTCTTTTTAGGTACCATTGTATGCTTTTCTGGAACTCAAAAAATATTTCGTTAGTAGCAACACGCAGATCATAACCCTCAAATGCGTCAAGGGTTTTCTTTATCGTTTTTTGTGTTATGCTTTTCATCCAGTTGTCAAGGTTCTCGTCTTTCTTATCTTCCAGTTGATTTATTTGGTTTATTAGTTTGTAGATGTTTATAACCCGGTTTTTGTATTTTGTTACAGCCTCTTGATCCCATTCTATGTCAACAAAAGGAGAACCAACATGCGCGTAGTATAGTCTCATTGCATCCACACCATATGTTGTGGCAGCCTCGTTTATGTGCTCTGCTCCTCCCTTGGATTTGCTTATTTTTTCTTTTCCTTTTTGTGTAACCCACCAGTGAACAAATATGCCCTGAGGCCATTTGTCATCTGGCATTACCGCCACATGGTTCATTAGAAAGACGGGGAAGTGTACAGTTTTATGTTCCTTTCCACCTAAGTTAATATCCACGGGATACCAGTAGTCAAAATCAGATTTTATCGTGTCCCATAATTTACTTTGGGCTTTTCCTTTTCCAAGGAACACATAATCAAAGAATTCGTTGTTCATCTCCTCTGATTTTATCTTGTTTTCATTTACATATTTTGAAATGATGTAATACGCCGGGTATAACGTTGAATCCGAGATAGGTTCGATTATCCAGCCTTTTTTAAATGGAAATTCCGTCCCAAGCCATGAACCCTTTCTTATGCATGCACGGTCATCAAACCAATCCAGAACCTTTGGCATTTCCTCCTTGTATTCTTCAGGATATATGTTCATGGTGCTTTCATGGTCTTTGGATTTTTTAGTTAAGTCTTGATCACTGTATTTAATGAACCATTGATCCGGTATCTGTTTTATGACAACTTTTTCTGCGCATCTGCATATTACTTCTTCTGAAAACTCTCTTATGGGTGCTGCTAGATTTTTTGATATCAGCTCGTTTTTAACTTCATCTTTTATATCTGATATCTTTACCCCGGCATATGCGCCGCAGTTTTCATTAAGATAGCCCGTGTGAAACTCTTTTTTATATACATTCTCGGTTGCCAGGTTGAGTTTTTCTGTTTCCGTCTGGCTTTTTATTCCCAGTTCGTCGCACGCCTCTTTAGCAGGGTTTGTGCCAAAGCCTTTCACCTCGATAATGGTTATAGGCTCTATCTTTTCGCCAGATTCAACCAAAGCTATCCAGTCATAAGGCGCGTGGGCAGGAACCGACATTACAATTCCTGTGGCAACATTTGGGTCTGCAAATGGTCCGGAAAGAATCGGTACCTCTCGATTTACCATAGGTGTGGCGCAGGTTTTACCGATTAGTTTTTTTCCAGATATTTTTTCATCAAGCAATTCGACCTTTTCAAGTTGATGCGAAAGCTTTTGAATGCATTCTTTTGAGCATATCCAAATTTCGCCGTTTACCTTTGCTTTACGATATTCGACGTTTGGATTTACCCACATGTTTGTTACGCCAAAGATGGTCTCAGGTCTCAATGTCGCAGCTGGCAGGATTGTTCCATCTTTCATCTTAAACTTAATTGTTGTAAATTCAAGGATTTCTGCAGAGCCGCCTTTGGATATATCGGTTTCTGATTTATCCACTGCAACTGGCCCGCAGTTTGGACAAAAGGGAGCAAAATGTGGTTTCTGGATTAGTAGATTTTTTTCCTTAAGTTTATAGAACTGCCACTGGATGAATTTGTTGTATCCTTTGGAAATCGTGCTCATAAGTCTTGAGTAATCTATCAAGAAACCGAATTTTTTCCAGTAGTCGTCTACATACACTTTCCCAAAGTAATCTACAACTTTTACAGGATCTGTAAGTTTTTTAATAAAATCGTCTTTCAGGCCGTTTTCCTCGAGTGATCTTATGGTTGTCGGGTCGTTTCTTTCCACTTTTTTAGCAAAACCAATCGATGGAATCCCTGAGGCATGAAAACCGGCAGGGAATAAAACGTCGTAGCCGGTCATTCTTCGGTATCTGGCTATGATATCACAATAGGTAAAACCTCTCATATGGCCAACGTGCAAATAGCCCGATACTCCAGGATAGGCAAAATGGATGAAGAATTTCTTCTTATTTTCCTTCTTTGCCTCAAATATTTTTTGTTCGAACCATTTATTTTGCCACTTCTGTTCGACAGCTACATAATCGTAGTTTTTTGCTTCCATATTTAAATCCGTTGGGAAATGATAGACGCTTTATATAATGGTTTTTGCTCCGAATGTAATAATGTCAAATAGAGTATTATTGCACAATACATTTATATAGTATCAGTGACAGAGTATATCATAGTAAAAGGTGGTAAAAAATGAGAGACATGAAAGTGGTAAGCGACGTAAGAACCCAAGAAGAATTGGTCGAAATGAAAACCGTCATGGAGATCTTCATCGTAAACACAAGAATCAGACAACTTGCTCCAACAGCTTAAAATCTTCTTCAGGTTCATTTCAATTTGGATATTATTAGATTTTGATATGTGTTATTGTTTTTTGTTTTAAAATAGAAATTGATTTTTTAATGAACAAAAATTTTGCAACAACGTTTATAATATAGCATTTTATACATATTTGTGTAATTATAAAATATTGTTATACAATTGTATAATGTGGGGTGAAAGATGAGAAGGACTCCCCTCAGGAGTTTTATATCAGACAAAAACGCAGTCTCTGAAGAGTTTACTTCATTGCCCGCCTTGTCAGTTGTAATGGTTGGTTTTGCACTATTTTTTGTTTTGTTAGCAAATGTTTATGCATCTTACGGGCTTAGAATTGAATCCGTTGAAAAATATCAGGTCGCCGATTTCATTGCAACCAAACTGACAAATCCAGATTGTTTTTTTATCAGAGAAGGCGGATTGGTTGATTTACTTGAATTGGGCAATGGCGAAAGCGATGCCGAAATTAATTCCATGAGACAAGGGTATAAGGCATCTAATATCAATTTCATAATAAGAATAAGTTGGAAGGAAGGAAACGAGATAAAATCTGAGGATTTTCCTGAAAATCTTCCGGATTACATAGGTGATCGTATTGCCGTTTCAAGGGACATGGGCATTTATTTGAACGAGGCGCAGACGTCACCTGGAAAAATAACCGTTATTTTGTGGAGTACGGCATAAAAAATGGCTGGGAGGCTATTCATGAGAAGGAGAAATTTCCTTAGGAATAACTATGGCCTATCTCTGATGTATGATGCTATTCTTTTCATAGTTATGGTGTCGTTGTCTGGTGTTGTCTTACTTCCAGCCCTACAGAGTAACGTAATTGTTAATACTTCAGTTGACGTGCATCGTGAGCACATTGCTGATGATGCACTGGGGGCTTTTCTTTCATCTCGTGTTGACAGGTTTAGTTACAAGGTTTGCGGAGACATCATTGATGATGTTGCTGGTGGAATTGGCATTGATAATTCCTCAGATGGATTGTATGGCTCAATAATGGAATGGTTGCTCGGCCGAGAGCAGATTCATAAAACCTATGCCAGCATACTTTCTGAGGATCTTGCATGTCAGTTTAGAATGCCTTTTTCCGTTTTGGGCAGCAATAGGATCAACATATTCACAGGTGACTACGACAGGCAACTTAGAAACAATATCAGCAGTTTTTTGTCTTCATACATTGGAGACAAATACTTCTTCAATTTATCTAGCCGATGGCATCCAATAAAAGGGGTGGAGTTTGGAGGCGAGATGTTTATAGGAAAAAGGCCGCCTACCTCAAATTCCTATGTTGCTAGAAGCTACATTACCATGCCATATTCTCCTAAAATAGAGGTGCCAGGTGTGGGTGAAGTCATTCTTTCAAGATATTGGTTTGAAGACCTGTTTAATGATATGGTTCACAATATCCCTTGGTTGGAAAATATTACCGAATTGATCAATTACTACACATCTTTTACAAAAGAAGAGTTAAAGGAAAAATTTAGCGAAAATCTCAGTGTTCTAGCTGAAGGCTTTCTATGCAGTGGCTTAAAAAATGAGTCGGATGCTACAATCTTTCCAGGCGTATTGAATATCACACTTCAATATGGATTTGAAAAGATAAAAACAATGGTTCAAAATTTTACTGAAGATGCGGTATCAAATGTTCTTGGCGAGTCCCTTGGGATGATTGATTCGTTTTTTGGTGATTTGGGCGGCGTTGGTAATCCAATAGCAGAAAGCGTTCAGGATGAGCTAACTAGCACTATCATGGATTCCCTTGGTCTTCCAGTTGGCACGTTCCTTACAACTGCGTTGGACGAATTGGAAAATCAAACGCGTAATTTTACGGGAAATCTAGTGCACGATATGTTGACGCCATACATAGACAGTTTTGCAGAGTCGATTGTAGATAATTTATACGCAGGTGGCCCAGTGGATGTCATCAAAAGTATTTCAGATTGGCTTTTTGACAGGATTTCTATATCCAAGGCAGAGGTCACTCTTACAATTTGGGAGGTGCGGGGATGAAATTTCGCTTTTTAAAAGATGAACGTGCTCGCATTCCATTTTCGGTCGTTGGTATTTTTCTCATACTTGGCAGTAGTTTTACTACCGCGTATGTGATGAAGTTGGAACAGCAGAAATCACTAGAGCTTTCAAGTGCCATGGATTTTGATGAGGTGGAAAATATTCTGCACTATGCCGAGGCAGATATTGCAAATATGTTAAACTTAGCAGGTACGAAAGCATTGAAAGAGATAGGCATAAATCCCGTTATGACAAATTTTAATCAAGATTTGGGTTATGATACAACTGATGATAACACTTTTAATCGTGATCGTGCACGAGACGCTATTGCAAAGGAATTGAATATCTATCTTAAGACAAACTATTTGTACGATTACTTCAACAACGGAAAATACGCGGCTAATGTGATATTGTCAAATGATACCAACGAGCCATTGTCTGATTGGAGCGACGTAAAGATAGATGAATTAAAAATGGGGATATCCAGAGCATTTAACCTGCCACTTATTGGTGCCGAGGATAAAGAGTACCCAACCTACTGGTATGTTTCTGTTCCTGTAGCCTTTGAAGTGAAAGATATTGAGGACGGAGAAATGGTTTTCACAAAGGATGTAGATATTTCTAGTATAATCACATCAAGATATCCTCTTTTGAGGGAACTGATAAATGATTACGAAAAAAGATTGAACGGGCTCAATTCGCTCATGATTGAAACAACGGCTCTTTCAAATCTTTATTCTCTTATTAGAGGCGTTATGCATTGGAAATCGCTCAAACCTGGAAATGTAGTTGATAACAAGCATTTAGCACTTATCGTGAACGGCTGTACTCTGCTAGAGCAAGGAGCGGTTTTCAACAGTGTTGATCCTGCAAGTCTAGTTGATTATGCATATCACTCTTACAAAACGCTAACTTCTGATGGTGATGGAACCAAACCAATAGACATAATGAGCAGCGATGATTTTGAGGAAGGCAACGATCTTTCAGTTGATCCCGGCGAAATCGCAGATGAAAGCGTAAAATTTGATTCAGGCGATCCAAATCTAACTGTTGATACTGGCCCGGATATAGATTTGACAGCCATTGCTGAAAAACCTCTTTATAATTACACAAGTGTAATAATCAATTTTGTTGACGGCGGAGGCAATCCAAAGTCTGTTGAGTTATTCAGCCCAGATGAGGAGGACATAAGTAACACCGTGGAACATTACGTAGGTTTGGGCTACAGCTTTGTAAACATTGAAAAAGGCGACTTTGAAAAGAATCAAACTACTGTAAACAGGATAAGCTATATTGCTTCAGCGATTTACTCTGCAGATATTGAAACGTCCGTTGAGAGGGACCCAAGTCCAGTTATAACCTACGGCAGTCACAGTGGCTATCCGATTGACAACGGAACAGGGCCATGGATTTTTGATTTCTACGTTTTTAAAGATACAATAAACAAACCTCCAAAAGGCTCTGTATTGCCGGTATGTAAGCTGTACGGCGAGATATATGATGTGCATTGGAATTGCGAGCATTATTGGAGTAAAAAAACTGTAGAGACTGCAGGAAATAAAACATGGGTAAATTGGAGCCATTTAACTACGACTGATTTTAAGTTGGAAGAGGACGTTACCATCAGCGTTGTTTTAGATCATTATTCCGTTTATGGGGGAACTGCTGACGATGTTATTGACGTTTTTTACAATAACGATTCGCTTGATGATAAGAACATTGAGGATACCGTTCAGAAGTATAAAAACGACTATTTTAGTCCAAATATAGATGATTTGATAAAAACGGGCAATGGTGCTTGTAACGAGGAAACAATTTCAGGCGACATTGCAAGTTGGGTAGAAAGCGAGGCCTGGGACTCATTGGAATCTATATTTGATCAAATAAATGACATAAAGCTTGACGAATCAATCAATTACGTCAACTATCCAAATCCAGTTGATCTTGTTCACGAGGCAAAAAATGATTTACTCGACAAGTTTAACGATAATATTACAGCGTATCTTGACCAGGATTCATACATGGATGGTTCTTATTTTAAAAGTGTTGGAAAGAAAGCGGTTGTCTCTGTGCGCGAGTGGTACGTCCAATGGGTAGAAGAAAACATTGAGGCTACTTTTTCTGCCGTTGAAAACAAATATGGCGAACAACTACAAAGCCAATTAGATGACTATTTTGGAGGCGACAGCACCGATGCAAAATCAGCTCTTGATATGGCTCAGGATCTGCTTTCAAATCAATTAGCAATACCATTTGGTTTTGATATGAACTTAAAAAGAATGGCGGATGGAAAAGAGCGTTGGAATGAAAAAATCAGACTTGCGGTCGATCAGATACCAAATTATCTGGATCCTTATGAAATGGCAGATTACGAAGGCGAATTCTGGTCTTTAAAACTAAAAAATGTTTGCACGCTGGGTCCAACAGGCATGCCCATACTTCCACCTACACCAATTACGCCGTGGATTTTCACAATGAACGTATGGTATATCGAAGTAAAAGGTGAGTACGGCATGTTTAAGGTTATGGACACTCTTGATGAAGACGTACCAAATCCTTTGTTTGGTCATGAGCCGCAGATTTATGTAAGGGAAAATAAAGCGATATATGATGAGCAAGGTCGTTATTTGGGTAATAACACGCGACTGAGTTTTGAGTTTTCAACTGTTTCCTTGGCATTTGTTCCGCCATGGGGAATGATGGTAGGTGATACAGAAGGAGAAGTATGGAACGATCACACACCAGGTTTTACTTAAAAAAAGTAGATCATTTTTCTTCTTTTGCTTCTTCTTTATTTTTTCCTCTTCGAGGAACGACGTTTTTTATTTTGCCCAGTCCACCTTTCAATTTTGAGGCTTTTTCCCCTTTTTCTTTGGGTTCTTTTTTCTTTTTTTCTTTTTTTGTTTCTGGTTTTGCCTGAGGCTTTTTTGCACCTAGCATCTCTAGATTTCCCGTTCCGTCAAATCTAAGCTTGAATGCAGCATTTGCCGGAGATTTTGCTTTGGGCTCTTCTGTTTTTGCTTCTTCCAATTTGGGTTGTACTGATTCTTGGGCAGGTTCAAGTTTTTCCTTGTTTTCACTTTCAGTAATTTTTTTAGATTTCTTTTCCTTTTTTTGTTTTTTTGTCTTTTTTTCTTTTTCTAAGGCGACTTCTGGCGCCTGCATGCTTTCTTTCTTTTTTCTAAATGCAAATCTTCTTTCAGGTTTTGTTTTCTGTATTTCTGGAAGTTTTGGTTCAAATTCGATTAAGTCTTCACCAGCATTCTCGTTTACAGATATTTTTGATAAGTCATATTCGTTGTATTTGTTTTCAAATGCCTTTATCTCTTCTATAATCTCCACTATCTCTTTATGGGTTTTTGCAGTTGCTTTATTTTCCTGTTCTAGCTCTTGCTCCATTTCCCTTAATTGGCCCCTCAAATCCTCACAACAAGAAATATTCTATCGTTTATTTCATATAAAGATATTTTGGAAAAACACGCCCGCAATACGATTTATTTATTGGGATTTTTTACTATTTAATGTCTCTCTTATCGGAATGTATGCAAGTAGTACTGCTATGTATATCCATATTAGTAAACCGGGCCACCACGGCGCACTTTGCGTTATTGATAGGTTTATTCCAGCAACAATAAGTATTGCCACTAATACGCCAGTCAACGCCTCTCCAGCAACTAGTCCTGCTGTAAATAGTAAGCCAGTTCTGATTGCTTTTTCCTTTGGCTTTACGTCTGTTTGTTTTATTGCAAGTTCCCAGTCGCTAACCTCTTCTAAATCAGCACTTCCGAATTTCTTCTTGAAGTTTCTGTCGGTTATATATCTGATTGTTCCGCCAGCAAAGATTGGAATGCATAATGTAAATGGTAAATATATTCCAATTGCAACAGGAAGGATTGGTAGATCTATTAGTATTAAAACTACTGCCAGTATCATACCAACTAAAATGAACGGCCAGAGCATCTGACCACCAATAACACCTTTCACTACACTTGCCATCAGACCTGCTTGAGGGGCAATTAATTTTGTGCTGCCGATTCTAAACGCTTCATGTAGTATTCCTATAACAATTCCAACTACGCCTGAAACAGCTATCACCCCAAAGGTCATGGATATCTGTAATTTCTTTGGAGTTGCGCCAAGCATCTGGCCACAGGCCATAGATTGCAATAAATCCCCGGAAATAGAACCGCCAGCAGCTATCACTGCTACTATGAATATTGCTATGGCAATTCCGCCAGATCCTGTAACGCCAAGTCCCAACATGATAAGACTAACAAGAAGAAGAACTGTGACGGCAACTCCAGATATTGGCATATTCGAAGAGCCAACAAGTCCAGTAAGATAGCCTGCTAAAGCACTGGCAAGAAACGCAAAAATAATTGTAATAACCGCCATTAAAAGTGAGAGTGCAAGCATATTGGAGAGCCACAGATACAATAAAAATATCGGAATTACCATCAATACAATCAGTATAAACACCAATTTGAAGTTTAAATCTTGATCCGTTCTCTTTTTAACCTCTACCTGACCGCCTCTTATACCTATTATTGCTTCTTTTACGCTGCCGACAAGATTGCTCCTTATCGCCCAAACGGCCCATAAACCGCCTACAAGCATTGCGCCAACGCCGACGAATCTAACTTGGTTTGACCATATTGTATAAAATCCACCCAACTCTGGACCGAGACTTGCAAAGTCTGGAGATGGAACAGGTAATCCATTTGCCAAAGCCAGTATTGGTGCTATTATTACCCAACCTAACAATCCTCCGACGAGTATATATGAAGAAACCCTTGATCCTATTATCCATCCAACACCCAATAGTGCAGGAGAAGCAGTCATTCCTCCATAAATCCATCCAGTGTTATTACTTTCTACAATTTTGTATTTGCCGATGTTTATGATGGATTCTATAGTTCCTCTAAAGACATTTAGAGATAACTGTCCAAATGTAAACAATCCTGCTAGAGCGGCGCCTAAAGCAAGCCATATTCCGCTGACTCCACCTTCTTTAGATGCGGTCTCTCCCCCAACTGTACTTGTAAGAACTGCAGCAACTGCAACACCTTCTGGAAATGGTAAATCGGTTTTAACAACGAGAGCCCTTCTCAATGGAACCATCCAAAGAACTCCTAAAAAGCCGCCAAATAAAGCAATTAAAGTTGTTTCAAGGTAATTAATCTCAGTCCAAACCCCAAGCAAAATTAGCGCTGGAATTGTAAATATTATACCAGCGGCAATGCATTCTCCTGCAGAGGCACCCATCGTTGCTAGGTTTACTTCAAGTATTGTTCCCTTAAAAGGTTTTAGAAAAGCAAGGGCCATTACTGCGCCAGGAATAATTGCAGATACAGTCATTCCTGCGTAAAGCCCAAGATAAGCATTTGCTGCACCTAGCACTATTGCAAGGAAGATACCTACTAAAACTGCTTTTACAGTTAATTCTGGTATTGTTTTTTCCGCTGGAACCAAGGATTTGAAATCTTCTCTCGAACTCATATTATAAATAATATATAATTTAGGCTATATTAAAACTTAATGCTACATTTCTTACCAGAAAACCTATAAAAGTTTTAATAGTCAAAAAACATTGCTATCCATGGAGAGATAATTGTAATGGCCTTGGACCAAATGACCCAAGATTATACGAAAAAAATAGAGGAAGAGCTCAAGTTAAAGAATGCAGAACTGGAAGAATTGAAAAAGAGACTGTCTGAAGTCGAAAATAAGCTAAATGAACTGAATAGAAATCTTGAGCAGAGAGTTATAGAAAGAACAGTCGAGGTCAACAGGCTTCTTTTACATAAAACCAAGTTTATAGACAATCTTAGTCATGATCTTGGGACTCCCCTAACACCTCTTTTGTCACTTTTGCCACTTATAAAAGAAGACATTAAAGACGAAAAAACAAGGGAGTTAGTAAACACTTGCATTCGCAGTGCCGAATACATAAGGCGTGTTGTAAACAATACTCGCGAATTGGCAGAATTGAATACGACTGATTTGTATTTGAGAAGAGAGAATCTACTTGAAATCGTCACGGAATTGCAACATAAATATGATGGTATTTTCAAGACATGTAATATTAAAGTTGAGAATTACATAGCAGGTGACATATTTGTTAAGACAGAAGTGCCAAGACTTGCTGAGGTGCTTGATCATCTCTTATCAAACGCCGTCAATAGCATGTCTGAAGGTGGCACTTTGACTTTTGTGGCTGACACGATAGAACAGAAGACTGGCCATTTCATTCGAGTATCTGTGCATGACACGGGCGTTGGTTTGAACAGAGACCAGATAGACCACGTTTTTGATGAGTTCTACAAAACAGATGATTCTCGTCATAAATTGGATTCCACTGGCCTGGGTCTATCTATTTGCAAGCGAATCGTTGAAAAACATGGTGGAAAGATATGGGTAGAAAGCCCTGGTTCCGGCAAGGGTGCAACTGTTTATTTCACTGTTCCATCCAGCTAATATTTAGGCTTATTAAAAAGAAAGAATTTATATAACAGTTCTTTATTGTGAGCCTTGGGGAGAGGCAAACTTATGCTATACAGCAAAAACAGACAACTGAATAATCATAATTTTGGAGAGATGGAATTAGTAGATAGAGAACTTTTTTACATATGTTATAACAGACGCGATAATTAAAAGAAAATCTTATAAATCGCTAAACGATAAAGTATAACTCGTTGAGAGATGTGGATGCGTAATTGTAATTAGAGGAGTTGTGGAAAGGATGAGAGATGACCCCATAGCAAATGTTTTAGATGATTTGTTGAAACTTGATGATATACTTGCTTGTATGGTTGCCAGACGTAATATGATAAGTGTAATGCCTTCTGGTGATGGGTTTAAACCAGCGGTGGACCAGATATGGGATGTTATAAAGCGTGCTATGGATGAGGTGTTTATCGTTATTGGTCAGTATTCTGGTGCTGGTCTAGGGGAGATGGAGTTTAGACTCCAGGATTATGAGGTTTTGTTCTATGTGTTTCCTGATA
>Ga0172362_10004150_pt1 | contig 12548 bp, 16 predicted proteins | sample LakKivs1_kivu2a2_FD_114534 | JGI IMG/M metagenome (GOLD analysis project Ga0172362, IMG submission 114534) | Sediment microbial communities from Lake Kivu, Rwanda - Sediment s1_kivu2a2 | ecosystem: Environmental > Aquatic > Freshwater > Lake > Sediment | place: Rwanda: Western Province, Lake...
AAGAGGCCGGCGTGGAGGCCACCATCCTCCACGTGACCAAGATGGACGAGATCATGGCCTATCCCATCATGAGCACGCCGGGGCTGGTGATCAACGAGGAGCTCAAATCTTCCGGGCGGCTGCCGCGCAAGGAGGAGATCGTCACCTGGATCAAGGAGGGACAAAGATAACTTATGGTCACCATCAAGATATTCGGCACTACCCCACCCTGTGCCAAGTGCAAGCGGGCCGAACAGGAGGCCAGAAAGGTGGCTGAGCGTTTCAGCGGCCAAGTCACCGTGCTCAAGCTGGACGCCATTGGCCCAGAGGCGGAGGGCTATGGTCTGCTGGTGCCCCCCACCGTGGTGGTGAACGAGCAGGTTGTCGGCTCGGGCCGGATCGTCCCTGCAGAGCAGCTTGTGACTCTCATCAAGACCCTTCTAGGAGGCTGAAGGATGGTTGAGCTAGAGATCTTTAGCGGGGACCCGCCCTGTCCCGGCTGTGTGGCGATCATCGAATTGGCCAAGAAGGTCAAGGCCAAATATGACGATAGCGAGCTGCAGCTCAGCATCTACGCCGGCGAGGCAGCGATGGCCAAGTTCAAGGAGTACGGCCTCTCTTGCGTGCCGGCGGCGGTGGTCAACGGCAGTATCCGCATCGAGGGCATGTGCCCCGACGAGGCCACTCTCAATAACGCATTGCGGGAGGGCGGGCTATGTCTAAAATAGTCATCGAGGCCTTTCTCTCGGTGCCCCCCTGTTCGGGCGGCGTCGCCGTCAGGCGGCTGTTGCAGCGGGCGCAAGAGGAGTTCGGCGAGAGGGTCGAAGTAATCACCCATGTCGGGCGCGACGCAAAGTGGCAGGAATACAACATCAACAACGCCCCGGCGATGGTCATAGGCGACCTGGTCAAGTTCGTGGGCCTGGCGCCGAGCTATGAATGCCTGGTGGGGGCCTTGCGCGAGGCCGGGCTCTAGCCCTCACCCTAACCCTCTCCCGCGCCGGGAGAGGGAATTGGCCCTCACCTTGGCCATCTCTCAATCCTGAGACAGGGGATTAGCCTGCCCCAACTTTGCACTTTGCCGCGGCGGCTGCTGGCGTATACAATTGGAAAGCGTGCGCCGAAGTGCCAGCGGCCCTTTGCACTGGGTGCTCCGAAAAGCCTCGAGCTGCGAACCGCCGCACTGGCCTATGGAGGAACCTTCAGGAGCGAGAAAGTGGCTGTGCAATCGTCTGGGGTTGCTTCATCGCGCGTTGCCATCCTCACCGACAGCGTCGCCTGTGTGCCGCCGGCCCTGGTGCAGGGATATGGCATCCAGGTCGTGCCCTACCAGTTGGTCTGGGACGACCAGGTTTATCTGGACGGCCAGGGCCTGACCCCGGCCGAGTTCTACCGGCGCTTTCGGGCAAGCTCCACCTATCCCACCACGGCGACTCCTACCATGGGCCAGTTCATCGCCGCGTATCAGCGCGTCGCCGAACATGCCGAGGGCATCGTCGCCATCCTCGTGGCCGAGACCCTCACCAGCATGGTGCGCCTGGCCCAGCAGGCCGCTCAGGAGGCCAACGTCGCCGTGCGCATCGTGGACTCCCACACCGGGGCCGCCTCGCAAGGGTTCGTCGTGCTGGAGGCGGCGCGGGCCGCTCGGAGCGGGGCAACTCTGGAGCAGGTAGTGGCCGTGGCGGAGGCCTGCCGCGAGCGGGTGGGCATGTTCTTTGCCATGGAAACCCTGGAGCACCTGCATCGCGGCGGGCGCATCGGCAAGGCGGCCACGCTCCTCGGCGCGTGCCTGCGCATCCAGCCCGTGCTGACACTGGCCGAAGGCCAGGTGCAGCCGGTCACCCTCACCCGCAGCCGGCAACGGGCCTTGGATCGCGTGGTGGAGGAAACGGCCAAGGCCGTTGGCACCAGGCCGATTCGGGCCTCCGTCTTCCATGCCGATGTGCTCGAGGAGGCCCAGCAACTGGCCGAGCGCGTGCAGCGAGAGTTCCGTTGCGTAGAGTTCTTTATCTCCGAGTTCACGCCGGTGATGGGAGCACATACTGGGCCGGGGATCATCGGCATTGCTTACTGCCTGGAGGAGCCAGCATGAACAACAAGCTGCTTGGGCGGGCGCTGCTGATCCTGCTGGGGTATCTATGCGGATCGGTCTCCTTCGCTTACCTCGCTGGCCGGCTATGGCGGGCGATTGACCTGCGCCGCTATGGCAGCCGCAAGTTGAGTGCCTCCAACGTACACACCTACTTTGGCCTCGGCGGATTGGTCCTGGTAGGCATCCTGGACATCGCCAAGGCGGTCTGGCCCACCTGGCTCTCCATCCGGCTGGGCTACGAGTTAGCCGTGACAGTTTGGGTGGGCCTGGCGGCGATGGCCGGGCACAATTGGCCTCTCTTCCTCGGCTTCAGAGGTGGGCGTGGCATCACCACGGCCTTGGGGCTGTTGCTTTGCATCTTTCCTGGGGGTGTGCTCTGGATGCTTGGTTGGGTGGCCGCTGGCCGGCTGATGCCCCATGTCGCCGCTGGGCCAGCTTTGCTGGGCTTCATGGGCTTGCCCCTGTTTGCCTTGTGGCTGCATCAACCCTTGGCCACGGTGTGGGGTTGCCTGGGGATGCTGCTCCTCACCATCCTCAAGCGGTTGGAGGGCAACCGCCAGCCCATCCCGCCTCAAGAGAGCACCTGGCGGGTGCTCTGGCGTCGGCTGGTGTTGGATCGGGACATCGCCGATTTCGAGACCTGGGCGCGCTACCAGCCCAACGCAAACGAGAGGCCCGCCAGAGCGCATTAGCTGTAGGGTGTCTGGCTCATGAACTTCACGAACTCGGATCAAAGGACGATGACTGACCATAACGAAGAGGCCTGGCATCTGCTTACAGGGCCGGATGTCTGTAAGCGCTTCGGCACTTCGCCCAAAGACGGCCTGAGCGCCGAGGAAGCGGCGCGACGCCTGGCCCAGTATGGGCCGAACGAGCTGGCCGAGGCGCCTCGGCCCTCCTTCTTGCAGCGGCTGTGGGGGCAGTTCAATAGCTTCCTGGTGATCCTCCTCATCGTGGCCGCTATCGTTTCGGTGGCCCTGGGGGATTACCTGGAGAGCGGGGCCATCCTAGCCATCGTCGTGCTGAATGCCGTATTAGGGCTGATCCAGGAGGGGCGCGCGGAGGCGGCGTTGGAAGCCTTGACCAAGCTGGCCGCCCCTGAAGCCCAGGTGATCCGCGACGGCCACCACCTCACCATCCCCGCGCGGGAGCTGGTGCCCGGCGACTTGGTGGTCCTGACCGCAGGAAACTATGTGCCCGCTGACCTGCGCCTGATTGAGACGGTCAACCTGCGCCTTGAGGAGGCCGCGCTCACCGGCGAATCTGCGGCTGTGGAGAAGGACGCCAACCTGATCCTCCGCCAGGATGCCTCGCTGGGGGATCGGCGCAACTCGGCCTTCATGGGCACGATCGTCAGCTATGGCCGCGGGCTGGGGATCGTGGTCAGCACGGGGATGCACACCCAGATTGGCCTGATCGCCAAAATGTTGCAGCGAGTGGAACAGGAACCCACCCCCTTGCAGCGCCGTTTGGATCAGTTGGGCAGAGTGCTGGGCATCGGCGCCTTGGCCGTTTGCGCCCTGGTATTCCTGGAGGGCCTCCTGGGCGGCTCGGCCCCGGTGGAGATGTTCCTCATCGCCGTCAGCCTGGCGGTCGCTGCCGTGCCCGAGGGCCTGCCGGCGGTGGTGACCATGACCCTAGCTCTGGGGATGCGCGAGATGATCCGCCGCCACGCCCTGATCCGTCGGCTGGCCTCGGTGGAAACCCTCGGCTCCACTACGGTCATCTGCGCCGACAAGACGGGCACCCTGACCCAGAATGTGATGACCGTGACCCGCATCTGGGCCGATGGCCTCACCTTCCAGGTGACCGACGAGCGGGGCAACGGGGCCTTTCAATTGGACGGGCAGCCCATCAACTTGAAGGACTATCCTGCGGCGGCGACGGCCCTTTGGGTGGCCACCTTGGCCAACGACGCGGTGATGGAGAAAACCCAAGATGCGGCCAGCGGCTATCGCTTGGTGGGCGACCCTACCGAGACGGCCCTGCTGGTTGCCGCCGCCAAGGTCGGGACAAGCCGCGAGGAGTTGGAGAGCGCCTACCCGCGCATCAGCGAGGTGCCCTTTGATTCCAGCCGCAAGCGCATGACCACCGTGCACCGCGTCGTCACGCCGCAGCCGGAGGATATTAGCCCCTTTTATGACGCCACGGCCAAGGGTTGGGAGGCGGCCGTCAGCAAGGGCGCCGCCGACATCCTCCTGGGCCTGTGCACGCACTACCAGACCATGCGGGGAGAGCGCGTGGAGCTCACCGAAGAGCTCAAGGCCAGGATTCTGCAAGCCAACCAGGCCCTCTCCGCAGGGGCACTCCGCGTGTTGGGGCTGGCTTATCGGGTGAACCAGGAGGGATTCAACGGGCGGAATCCCGAGGAGATCGAGCAGGGGCTGACCTTTGTGGGCCTGGTGGGGATGATGGATCCCCCGCGCCCGGAGATCAAGCCAGCCTTGCAACTGGCGCGACGGGCGGGGATTCGCACGGTGATGATCACCGGCGACTATGCCCAGACGGCGCGGGCCATCGCCCAGGAGATCGGCTTGATCGGCCCCGACGATGCAGTTCGCTCTGGGACCGAGCTACAGGCGATGAGCGATGAGGAGCTGGATGGCGAGGTGCCCACGACGCAGGTCTATGCCCGCGTCTCCCCCGAGCACAAGATGCGCATCGTCGAGTCGTTGCAACGCGACGGGCAGATTGTGGCCATGACTGGCGACGGCGTGAACGACGCCCCCGCGCTCAAGAGGGCGAGTATCGGCGTGGCTATGGGCATTGCCGGGACCGACGTGGCCAAGGAAGCGGCGGCTATGGTGTTGACCGACGACAATTACGCCAGCATCGTCGCCGCCGTGGAACAGGGGCGGATCATCTATGGCAACATCCGCAAATTCGTCTATTACCTGCTTTCCTGCAACATGGCCGAGATCATGGTCATCTTCCTGGCCATCCTGGGCAACCTCTCCTCCCCCTTAACGGCCATCCAGTTGTTGTGGCTGAACCTGATCACCGACGGGGCCCCGGCCCTGGCTCTGGGGATGGAGAAGGGCGAGCCGGACATTATGGAACAGCCCCCTCGCCCGCCCCATGAGCCGGTCATCAATCGTCCCATGTGGGTGGGCATCGTCGTGCAGACGGCGGCCATCACTGCGGCCGTGTTGGGGGCCTATCTCCTGGGACTGCGTCGCTTTGCCGACATCCCGGCAATAGCCCATACGATGGCCTTTGTGACCCTATCCGGCTCGGAGCTATTGCGCGCCTTTACCGCGCGCTCCGAGCGCCGCTCCCTGTTCGAGATCGGCCTCCTGACCAACAAGGCCATGTTCTATGCGGTCGCGGTTTCCTTGATCCTGCTTTTGGCCGTCGTCTACGTTCCCTTCTTGCAGCCGGTCTTTAACACTGCGCCCCTCACTTGGGCACAGTGGGAGGTCGTCCTGCCCTTGTTGCTAGTGCCCTCGGTGGTGGCCGAGATGAACAAGTGGGTGGGCAGGTTGCGAGCACGCTGAACTATGGCCTGTACCTGCCAAGCGTATATGCCGAGCAGTTGATGGCCTGGCTCACCAAGCACGCCGCAGCCAACAAGCTGGGCACGGTGATGCTATTCGTCCTTTTAGCCCCATGACTAGCATGCAGTATAATTGCTCTCCGAGGTGATGTTCATGAGATATCGCTGGCTCGTCATCCTAGCATCGCTGCTCCTACTAAGCTGGCTGGTTACAGGCTGTTCGCCTGCGCTCTCAGCCAAGATGTCAACAGGCACGCCCTCGGCGGCCGTTAGCCAGGCCAAACAGCAGCCTGGGCGCACTCCTTCGCCAACACGCTACTATGACGTGCCCCTGCCCCCGGCAACGGCGACCGTGAAAGCCCCGCCAAGCCCCGTCCCGGCGTCTGCGAGCGGCTCGTCAACGGGAGGCACCAGGCTGACCCTTCTGCACACCAACGACTCGCGGGGCTATGTGGACTCCTGTGGTTGAGGCGTGCCCAAGGGGGGTGTAGCCCGGCGGGCTACCAAGATCAAGGCGATTCGCAGCGAGGCTCAGGATCCTGTGCTAGTGCTGGATGCCGGGGATACTCTCTTCGGCGAGATGCTGGCCCTACAAAGTGAGGGCCGGGTGATCGTCGAGGCCATGAACGCGATGGGCTATGACGCTATGGCCGTGGGACAGATGGACTTGGCCAAAGGGGTTGATACGCTCCTGGCGCGGGCCAAGGAGGCCCACTTCTCCATCCTCTCCTGCAACCTGGTGGGCGCGCAAGACCAGAAGCCTATCTTCCAGCCCTATACGATCCTGGAGCGCGGCGGCCTGCGCTTCGCCCTGTTGGGGGTCACCGAGCCTGAAGCCCTTCAGGCTCCTGGTGTGCGCGAGGTGGCCCAGGTGCTCGATCCTGCGGCTACCGTAAACAAGTACCTTGCCGAGCTCAACGGGCAATTCGACGTCTTGATAGTGCTCTCGCACCTCGGCGTGGAGGGAGATCGGGCCTTGGCCCAGGCGGTGCCGGAGATTGACCTTATCATCGGCGGGAAATCCAGAAGGCTCATGTCAGTGCCCGACGTCGTCGGCAGCACTTTTATCACCCAGATGGGCTACGATGGCGAATGGCTGGGCCGGCTGGACGTCACCCTGGATGCACAGGGCCAACTGCGCGATCCCCAGGGCACGATCATCGAGCTAGGGCCTGACGTGGCCGAGGATGCTGAGCTCAAGGCGCTGGTGGATTCCTATAAGGAGCAGTTCCCTCAGCCTACAACGGAACCTACCCAATAAGCGAGAGGTCCTATAAGCAGTCCCTTTGACCGAGTAGTGCTTCAAGCTTGTCGGAGAAAGGCAGATGGCGTTTCAGGGGCGCAAGCAACGGTCCGTGGCTAAGCGCGCGGCTTGGATCGGCGGCTCGATCATCCTTCTTTTGGCCGCTGTCGTCTTGGCGTTGGTCCTCTTGCCGCGACGAGACGCTCGACCCACGCCTGAGCCATCGCAATCGGCGCAGCTCTATACCGTTGTGCCCACCGCGACGGCCACCTCGACATCCATTCACGTCCCAACATTCACGAGCACTTCTTACCCGTCTCGCACGCCTGAGCCGACGCCCACGGTCACCGAGACGCCAACCCCCACTGTCCCCACGCCGAGCACGGCCACTCCGCTGCCCTCGTCCACATCTGGCCGAACGGCCACCCTGTCGCCTTCGTCCACGCCCAGCCAGACGGCTATCCCACACACGCCTACACCAACTGTCCGCACCCCCTCGCCAACGCCCTCGCCGACGGCTGCGTATGCGTGCCCCGTGCTGATCGAGCCGCAAGATGGTAGCTCGCATACGGGAGCGGTCACGTTCCGCTGGCAGTCTGCGGGCACATTGCTACCCGGTGACGTGTATGACGTGAGGGCCTGGCAAGGCGAGGAAGAGCTAGGGATAGGGAGGACCACCGAGACCGAGTTTACGGTCGGCGATCCGTCGCTGGTTCGAGGCCCTGGCCAGTATCGCTGGCGGGTAGTCGTGATCCGCATTGTGGGTAGCGATCCCAATAAGAACTGGCAGATCGTCAGCCCGCTGCCGGACCCGCGCACATTTTCCTGGGGGCAACGACCCCAACCCACGCCCACAGCCGGGGGAGGTTGAGGGTGCGTATAGAGCGCTGCCGTGAGCAGCCAAAAGATGTCCAAAGTCGAGCCGCATCCTATGCATACACTGGACGAGGTGCTCCCTGCGTTGACGCCGGAGCGTCTACAGCAGATCATCATGCAGATGGTTGACCAACGGCCCCCTGGCGAGCGCGCCGGCGTTGACGTGAACTCCATCGTCGGCCGGCTCACCGAGGAGTGTGGCATCGGCCCCGGCCCCGAGCGCAGCCGGGCCTATCGGCGGCTGGTCGAGGTGCTACAAGCCAACGTCGCCCAGATTGAGGGCATGAAGTACGTCCGGAGCAAGGATTGATGAGGGGGCGACTATATCTTCCTGGAAGGAAGATCGCGCAAGTGATTGGCAGCGGATGGGCGGCCGGCCCACTCCTTCTGCAATATGGCGTACAGGTACTCGCTTCCCCATGCGCCCTTGAACCAGATATTCTCCTGGAAGCACCCTTCGCGCCGCATCCCCAGCCGTTCGAGGAGTCGGGCCGAGGCCAGGTTCTCGACATCACAGAGGGCCACGACGCGGTGGAGGCCCAGCTCTCCGAACAGGTAGCCGAATAAGCGCGTTACGGCCTCGGTGGCATAGCCCTGCCCCTGGTAACGGCGGGAGAGCGTCACGCCGATCTCGGCCTGGCGCGCATCTTCGAGGATGTGAAAAGCGCAATCCCCGATCAACACCGGGCTTCCCTTGAGCTCCATCGCCACCTGATACCACTCGCCCGGCGTACCCGGGTGCTTCTGGCTCATCTCGGCAATGAAAGCAGCGGCCTTATCCGCGCCATAGGGGGCATCCCAGCCCTGGTAGCGCGCGACCTCCGGATCGGAGCGATAGGCGACGAATGCCTCCAGGTCCGCGTCGCGAAAGGCGCGCAACCAAAGGCGCTGTGTTTCCAAAAGGAAAGTCCCCACTACTCTCCTCCCCGCCTCCGTTTGCGCTCAGTGTACCTCATCCTCAAGGTACTCCCAAAACAGTTTCCTTTTGCGGGAAACTTTCGTATAATCGAGAGTGTCGAAAATGTCATTCTGAGCGGAGCGAAGAATCTCTCTTGTATAGCTGAGACTCCTTCGCAAGGCTCAGGACAGGCCCTTTGCTTATTCCAGGAGTTGGACGATGGGCGCACGGATTCCCATTGATCGCGAGCGCATTGCCGAGTTTTGTCGGCGCAACCACATACGCAAGCTCTCTTTGTTTGGCTCCGTCCTGCGCGACGACTTTCGCCCCGATAGCGACGTGGATGTGCTGGTGGAGTTTGAACCGGGGGCCGTTGTGGGGCTAATCCGCCTGGCGGGCATGGAGATTGAGCTCTCTGAGATGCTAGGGCGCAAGGTGGATCTGAGCACCGCCGGCTTCCTGAGCCGCCACTTTCGCGGGCGCGTGTTGGCTGAGGCGGAGGTGCAATATGACGCGGCATGACACCCTTTATGGCTTGGGGATGCGCAATTGCTGGCCGACGCGGAGCAGCTCCGGCTTCTTCAGGGTGTCCTTGTTTGCGGCCAGGATCGCCTCCCAGGATACGCCGAACTTGCGTGCGATGCCGTAGAGGGTATCGCCGGCTTCCACGGTGTATAGCTCCATATTGTCGCCGGGCCGGGTGGGGGTGAGGACGGGAGGGAAGAGGGTCTTTTGGCGCTCCGTTAAGGTCGGAGGCGCGCCCGGTGTGCTTTGCTCGGCCGACTCGGTATCGGGGGGCGGGGTTTGAGAGATGGCCACGGGAGCCAGCGGCTGGCCCAGGCGCACATCCAGCCCCTGGCCGGCCTGGAGCTCAAGCGACTGCTCGCCCATAGAGACGGTGATCACCCCATCGTACACGGCCATGTAAGCCTGATTCTTGGCCAGCACATCACATTGGAACACCGTGCCTCGCGCCTGGACGGTGGCCAGGGGGGTCTCGATCTCGAAGCGGGTCCCTTGCAGCAGCACGTGCCGGATGCGCGTCAGCGTCCTGCCCTCATGCAAGGCCAGTGAGGCGACCAGCGCCCGGGAGACGGGGGCTTGATAGAGCTCCAGGATAGTCAGGTGCGTGCCTCCGCCAAGCTCGGTGGTCTCGTCGCCGGCGAAGGTCAGCTTGCACCGGGAATCCGGCGTGCTGAGCACCTCGTCGCCGCGCTGCAAAGCGACCTGCTCGCCCGCCTTGAGGGGAGGGCTGTCGCCAGCGTCAGCACGCTTGACGGTCGCCTCGCCGCTGATGACGCTCAGGCTGACGGTGGTGGGCAGGGGCATGTTGCGGTTCTTGAGCCAGTTGTAGGCCCCAAAAGCGGCGATGAGCGCGAGCAAGGCCAGCACGACGGTCGCCGACCGTTTGCCGGATGAGGCTTCAGCGGATACGGATGAGCGGGGCATGTGCTTATTTATCCTGTTTCTCTCGGCGTTCTCGGCGGACTCTGCGGTGAACCTCCCCTTTTCCTACAGCACCAAGATACTGTGTCTACTCTCCCTTGAACCCCAACGGATCCAGGGTCATCTCTTTCATACGCTTGACGTAATAGAGGTAATGCTCCAAGGGCACATCGGGGGGCACGTGATGGTCGCACCAAGGGAGGAATCCCCCTTCCGCAGCCAGCGGGGCCACATGGGCCAGCTCGGCATCAATGGCCGCCGGGCCGGCGATCATGGCCCGCTTATCAATGCCCCCCATGAGGCGTAACTGCCGCCCAAAGCGCTCGCGCAGCCTCACCGGGTCCATCCCGGCGACGCGCTCCATGGGGTAAAAGCCGTTCACCCCGCCCTCGATCCACAGGGGCAGCAGCGGCTCAGAATCGCCGTCGCTATCCACAAAGATCAAGTCCACGCCGTGCTCGCGGATGAAGGAGGTGAGCCTTTTATAAGGCTCCAGCATGAACTGGCGAAACATCCTGGGCGAGATCAGCGGCCCGGCCTTGTAGGCCATATCCTCCCAGAGGAGCACGTAGTCGAGCTGCACCTCCTCCAGGGCACGGCGGCCCACGGCGATGCAGAAATCCACGATATAGTCCATCATCTCTTGGATCCACTGCGGATCGTCGTAGAGGGCCTGGGCGATCCCCTCTAGCCCCATCCAATTGCGCAGCCAGCCGAAGACGGAGCCCATGCGGATGGTCAGGGGGTAGTCGCGCTGGGCATATATGCGCACCCACTCCTCCCAATACTCTGGATAGCGCGCAGGGGAGGCGGGATTGAGGCGCGGCAGGAACTCTTGTTCCCAATCCTTGCGCGTCTGGAGAGGAAAGCGCAGCCACTGCGGCATGCGGAAGGAATGGCTATCGGTGAACTCCCGGCAGACCACGCCATCCCCCCGGCGCACGATGCGGTAGCCCTTGCCCTCTTCCAGGGTCTGCGCCTTGAACCCGGGCAGGAGGCCGAAGGATACATTCACCTGCTCGCGCAGGCGGTCAAAGCCGAAGAACGTGTTGAGGTGCACATCCTCGGGCAGGCCCCCGATCCGAGTCGGGGGCAGGCCCTGCTCGTGCCAGACCTCGATCGTCTCCGGCCAAAAGCCCATCTCTCCCCAGGGCACGCGGTCGCGCGGCTGGTAGTTCATCGTGGCCAGGAACCGCTCGCGAATGTTCATTGACCTCTCCGTAAGAATAGAGGCATCTTACCGCAGAGCACGCGGAGAACGCAGAGAGAACCCGGAAACTCTACACTCAGTGCATCATATCTACACCCGTGGCCCGACAGCACTTTACTGCAAGGATCATCTTACCGCAGAGCACGCGGAGAACGCAGAGAATCTGGGAAGCCATTCACCTTTCGACGAAGGCCATCTGCCAAGACCTGAACGTTGAAGTTAATCAGCAAGCCCACTTTGTAGCCGGAGAGTCTCAGATAGGAGAGCAATTGAGCCTCATGAACGGGTGCCAGCTTATCAACGGCCTTTATCTCCACAATCACGGCGTCCTCGACAAGAAGGTCAAGACGATAACCACACTCTAGTTTGACCTCTCGGTAGACCACAGGAAGCGGCTTCTGTTGCTCCACCTTCAGACCGCATCGTGCGAGATCGAAGGCCAGGCAGGCCTCGTATGCGGACTCCAGGAGGCCGGGGCCAAGAGCCTGATGCACCTTGATAGCCGCGCCAATTATTGTCTCGGTGATCTTGTTCAGACGCTCTTGCTCTGTCATCTCGGCGTCGGAAAGGCAAACTCACCACGGAGCAAAGAGATCCGGCATAGTTCCATCTTCCCCCTCTGCGGTCTCTGTGTTCTCAGCGGTAAGATATGAGGCGCGGCATTTCCTCTGGCTCAAAATGGCACGACACGGCATCCGCCACGGCCTGGCGCAATTCGGGCAGGGTCGAAGCCTCGGTATAGATGGAGTGCCCCAATGCTCTGGCCTCGTAGCCTCCCTCGGGGGACTCCTCCACAATGAAGAGGATCTCTGTATCCATATCGGCCTCCAGTCGAATTCACGCTCTTTGTATCCAACGCCGCGTCACTGGCTGGAATGCGGTGAGAATCTACTTGGCCCCTATCCAGGCCAGCACCTTGGCGGCGACCTTCTCGGCGGTGTAGCCCAGCTCCTCCATGAGCACCTTGTATGGGGCAGAGTGGCCGTATGCGTCCTGGGTGATAAAGAGCGCATCGCAGCCCACAATATCCCCCCAGCCGAAGCGCACGCCGGCCTCGATCGCCACCTTCTTGGCAGAGGGCGGGATGAGCTCTTTGCGGAAGGCCTCGTCCTGCTGCATGAAAAGCTCGCGGCAGGGCATGGAGACCACACGGGCGGCGTAGCCGGCCCCTTCCAGGGCGGCCTTGGCTGCCAGGGCGAGCTGCAGCTCGGAGCCTGTGCCCACCAGGACCACGTCAGGCTTTTTCCCCACCGTCTCGGCGACGACGTATGCCCCGCGATTGAAGGCGGCAAAGGAGAAGGGCTTCTG
>Ga0172362_10004152_pt1 | contig 12547 bp, 9 predicted proteins | sample LakKivs1_kivu2a2_FD_114534 | JGI IMG/M metagenome (GOLD analysis project Ga0172362, IMG submission 114534) | Sediment microbial communities from Lake Kivu, Rwanda - Sediment s1_kivu2a2 | ecosystem: Environmental > Aquatic > Freshwater > Lake > Sediment | place: Rwanda: Western Province, Lake...
CGGCCGGTTTTGGCTCAATCTATTCGTCAAGGGACCAGACTATGATCGACCCGATGGTCACAACTCCAGCCTTGCAGTTTGGGATTCGGATGGATAATCTCCAACCCGGAGATAACTTTCTATGCAGGCTTCTCGAGTACCTTTTAATAAACGGCAAGACGAGCAGACTTTATAATCGACTGATTAAAAAAGAGCGCTCTGCTCTTTATCTTAGCGGAGGGCTGGAGGAAAGGAAAGAATTTTTGTCCTTTAAGATGTTTCTGCTTGCCAATAATCAAACAATGATTAACCGGTCAAAAAAAATAGTACTTGATGAGTTTGACCGACTCAAAACTGAAATGGTTACAGAAAAAGAGCTTTTAAAAATAAAAAATAAATATAAACTGGATTACTTTTCCCGGACCGGAGGCACCAATCTCTCGCGATCACTGGCTCTGGCGGAAACATTTCTATCAGAGGGCAGGCTTCCCGACCTTCCTTCTGACCTGAACAATCTGGCCAGAGTTAACGCCTATTCAATTTACACTCTGGCCAGAAGGCAATTTAAAGAAGAAAAGTATTGCTTTATCACCATTCTTCCCAGGTAAGTTGATGAAGAAAAGGAATAGAAGATTTGTCAATCCCTTAGCCATCACTGCTCTGCTTTTGCTTTATTCGGTGGCGGGTCTGATTGCTCAGGAGCGCTTCAGAAGGAATCCTCCTTATCCTGAACCCCTTTCCCCTTTCAGGATGCCAACGGTCGAATCAGCTGTCCTTGGAAACGGTCTTAGAGTAATAGCTATAACAAGACTGAACAGTCCCATTTTCGCGGTTCAGGTGGTAATTCAGGCCGGTGAAAGCGACTCCCCTCCCGAGCTTCCGGGCCTGGCCACGGTCACTGCCCAGATGATGATGAGGGGAACGCTGACGATGAGTGCCTCAGCCATCGAAGAAAAAATGGAATCCCTGGGGATAGATTTCGACATTGAAGTTCAGTCTGATTACATAATCTTCAGTTTCATTTTTCTTGAAGAGAACATAGATGAAGCTCTTAGCCTGATTAAGCTTTTCTTCATAGAACCTACCTTCCCTTCCCTTGAGCTGAGTTCTGCCAAAAGAGAGCTTTACTATCGCCAGCTTGGACAGGCCAGAGATCCAGAAAACGCGGGCTATGACTTTTTCCTCGGGAAAATTTTTTCGGGGACAGCTTATAACCCTGGTTTAATAGATGAAGAATTGATAAAAAACATAAGCCAGAAAGATGTAATTTCTTTTCATCAAAGATTGTGCCGGCCGAATAACTCAGCCATCATCTTAAATGGCAACATTAATCTAAATAATGCCAGCCTCAGGGCCAGTCAGATGTTCGGCCGCTGGATCTCGAGGCCAACAGAGAAAAAGCAAACCATCTATGTTCAAAACAGGAATTATGAAAACATCTATTTTCTCGACCTGGCCACCAGAGACGTGGCGGTTATTGCCGGGAATGCTGTTATGCCTTTTGCCGCTGAAGATTATTTCCCGGTGCTGGTTCTGAATCAGATTCTGGGCGGGTCAACCGGGAGCCGCTTGTTTCTTGACCTGAGGGAGTCAAAAGGACTGGCTTATTACGCCTTTAGCAGCTTATCATTTTTTAGAAACAGCGGCCTTTTATGGATAAGAGTTAGAATTTCTCCAGAGTCAGCGCCGGTTGTGATCAAAGAGGTCTTGAGACAGCTTGCAGCGCTGGCCGAGGAAAGAATAGACCCGCTTGAACTGGAAAGAGCCAAAGCCTATCTTATCGGCAACTTTCCACTTCAAAACCAGCTGCCTGAACAATTTAGCAAGAAAATAGTTCTCCAGAGTGTCTTCCAGGCACCCCAGGATTTCTGGAGTAAATATTATGAAAACATCATGCTGGTCAGTGCAGAAAAAGTCCAGGAAGTAGCCAGAAAATACCTGACCAGGCAGCCGTTGTTGGTCGTTGCCGGAGACAGGAATACCACCCTTGACTATCTGAGGGATTTTGACAGAATCGATATCTACGACAGAAAAGGTCAACTAAAAGCCACTTTCCAAAAAGGAGTCTTGAAGGATGAAAATCGTTGAATGTGTGCCCAATTTCAGCGAAGGCCGGGACCGAGACAAGATTCAGGCCATAGTCAGGGAGATAGAAGCAACTCCGGAGGTTAAGCTTCTTGACGTTGACCCCGGGGAAGCTACAAACAGGACAGTAGTAACATTCATCGGTTCTCCCGAAGGAGTCCAGGAAGCAGCCTTCAGAGCTATTAAAAAAGCCGCAGAACTCATCGATATGCGACAGCACAAAGGTGCCCACCCCAGAATAGGGGCAACTGATGTTTGTCCGTTCGTGCCTGTCTCTGGCCTAAACATGCAGGATTGCGTTCAGCTGGCCAACGAACTTGGCAAACGGGTGGCTGAAGAATTAAAAATACCGGTATATCTTTATGAAGAAGCAGCCAGAAAGCCTGAAAGGAAAAACCTGGCTAAGATAAGGGCTGGAGAATATGAAGGCCTGGCTGAAAAGCTGAAAGACCCGAAATGGCGTCCAGACTATGGCCAGCCGGTTTTCAACCCTAAGGCAGGAGCCACGGTCATTGGCGCTCGGGAGTTCTTGATTGCTTATAACATTAATCTTAATACCCGTGACCGCAAAATTGCTCAGGAAATAGCTTCTTATCTGAGAGAGAGCGGCCGGCCAAAAAAAGACAAGAAAGGCAATATTGTTTACGATAACAACGGACAGCCAGTGAAGATAAAAGGCAAATTCAAGGCGGTAAAGGCCGTTGGCTGGTATATTGATGAGTATGGCATTGCACAAATCTCCATTAACTTTACAAATTATAAAATAACCCCGCCCCACATTGTTTTTGATGAGGCTTGCCGGCTGGCAGAAAAAATGGGAGTCAAGGTTACCGGAAGCGAACTGATCGGCTTAATACCCAGGGAAGCTTTACTGATGGCTGGCCGTCATTATCTGGAAAAACAGGGCAAAAGTCCGGGCGTTCCAGAAAAAGAATTGATCAGAGTTGCGGTTCGCTCACTCGGTCTCAGCGATATTGTTCCTTTTGACCCTAAAAAGAAAATCATCGAATATCAATTCCCACCTGCCTCGGACTCCCTGCTTCGATTAAGGCTTGATGAATTTATCGACGAGCTTTCTATGGACTCACCCGCACCCGGTGGTGGTAGTGTCGCAGCTCTCTGCGGCAGTCTTTCAGCGGCCCTGTCCTCAATGGTAGCCAATCTCACGGTCGGTAAAGAAGGGCATGAGAAAGTATTCTCGATGATGAAGGATTTAGCCATCAAGGCGCAGAAAATAAAGGACGAACTCCTTCAGGCGGTAGATGCAGACACGAAAGCCTTCAACAAAGTAATTGCTGCTTTCCGTCTGCCGCGTGCTACCGAAGAGCAGGTCAGAGAACGCGCTGAAGCCATAGAACAGGCCAACAAGGAGGCCACACTGGTGCCGCTATCGGTCCTGGAAAAATCAGTGGAATTAATTGAGCTGGCCCACCGGGCTGCCAGTTATGGTAACCGGAATTCGATCAGTGATGCAGGGGTGGCCGGTCTCGTTGCCAGAGCTGCAGGTCTTGGCGCTTTTTATAATGTCAAGATCAATATCTCAAATATCAAGGAAAAAGATTTTAAAACCAAAACCCTGGAGAGTGCCGAAAAACTGCGCAGAAAACTTGAAGGCCAGGCACTCAGGCTGGAAAGATTGATGGACAGGGTGTTTAAGAGTGGAAAATGAAAGAATTTAGAATCAGAGATAAGGTTATTACTCTGATTAAAGGAAACATTGCTCTTCTTGACGTGGAGGCAGTGGTCAATGCAGCTAACAGTTCATTAATTCTCGGCGGGGGCGTGGCTGGAGCCATACGAAAATTCGGCGGTGAAAAGATTCAGGAGGAATGCAATAAACTGGCTCCTGTAGAAGTCGGAGAAGCGGTCATAACTTCAGGCGGCAATTTAAAGGCAAAATATGTTATTCATGCTGTCGGTCCCAGGTCTGGAGAAGGTCAAGAAGAAGAGAAATTAAAAGGTGCCGCTCTAAACAGCCTGAAAATTGCCTTTAAGAAAAAAGTTCGGTCAATAGCCTTCCCGGCCATTTCAACTGGAATTTTTGGATTAGACCTGGAAATGTGCAGCCGGGTCTTGATTTCTGCGGCGATAGAATTTCTTAAGATTAATGATTTCCCCAAAGAGGTTATATTTTGTCTCTATGATGGTCAGGCTTTAAACATTTTTGAAAGAACTCTGGCAGAACTGTCCTCTGCCTCTTAAGCCCCAGTCCTTTCCTTAGTTTCTGATTGCTCTTTTCAGCCCCAGATTGACCAAAAAAATGAAAACTGAAATAAACACTATCGCTGAAGAAGCGGGCAAGTCAAAAATATAGGCAAGAAATATTCCCGCCAGGATTGATGACAGGCTGAAGCAGCAAGATAAAATCAAAGCAGACCTAAAATTTCTTGAAAGCTGCAAAGCTGCAGCAGCTGGAATTACAGTCAGGGCTGTCACGAGAAGCAGCCCCACAATCCTGATTCCCAGAACAACGGTAAAAGAGGTCAAGACGACCAGCAGTTTATCCAATCTGCTTACCTTGATTCCGGAAACCAGAGCCGATTCACGGTCAAACGTCATGAATACCAGGCGGTGATAATAAATGATGATTGAAATAACCACGAAAAGGGCCAGGCCCAGAGATAGCCATACCTCTGCTGGTTCAATAGCCAGGATGTCTCCGAAAAGATAAGCCATCAACTGTGCGCCGAAATTTCTCTTGAAAGAGGCCAGCAATATTCCCAGCGCCATGCCCGCACTGCTAAGAATACCTATGGCCGTATCTCCATGAAGCTTTGCCTGGTCCTTCAATTTTATGATGAAAAGAGAACCCATCAGGCAAACTACTAGAGATATAACCACAGGAAGAAAATTCAAGACAAGGCCAAGAGCCACGCCCGCAAAAGCTACATGGGACAGGCCGTGGCTGATCATGGCATCTTTTCTCAGGACCAGAAAGACTCCCAGAAGACCGCAGGCCAGGGCCAGAAAGCTGCCAGCTATGACCGCTCTCTGGAAGAATCCTGAGCTAATGACAGTCTCAATCATTTTGTCTGAGTTCCTTAGTGTCTGTGGGAAACCAGATGATGACCGCCTCTCAAGAACTGTTGTACCACTGCTGATTGACAGAAATCCAGATGTTCCCCATGGTAAATCAGCTTCTGATTTAGACAGGCAACCTTGTTCACGTGTCTATTAACAATACCATAATCATGAGTGACAAGAGCAATTGTTAATTTGCGGTCCTGGTTGAGCTCTCCAAGAAAGTCATAAAAATTCTCTTGAGTAAGATAATCCACGCCCGTTGTCGGTTCATCCAGCAGCAAAATTTCGGGTTCGGTAACCAGCGACCGGGCAATAAGGACCCGCTGTTGCTGGCCACCGGAAAGCCTGGTGATAGGCTTCTTTACCTCTTTTTCCAGACCGACCAATCTCAAAATTCCTTCAATTTCCGCTCTTAGCTCCCTTTTTGACTTCTCTTTTGTTTTCTTGCCTGACCTAAGGCTGGTTTCAATGACTTCTTCGACAGAAATCGGAAAGTTCGGGTCAAAATAAGTGGCTTTTTGCTGGATATAGGCCACTTTATGCCAGTCCCTGAATTCTTCAACGGGGTGGCCGAAAAGATATACCTGACCCTTCTTTGGCTTTAACAGGCCAACGATGATTTTTAGAAGAGTTGTTTTGCCTGAACCGTTGGGTCCGATAATGGCCAGGAAATCTCCACGAAAGATGGTTAGATTTATATCTTCTATGGCAGGAAGGTCATCATAAGCAAAAGTGACTTCTTTGATTTGTACTATTTTTTGCAGATTTTGGTCTATCATTTTACTCGCAGGATAAACCCTTTCTTAGAATTTCCAGATTCCTCTTCATCAACTCTATAAAACCAGTCTTATTTTCTAATTCTGGCCTTGTCAAATTTACGCCTGTGGACAATCCACAGAGCTCAGCTCCAGTCTCTCGGGCAATGACTCTGGCATAGGCCTGAGGTGTCGAGCTTTCAAAAAATATCGTTCTAACCTTCTTAGCCCTGATCAGGTTGACAATTTCCTGCAGCTGACGAGGAGACGGCTGGGCTTCCGGGCTCGAACCGGTGAGAGCAATCTGTCGCAGGCCGTAGCGGGAAGCAAGGTAACCAAAGGCTTCATGCCCAGCTATGATCAATTCCTTCTGCGGACAATGAGTCAGAAGCTCTTTATATTCTCTGTCCAGAGACCCGAGTTGATTAACAAGTTCCTCAGCTCTTCGTCTGCACAGTTCTTTATTCCGGGGCTGGATGGCTTCCAATTCTTCTAAGATCTTCTTCACGAACAATGAGTCTGCCTGAAAGTCGAGCCAGAGATGAGGATCACCCGGTCGGATGCCGTCATAATCTATCGAAATGAGATAATCATAAAAACTGATGATCCTGGTCTTTTTCTTATCCAGAGTACTATCTATCTTCGTCAGCCATGGTTCAAAATCTCCTCCGATGCAGATTAGAATATCAGCAGCAGCCAGGTTTTTAAGATCACCCGGCCTTAATTGCCAGGTGTGAACCTCAGCTGAGGTTGGAATTAGTTGAAAGACCTCGGCTTCGTCGCTGACTATGGCTCTAACCAGTTCGGTCAAAGGAAAGATCGTGGTGACCAACCGCAATCCCTGGCTATGCTCAGACCGCGCCTGGTGGCAAAAAAGAGCAGAAAGAAGCAAAAGAGCAATAATTACTGTTGCCTTCGGTTTCATCTTATCGATTCTGCTTACTTGAAATTTTGCTAATTTTTTAAGATATTATAACACATAAATAAAACTATAAAGGAGTCTAATATGGCAAACGATTTAACTTCCCTTAAACCGGAAAAACCCTGGAAACATTTTTCTGAAATCTTGAAAATTCCTCATGGCTCTGGAAACGAAGGTCCCCTGGCCGAGTACATCATCAATCTGGCCAAAAAATGGAATCTTGAATGGCATAAAGATAAAGTCGGAAACGTGGTTGTCAGGAAACCAGCCACTCCTGGACGTGAAAATGCTCCAGGCGTGGTTCTCCAGGTTCATCTCGACATGGTTTGCGAGAAGAACTCAGACGTTAAGCATGACTTTACCCGGGATGAGATAAAAGCCTATCTTGAGGGAGACTGGGTAAAGGCGAGGGGAACCACTCTCGGTGCTGATAACGGGATAGGCATAGCTGCCTGCCTGGCTGTTCTTGAAGACCGCACTCTGGTTCACGGTCCGGTCGAGTGTCTCTTTACTGTGGACGAAGAAACCGGTTTGACCGGGGCTTTTAAGCTGAAAAGAGACCTGTTAAAAGGCAAACTGCTCCTCAATCTGGATAGTGAAGATGAAGGGACTTTTACCATTGGCTGTGCCGGCGGAGCTGATTCGGAAATTTTGCTGCCCGTTGAGCGTAAGAAGAAGAAAGCCAGAAATGTTATCGCCGTTAAAATAACTGGATTAAAGGGAGGACATTCCGGGCTTGACATCAATCTCGGCCGTGGCAACGCCCTCAAAATCCTGGCCAGAATTCTGTCTCAGGCTCAAGGTGAACACAAAGTTGAACTTCTTTCTTTTAACGGAGGAAGCAAAAGAAATGCCATCCCCCGTGAAGCCCGGGCCCTGGTGGGAGTAGAACCCGGTGAACAAAGAACCCTATTTAACCAGCTCAAGAAGTCTTTTGAGGTCATTAAGTTCGAATATAAAGTCACAGAACCAGAAATGACTCTGAGCGTCCAGAAAAGTTCCGAAACTGGTTATCCTCTTGCCGTCCAATCTCAGATGTGGTTGCTGAATCTTCTTCTGACTCTGCCGCATGGAGTGATCTCCATGCACCCTGAGATCCCCGGTCTGGTCGAAACCTCAACCAATCTGGCCATTGTTAATACAGAAGAAAAAATCATAAAAATCATCTGTAATTCTCGAAGTTCGGTCGAATCAGCTCTTGAATTTGTCCGTCTGGTGATAAAAGCCTGCAGCAGTTTGGCTGAAGCCAAGATCAATCAGCCAGAAGGCTATCCCTCCTGGACCCCTGATCTTCAATCGCCTTTGCTCCATAAAATGGTCGATATTTATAAGAACCTTTTCCAGAAGGAACCCGAAGTCAAGGCTGTCCACGCCGGCCTGGAATGTGGAATCATCGGCGAAAAATATTCTGGAATGGATATGATTTCCTTCGGCCCGACCATAAAGAACCCCCACTCTCCTGACGAAAGGGTCCATGTTGATTCGGTCGGAAAGTTCTGGAGATTTTTGATAGAAACCCTGGTCCGTTTAGCCTGAAAATCTGGAGGGAAAGAATGGAGAGACGAAAGTTTCTCCTTTTTGTCGGGGCTATTTATTTTCTTAAGAGAAGATTATCGTCTGAAATGGAATCAAGGAGGCAACAAATGAAAGAAGCCATCCACACTGATAAAGCTCCTAAAGCCATCGGGCCATATTCTCAGGCCATTAAGGCTGATGGTATGATCTTTGTCTCGGGACAGATTCCGCTCGACCCTGTCAAAGGAGAGGTCGTGGGTTCAACGGTTGAAGAACAGGCGCATCAGGTCTTGAGGAACATCAGGGCCATACTGGAAGCTGCGGAAAGCTCCATGGCCAGAGTGGTTAAATCCACTGTATATCTGGCTGATATGAACGATTTTCCGAGGATGAATGCTGTTTATTCAGAATATTTTCCAGAGCCTTTCCCGGCCAGGGCCGCTTTCCAGGTCAGCAGATTGCCGAAAGATGTTAAAATTGAAATAGAAGTAATAGCTCTGACTGAAACAAAATAATTTTGCGTCTTTTCAATGAGGGTTAATTTTTTTATCATCTGGAGTATAATCTTAGTGAGGTTAGGCCATGCCGATCTACGAATATGTCTGTTCAGAATGCCAGCATAAATTCGAATGTCTGGTGAATCTTAACAAAGAGACCAGAATATTATGTCCGCGCTGCCAGAGTGAGAAGGTAAAAAAACTGGTCTCTTCGTTCGGTATAGGTGGAGGAGTTAACCGTCTTAAAACCAGCAAAGCCAGGTGTGCGAGCTGTTCCTCTTCGAGCTGCTCCACCTGTAAATAAAGCTATCTCCCTTGACAAGAGCCGTCCGATTTTTGTAAATCTATTCATCCATCTTTTTATCTGAAATGCAGATGAAAAGCACCGATTACAGGAGAAGAGGAAAGAACTATAAGACCAGAATAGGTGTAGATTCTGGTGGAACTTTCACCGATATTGTTGCGCTCGTAGATGGCAAACTGCATGTCAGAAAAATCCCGTCAACACCCGGGAACCCGTCGACCTCAATCTATCAGGGTCTGAAGGAGTTCGTAGAAAAAGGCCCGGTTTTTATCATCCATGGAACAACCGTGGGCACTAACGCGCTGCTTGAAAAGAAAGGCGGCAAGATTGCGCTTCTGACTACAAAAGGTTATGAAGACATTATCTTTATCGGGCGGCAGACAAGAAAAGAGCTCTATAGTTTGAGAAGCCAGAGCCCCGGCTATCTTCTGGCTTCTTCTCTCTGTTTTGGTCTTGAGGAAAGGATTCTGGCTTCGGGTAAAGTGGAAAGAGCGCTGGAGATTAAGGACTTAGACCCGATAATCAAAATCTTAAAAAAAGTAAAAACTGAGGCTGTGGCAATTTGTCTTCTTCACTCTTATGTCAATCCCAGGCATGAGATTATGTTGCACGAGAAACTGGCCAAACATGGCCTGGTGACTTCAGTTTCTTCCAGTTTGCTCCGCGAACATAGAGAATATGAAAGGACTTCAGCCACAACCATTAATGCTTATCTGATACCAGTTATGAACAGATATCTGGCCTCGCTGGAAAGGAAGTTAGCCGGAGCAGAACTGAAGATTATGCAATCGAATGAGGGTTATATTTCAGCAGAAAAAGCCAGGCTTGAACCTATCAAGACTATTCTTTCTGGGCCGACAGGTGGCGTCGTGGGTTCCTGGCATCTGGCGCGGCTGGCTGGCTTTAAGAATGTGATCAGCTTTGATATGGGGGGGACTTCAACTGATGTCTCCTTGATAAACGGTAACATCCGGAGGTCAACAGAAAACTTGATTGGAGATCTCCCCGTGCGTCTGCCCATGGTTGATGTTCACTCTGTAGGAGCCGGAGGCGGGTCAGTAATTCACATTGATGAGGGTGGACTGCTGAGAGTTGGGCCTCAAAGCGTGGGCGCTCATCCCGGGCCAGCTTGCTACGGAGTTGGAGATGAACCTGCAGTGACTGACGCTAATGTCTATCTTGGAAGGCTGGACCCCGAATTCTTCTTAGGAGGCAGGATGAAGATCTACCCAGAAAAGAGCCGGAAAGCCCTGGAGCGCATCGCCAGAAGAATTGGCAGGAATTTAACCGAAACTGCTCTTGGCGTTATTGACATAGCCAATGCCTCCATGGAAAAAGCCATCCGGGTTATTTCTGTGGAAAGGGGCTATGACCCGCGTTGTTTTTCTTTAATTTCTTTTGGTGGTGCTGGAGGGTTACATGCTGTGGAAATGGCTAAACATCTGAGAATTCCGAGAGTGATTGTGCCGCGATTTGCCGGCGTTCTGTCAGCGCTGGGTCTACTGATGGCTGATTCGATTAAAGACTATTCCCGTTCTTTTATAAAATTAGCTCAAAGAACAGAGCCGGAAGAACTGGAAAGAGTTTTTTCTGAAATGGAGGATAACGCCTTAAAAGAGATGTCTGAGGACGGTTTTTCTCCGCAGGAAGTTCTGGTTGAACGTCATCTGGACCTTAGATACCAGGGGCAATCATATGAACTTACCGTACCCTATAGAGGGGGTCCATTCCATAAGTATGGCTACCTCAACGACTTTCACCGTCAGCACCGGCGTTTATTTTCCTATCATCATCAGCACCGGCCAGTAGAGATCGTCAACCTAAGGATTAAAGCCATAGCGAGGGTTAAGAAAATAAGATTAGAGTCTTTTGAGCTTAATCCAGAAATTCCGAAGAAAGCCCGGGTAAAAAAGCAGTGGCTTTATTGCCAGAACAAAAAATACCGGGCCGATGTTTACCACCGCTCAGAGCTCATTGCTGGAAACCAGGTCTTCGGTCCGGCTCTAATCGTTGATGCCGAATCAACTACCTTTCTTCCGCCTAGTTACGGTGCTAAGGTTGATGCCTATCTGAATTTGTTAATAGAAAAAAGGGGAACCGGATGAAGAAGTTTGACCCGATAGAACTCGAGTTGTTCAAGAACCTGTTCACTTCAATTACTGAAGAGATGGCGGCTGTCCTGCAGAGAACTGCGCTTTCGCCTAATATAAAAGAACGAAGAGATTTTTCTTGCGCCCTTTTTACCAGACTCGGAGAAACCTTTGCTCAAGGTTCTCATATCCCTGTCCATCTTGGAGCCATGCCCCTTTCAGTTCAGGCAGCTTTGAAGTCAGTGGAATTTGCCCCGGGGGATGTAGTCATCTTGAATGACCCTTATAAGGGAGGAACACATTTGCCGGATATAACCTGTATCCAGCCTTACTTTGTTGACGGCCATCTGTGTTTCTTTATTGCCAACCGGGCGCATCACTCTGATGTTGGAGGGATTACTCCGGGTTCAATGCCCCTGGCCACTGAAATCTTTCAGGAAGGAATCATCATCCCCCCTTTGAAGCTCTTTAGAAGGAAGCGGTTAAACGAGGAAGTCCTCGACTTTTTTCTGGCTAATGTCAGGACACCAGAAGAAAGGCGAGGAGATATTATGGCTCAGGTAGCGGCCAACGCGCGGGGTGCTAAGAGGCTAAGCGAGATGCTCGCCTCTTATGGACTGGCCAAGCTAAGCCTTTATGCTGACCAGATTCAGGATTACACTGAGGAAATACTCAGGAGAACCATAAAAGGAATTCCTGATGGTGTTTACAGGTTTTCAGATTTTCTGGATGACGATGGCGTCATTGATGAGCCGATAAGAATCTCAGTCAAATTGACTATTAAAGGAGAAGAAGCCTGGGTGGACTTTACCGGATCTCCTTCTCAGGTTGAAGGCTCGGTCAATGCCAATTTTGCCGTCACCTATTCTGCAGTTCTTTATGTTTTTAGGTGTCTGGTCGAAGAAGACATTCCTTTCAATACTGGCCTGATGCGGCCGGTCAAGATCATCGCTCCGGAAGGCACTGTGGTCAACACCACATTCCCCTCAGCACTGGCCGGGGGAAATGTAGAGACCTCTCAGAGAATCGTTGACGTGCTTCTGGGAGCCCTGGCCAGAGCTTTACCCGGGAAAATACCTTCTGCCAGCCAGGGGACCATGAATAACATAGCTTTTGGCGGCTTCAATCCCTGGAGAAAGTCAAATTTTGCTTATTATGAGACAATCGGAGGCGGCATGGGAGCATCTGCCCAGAATCCTGGCCTGAGTGGCGTTCATTGTCATATGACTAATTCCCTTAATACACCGATAGAGGCTCTTGAAAACTATTTACCGGTCAAGATTACCAGATATGCCCTGAGAAAGAATTCTGGTGGTAAAGGCAGAAACCGCGGCGGGGACGGTCTTGTAAGAGAATATCAATTTCTGGTTCCAGCC